>Ga0207814_100342_pt1 | contig 31812 bp, 27 predicted proteins | sample TtaePargueraPR_7_FD_187755 | JGI IMG/M metagenome (GOLD analysis project Ga0207814, IMG submission 187755) | Aerobic enrichment media microbial communities from Bioluminiscent Bay, La Parguera, Puerto Rico - Tt and P1 (2) (SPAdes) | ecosystem: Environmental > Aquatic > Marine > Unclassified ... | reverse complement strand
CCCAAACCGAGAGATCCCTATGTCTTCTACTCCGTCTCGCACAGAAAAGGCCAACGCCATCCGCGCCCTCGCCATGGACGCGGTCCAGAAAGCCAAAAGCGGCCACCCGGGCGCGCCCATGGGTATGGCAGATATCGCCGAAGTGCTGTGGAACGACTATCTGAAACACAACCCGGCCAACCCCGAGTGGGCGGACCGCGACCGCTTCGTGCTGTCCAATGGCCACGGTTCCATGCTGCTGTATTCCCTGCTGCACCTGACCGGTTACGACCTGTCCATCCACGAGCTGCAGAACTTCCGCCAGCTGCACTCCAAGACCCCGGGCCACCCCGAGTACGGCTACGCCCCGGGTGTAGAGACCACCACCGGCCCCCTGGGCCAGGGCATCACCAATGCCGTGGGCTTCGCCCTGGCCGAGAAAGTCCTCGCCGCCCAGTTCAACCGCGAAGGCTACGAGCTGGTGGACCACCACACCTACTGTTTCCTGGGTGACGGCTGCCTGATGGAAGGCATCTCCCACGAAGCCTGCTCCCTCGCCGGCACCCTGGGCTTGGGCAAGCTGATCGCCTTCTACGACGACAACGGCATCTCCATCGACGGCGAAGTGGAAGGCTGGTTCACCGACGACACGCCCAAGCGCTTCGAAGCCTATGGCTGGCACGTGATCCCGAACGTGGACGGCCACGACCCGGCCGCGATCAAGGCCGCCATCGAAGAAGCCCGCGCGGAAACGTCCAAGCCCACCATCATCTGCTGCAAGACCGTGATCGGCTTCGGCTCCCCCAACAAGCAGGGCCGCGAAGAGTGCCACGGCGCCCCGCTGGGTGACGAAGAGATCGCACTGGTGCGCGAGACCCTGGGCTGGAAACACGAGCCCTTCGTCATCCCCGAAGAGCTGTACCACGCCTGGGACGGCCGCGGCAAAGGTGGCGAGCAGGAAGACGAGTGGAACGACATCTTCGAAGACTATAAAGAAGCCCATCCGGAACTGGCCGACGAGTTCGTGCGCCGCATGAAGGGCGAACTGCCCGCGGACTTCCTCGCCAAGGCCGACGAGTACATCAAGCAGTGCCAGGCCGACGCCGAGAAGGTCGCCTCCCGCAAGGCGAGCCAGAACACCCTGAATGCCTACGGCCCGCTGTTGCCGGAATTCCTCGGCGGCTCCGCCGACCTCGCCGGTTCCAACCTCACCATCTGGTCTGGCTCCAAGGGCGTCAGCGCCGACGACGCCAGCGGCAACTACGTCTACTACGGCGTGCGCGAATTCGGCATGAGCGCCATCATGAACGGCATCGCCCTGCACGGCGGCTTCGTGCCCTACGGCGCCACCTTCCTGATGTTCATGGAATACGCCCGCAACGCCGTGCGCATGGCCGCACTGATGAAGCAGAAGGTCATCTTCGTCTACACCCACGACTCCATCGGCCTCGGCGAAGACGGCCCCACCCACCAGCCGGTCGAACAGCTCACCGCCCTGCGTTCCACACCGAACCTGCAGACCTGGCGTCCCTGTGACACCACCGAATCCGCGGTGAGCTGGAAAATGGCCGTATCCCGCAACGACGGCCCCAGCGCCCTCATCTTCAGCCGCCAGGGCCTCGCCCCGCAGCCGCGCACCGATGAGCAGCTGGCCGCGATCGAAAACGGCGGTTACATCCTGCGCGATTGCGACGGCGAACCCGAAGCCATCATCATCGCCACCGGCTCCGAAGTAGAACTGGCTGTGGCCGCCGCCGACCAGCTGTCTGGCCGCAAGGTACGCGTCGTCTCCATGCCCTGCGCCGAAGCCTTCTCCAACCAGCGCGCCGACTACCGCGAATCTGTACTGCCCTCCAGCGTACGCGCCCGCGTAGCCGTGGAAGCTGGCCACAAGGACTACTGGTACAAGTTCGTCGGCTTCGACGGCGCTATCGTCGGCATGGACACCTTTGGTGAATCCGCACCGGCCGGTGACCTGATGAAACACTTTGGCATCACTGCCGAGAAGGTTGTGGAAGCGGTTGAAGGACTGCTGAAGTAACAAAATACTGACTGCGTGCACTTCTTTCGATGATTCTTACGGAGTGCAGCAGCCAGAACTGAAGGGCAAGTGCTGGGGGGAGGTTTTTGGAAGCGTCGCAAACAGGATGTTTGCGCCGCAGCGCCCAGGGATGGGTTCACAGCGGTTCCAAAAACCTCCACCCAGTGCTTGCCCGCCACCGCACTGGAACAAAGCAAAGCCGAGGGCGGTGGATCAAGCCCGAGGTATGCATGCCCAACCCAATAAGACTCGCCATCAACGGCTACGGCCGCATCGGGCGCTCCGTTCTAAGAGCCCTGTACGAATCCAACCTGCGCGACCAGCTGCAGATCGTCGCCATCAATGAACTGGCCGACTGCGCCACCATCGCCCATCTCACCAAATATGACACCGTCCACGGTCGTTTTCATGGCACCGTCGCCGTGCACGATGACATGCTGCACATCAACGACGACGTGATCGCCGTAACCCACCACGAACAACTCGAGCAACTCGACTGGCGCAACCCCCAGGTCGACATCGTCCTCGAGTGCACCGGCAGTTTCACCGAACGCCAGCGCGCCGAACTGCACCTGAAAGCCGGAGCGAAAAAAGTCATCTTCTCGCAACCGGCCCAGAGCGACGTCGATGCCACCATCGTCTACGGCGTCAACGACACCGCACTGACCGGCAACGAAACCATCATCTCCGCCGCCTCCTGCACCACCAACTGCAGCATTCCCGTCATCGCCGCCCTGGAAAACGCCTTCGGCATCGAAGCCGGCGTCATCACCACCATCCACTCCGCGATGAACGACCAGCCGGTAAACGACGCCTACCATCACACCGACCTGCGCAAAACCCGCTCGGCGATATCCTCCATCATCCCCGTCGACACCGGCCTCGCCCGCGGCATCGAGCGCATCCTCCCCGACATGGCCGGCAAATTCGAAGCCCAGGCCATGCGCGTGCCCACCGTCAACGTCTCCGCCATTGATCTTTCGGCACAGCTCAAGAAAACCGTCACCCAGGCAGAGGTGAACTCCGTACTGAAGCGAGCCGCAGAAACCCGCTTCGAAGGCGTACTGGGTTACACCGAAGAACCCCTCGCCTCCTGCGACTACAACCACGACCCGCGCTCCGGCATCGTCGATGCCAGCCAGACACGGGTGGCCGGCGGCAAACTGGTAAAGGTGCTGATCTGGTTTGATAACGAATGGGGCTTCGCCAACCGCATGCTGGATATCACCCGTCATCTGCAGGGCTGAGCGGATTCTGGCCGCGTGCTATGAAAATTATTCTGCTGACCCATGAGCGGGAGCTCGACCGTCCCAGTAATACGGGCGCTGTGGCATTGTCTGCAACCAGCGCCACGCATGGGCTGGTCGAGCGTATCGTCTGGAGTCGTGTGCATCCGGATCAAGTACTGGAAAAAATACTCGAGAGGGCGGATGCGGGAGTGGTCTACCCGGCAACTGAAGTCGAACCCGCAGCGGAGTGGCAAACCATATCGATGGAGGCGTGTGAAAACTTTATCTTGCTGGACGCCACTTGGCAGGAGGCGCGCAAGATGTTCAACCGCAGTCCTTATTTAGCGGCGGCGAAACGACTAAATCTGGACCCTGCCCAGGTATCCCGCTTTCGACTGCGCCGCAACCAAAAGGCCGGCGGGCTATGTACTGCAGAGTGTGTTGTCCAGATACTACGGGAAAAAGGGCGAGAAGAACTGGCGGCGAAGGTTGAAGCGGCTTTCGATGGATTCAATGCTGGCCTCAGATGAGGCCAGCGAGTCTGTGAGCCGGGTTTTCTAGATCAGGCGCGAGCGGCTTGCCTAAGGGATCTCCATATCCACCTGGGATTTATTTACGAATACCATGCTGGTCTCGCGATCGGTGAGCACGCCGAAGGTGGAAGTAATCTTGATCAGGTCGGCGCCATATTTGATCGCGTGTCGAGTGGCGTGGCGACAATCGTAGAGACGGTCGCAGATGGTTTTGCTTTTATCGTCGTGGTAAGCCATGAGCTGCGGGCTCATACCGCTGATATCTGCATGACCGCCAGTAATTCCCACCCCTCCGGCTGCGATAATGCGCGGCTCGCCGACCCAGCCATTGTTAATGGCGTCACGCAATGCATACATTTCTTCACCGCTATTGCCTGCGTCACGCACCGTAGTGAAACCAGCAAGATCCGATTCGCTGCTTTTACGCTCAACTTTATTCCCTGCGGCAGATCCTGGATTTTATTTGCGACTTGCACGCTCCTTGATCAATTGCTGGTCATACTTTGTGCATTGTCTGTTTGCTGTTAGCAACCTTGAATTCTTCCCTGCTCGAATCCGTAGCCATAAAGAGCCAACCTGGCACTGTCGACGCAATATCTGGGACAATTTGAAACAAATTCGTTGGGCTTATCGGTTTTATTTTAATTGTGACGCATGTATCATTTTTAGCGTGATGCAGTCCTCAGTGGCTGCATTTTTTTGCACGGAAAATAATCGCCTTGTTGGGGGAATAATGAAACTGAAACTGTTAAGTGTGGCTTTGGCTGCGGTTGTCACTGGCTGTGGGGGCGGCAGTGGCGGAAATGATGACACTCCTGAACCGCTACCTCAGAACACTGCACCGGTATTCGAATCAGTCAGTGCCGATACGCTGAATGGCGACGCGGTAGATCTGGACCTGTCCGGACACGCGAGCGACGCAGATGGGGATGCGTTGTCGATCGCAAGCATTGGGGAAGTCGAACACGGCACGCTGAGCACCAGTGGCATGGTCGTGACATACGATCCGGAAGACAGTTTCGCCGGTAGCGAGACCGTCGACGTCACCCTGACAGACGGAACCGCAGAAGTGTCCGGCAGCATCACCTTTAATGCTTTCCAGCAGGTAGTGCTGTCCGGGCAGGTGGTCGATGAGCCTATTCCTGGCGCCATCGTAACCGTGAGCCTGGGTGGGCAGGAGTTCCAGGCGGTTGCAGACGCCAACGGAAACTACTTGTTAGAGATCCAGACCCAGGATCTGGATAACTATGTAAAGGTGAGTGCGACCGGTGCTGAAGGCACTGAAGATAAGGGTATCGCGCTGGTCAGCCTGCTGGGAGAGATCGGCTCATTGATCGAGTCTGCCGGAGACGATCGCACCATCGGCGGTGAAGGCGAAACCGAAGCTAACGTAACCAACGTGACAACGGCCCGCTATGTACTTGCCGTCGAGGCCAACGGTGGCGAGGAAATTTCCTCCGACGAAACCATGGCCGAAGCGGAAAAGTCCATCGATGCGGACGAACTGCTCGAAGTGGCCGCTGTAATCAAGGTGGTGCTGGATAACCCGGATTACAGCCTGCCGGAAGGTGTGAATGATGTGGTCGAGCTGGTAACCAACGCCGAGGCCTACAACAGCTTTGTTGCCGAAGTGACCAGTGAAAACCCGGAAGACAACGCACTGACTCAGGCGATGGACGAAATTGTCAAAGATCCGGCACTGGTACAGGGCTATACCGCGGAAAATCTCGCCCGCGTCTACTATGGCACCTTCCCCGCGGCGCCGGGCTTCCTGTCCCGTGGTGGTGACCGCTACCAGTTCAATGCCGATGGCTCCGGTAGTGTTGCCAATGAGCAGGGTGCGCAGAACTTTAGCTGGCAGGTCAGTGACGGCGAAGTTTCCGTGACCTACGACGAGCCGCTCACCTCATTCGGTTACTACTCTGCCGAGGCGGTGCTGGGTGCAGAGCTCGCCAGCCAGTGGTTCGACGCGACAGGATCGGCGCAGATCGGCGCTGAGCGCAGTGAGAAGAGCGTGGCGTTTACCCGCCTGGTCGATGGCCAGATTATCGATACAGTGTCTTTCGATACGGTCTATGACATTACCTACGACATGCTGGACACTGGAATTCCTGCATCCAATGAAGTCGGGGTAGAGGATTCCGGGCAGATGTTGTTGCGTGATGCCGCAGCCTCCGAAGCGCTGCCGATCGCCGCCGCCGACCTCGAGGACAGCTGGGCGGTGGACAGCTACTACACCTACCAGATTTCCACCATTGAAGGACCGCAAGCGGTAACCGGTTACGCCGGTGACCTGCTAGAGTTCGTGGAAGGCGGCACCGGTAGTGCGGCGCTGTCTGGTCGCAGTTTTACCTGGAACCTGGTGGAGAACGAAGTCCAGGTAACGTTTGACGATGGCACCATTCTCGCTGCGCAGAAGATTGACGAGGCCGGTGAGCTGAGCGCTTTCTCGCTGCGTACGTTCAACGGTGAAGGCGAGTTGCTCGCATTCAGCTACAACTTCGGAACCTGGCAGGATGAAGTAGCGGGTGCGCTCACGACGGACAAGCTCGTGACCGATGACGGCTTCCACTGGGCAACCTTCGTCAACGGCTGGATTGCCGACTTCTGGGAAGATGGCACCTTTCAGTATGTTGTAGGATCTGGTTTCGGCTGGGAGTTCAATGAGGATGGCACTTCCAATAACGTGCAGTTCTATTACGACAGCAATGACTGGGATGGCGACGGCAATACGGAGGAAGTCCTCGATAGCCGCTACCCCGGTACCTGGAGTATCGGTGACGACGGCGTACTGAAAGTGACCCGTTGCCCGAACGGTGGTTCCTGCCGTGAGCGTGAATGGCTTGGCCTGCAGTCATCTGAGGATGAAATCGTGGTCCTGGAGCGTGAGTCTTTCGTCGAGTTCGAAGGGCTTCTGTTCCCGCCGCGGATCAACATCTACCGTAAATGGCAAAACCCGCAGGTTGACTGGGCTCCCCAGCCCGCCAGCTCCCGCGTGGTGGCTTACCCCACTATGCAGGTTCCTGGTAAAGGTTGATGCTCTGAACTGAGCTGACTACTGAGAAAGCCATTGCCACTGTGTGGCAATGGCTTTTTTTTCTCCGATGCAGCGCGTTACGGACTTCCCTGGAGGTAGGCATCAGACACCACAAGCAGTGCTACCACGGTATTGAGCGCCGCGGTGCGCGCTTGCTGCTGGGCAAACTGGTGGTACTGGTCGAAGTCGATTTCCACGGTGCACTGGGCGCCCGCCTCGCAGGTGGAGCCTTCTATTTTCTTCTCGGGGACCACTGGAATCCTGTATTTTCCAAAATGATTGCCGAGGAGGGCATCCTCGTAGTTGCAGAAATCGTCACCGCCGCAATCGTCCCAGAAATCCCGCCACTGCAGGGTGATAGCCTGCCCGTCAATGGTTGCTGAAAAGGTCTGATCATACACGCGCGCCGTTTGCTTGAACGCGCCTTCAAATACCTTGTGCAGCAAATTCAGCTGGGGTTGCTCACTACTTTCTGCAAGAAGTTTTGTGTAGGCGGTATCGGTGTCCTTGCAGAAGCCGGCATCGAAAATCGAGTAGACCGGCAGTGGCCACTCGTCAAACTGGTCCTTCTTGAAGGGGCCGTGGTATATCGGCGATATGTGCGCAGGATTCGCGTTGTCCTGGATATAGTGCGCATAGGCACCAACGGCTTTCGATACCAGTTTACTATCGCTTTTGCGAATGCCCTTTCTGATCTGTTTCTCGGCGCCAGACAGGTAGCGATCGGGCGTGGGGTTTACCAGGCGTTTGCTCGCTTGCAGGTCTTTATACGGGTTGAAGAAGTGCCAGTTGAACACTCTGGTCAGCCTGAAAATACTGTCTTCACCCCTGGCTCCCTTACCCACAACTTCTGCATCTGCCCACGCCAGTGATTGGTCGGCATCGCAATTATTTTTGTAATAGGTCACCGCAGCGGTGGAGAGTAACCGATGATTCTCGGGGCCAAATGCCCGCGCACTTTCGGAGTTGCTCAAACCGGCCGCCAACAACGGCAGCGTGAGGGTAAGTGACAGCTTGCGGATTCTCTGCTTGAGGTACTGCAACGAAGGTTCCTTTTCTTGTTTCCTGGGTGATTTTCCGGCTCGATCAAGCGGGCAGGCACAGCTCGCCTGCCCATGGACCATTAGAATACCAGTACCGACAGGTAGCACACAGGGAATGTAAGGAACGCCGGTAGTGCGACCTTAATTGAATCCGCAGGACCCGAGCCGCTGCTTGTAAGGCTGGTAATCGGCCATAAACGCCACGTATTTCTCACGAAAGCTCGCACAGGACTGGGTAGCATCGTCGGAGCTGCCGCAGCAGCGGATGATCTCCGTGAGCTCGCGTTCGGAGGCGCCGTCGAATGCTTCCGAGTGTCCGGCACCGTACATGATGCTGTCTGGCCAGGATCTGGCCGGCCGCCAGGCGTTGGTACCGTAGGCGCCGCCGTAGTAGCAGCCGGTGCCTTCCAGACAGTCGAGGCCGATATCTTCCGTTCCCCAGGCCGGTGCACACTGGGTGCCGAAATAGTCATCTACGGTGTCCTCCGACCAGGTACAGCACTCGACGCTACCGCCGTCGTCCGTGGTGCACTCGCCCGCTTCGTTGCGGTTGTAGCTTATGCAGCTGTCCTTGTTGTCGAAGGTGTGGCAGGCGGCACTGCTGGACTGGGTATACTCGGATGCGGGTTTGAAGCCGCCACACCACTTTGCACAGCCGGGACCGTCCAGGTTGCGCCACGCGCGGGCGAGTTCCTTTGCCCAGCCGGTTGCCGCAGAGCCGTCGGCATTGGTGCCACCATCGTAGAGATCGGCGAGGCCGAAATTGTGGCCCACCTCGTGCACCACCAGATTACGCAGCTTGAACAGCGCGGTCTCCTGGTCTGGCCACTGGCTGTCACTGCCGAAATAGATCACCTCACCACCGGAAGCGCCGTAGCCCGCATCGGCGATCACCACCTTGATCACGCCGTGGATGTCATCGATCTCGCATTGTTGCAGTATCGCCTGGTGGACTTTGTCGTCGTCACAGGCAAAGGAGGCGCCCGCCTCGCCGTCGGCACAGCCCAGCGCCTCTGCGTCGGCGAGTGCGGTCTGGTAAAACGCGAAGCTTGAGGGGAAGTCCCGGAAGGGCGCCAGCCCCTGAAACTGATTGGCGATCGCGTCCTGTACGATGGCGTCAAAAAACGGCGCATGGTCGAGGTCGGCGAATACCAGGGTGAACGGCGCGGATTCGCTGCCGGCGATCAGCGGGCAGTTCGGAGTGGCAAAGACCTTGGCATACTCACCCGGCGCCACCATCTGCGCGGAGCCGGCGGTGTCCTGACCGGGGTCGCTGGGAGCGCCAGAGTTCTCCGGGTCGCCGTCGGGCGCGCTGGGCGATGGGGGAGCGGGGGTGACGTCCGCTTCGGGGTCAGCGCTGCCCCCGCTACCGCCATTACAGCCGGTGGCAAGGAACAACAGGAGGCAAAGGCCCAGTGGCCGGCAAAGTCGGGATAACATAGTTCAGGATCGAGCTTGCGCAATGGTGGACGCTTGGCCATAGTCCACGAGTTATTGGTATTCGAGCCCAATCCGTTGTGCGTGCTGTGCCGGGGCCCCCGATCCATCCCGGTGCGCGCCGCCGGTGCCTGTGCCGAGTTTGAGTACTCAAGTGATCGGAGGGCAGCCAGCGAGCGTAAAAGTACCGGATTCTACGGTTAAAAAATGTACGCTTCCAGTGCTCTGTTGCGCGGCGTATTCACTGAACTGTCAGTCAGCTCCTGGCCCCGTTGGGCGGGAAAACTCTGGAGAAAAATCATGAGAAAATTGTTCTTCCTTTTGCTTGTTGCTGCGATTTCTTTCCCCACTCTGGCTCTTGAGGTGGGCGACCCGGCTCCCGAGTTCACGCTGGCCGCCTCCGACGGAAAAACCTATAGCCTGGCCGATTTCAAGGGCAAGCAGGCGGTGGCCATCGCGTGGTACCCCAAGGCCTTCACCAAGGGCTGCACCATCGAGTGCAAGTCCCTGGCGGAGAATGGCCACCTGATCCGCGAATACGATGTGGCCTACTTTATGGCCAGTACCGATGAGGTGGAGGACAACACCAAGTTTGCCGAGGAGATGAAAGCAGACTTCCCCCTGCTCAGCGATCCCAGCGGTGACGTGGCGGAAGCCTACGGCGTGAAAATGCCGGTGCTGAACATGGCCAAGCGGGTAACAATCTATATTGGCAAGGACGGCAAGATCCTGAAGATCGACCGGGATATCAAGCCGGCAACCAGCGCCGAAGATATGGCGGCCACCCTGGGTGAACTCGGGATTGCCAAAAAAGGATAAGTGCCGCCGCAAATAAAAAAAGGCCGCTACGGCGGCCTAACACTGGGGGTTTCTTCTGCATTTCTCACAAGGATTTGCAGGAGAAGATGTGAACGTTGCTGTTGTCTGAGTAGTTGAACTTCCCTCAGTTGGGTTCGATCAATTCGAACGCCGCTATTTCCGGAATGGTCGCCTGAAGGTCAGTCTCAATGGTGTCCATGACGGTGAGGTTGTGACACAAATTTTCTGCACGTGACTCCAGCTTTAGTGCTCTGGCCTGGACTACCTCTTCCGCGGCCTCTGCCGCCTTCTCCGCATCGCGCTCGATACTGGCGCCACCGGTAAATACCGCCTTCAGTGCGTGCCAGGTGAGGGTGCCGGCAGACTGGAGGGCAATTTTTTCGATGCGCGGCTCCAGCTCCTGTTCGACGATCTGCTCGATGGTCTGCTCGATATTCTCGCCGGCTTCCTCATCCCAGTTATCTCCCAGCACGTAGACGCCGTTTTCGCTCTGTAACCGATCGCGGGTTTGCTGGCGCATCTGATCCGCAGCCTGGCGGAACTCCAGTGCGTCCGGATGATCGGCCCCTGCCAGTGTGGTCAGGGCAATCCCTACCCCCTCCATGGCGATATCGACGGCATCAATGGTGATATTGGTGATATCCCGCCCGGACTGCAAAAGACCTGCATGATAGGCCTCCATCTGATTCTGCTGTGTAGCGTCCAGCTTCACGACCAGATCGTTGATTTTCAGCTGCTCTGGCTGAGCCGTTTCATATCGCAGCGTCTGCCTGTCATCGTCGTGAATTACCTCAAAGAAGTCTGCGCTCACCCGGGTGTTGTGGTGCAGGCTCATGGAGCAGTGTGCATTCGTGTCGTGGCTGAGGTTGATCTCAGTGGCTACGGCGAGTACCGGCACAGAGAGGGCAGCGGCAGTCAGGATAGTCAGGACTTTGTTCATATTGTTTTCTACACGATTTTCAGGTTAACAACTGTCTGATGCGCTGCGGATCCTGTTTGGATGCACGGCGACACAAAAAATTTTGAATTTCTGGCCAGTGAGGTCTGGCACACTTATTGCTCTTCCTCTGATAACGGCAGTCGCGGTTTCTCTGCACCAAAAGTACCCGATGTAACAACCAATCTGCTTGCGAATCCTACGCGATACGCAACACGGGCAGCTTTTGTCTCGAAAAAACTGGTTTCTGACAATCGTTCAAAAAAGAGTGGGGAAAATGTATGAAGCGTAAAGCTCTGAGTTGTGCTGTGATGGCGGTCGCCGCCGGGTTTGCACTGGTACCGGTGACACCGGCACTGGCCGAGGACATCGAAGAGGTCGCCGTTACCGGGGTGCGCGGCAAGCCGCGCTCGGTGTCGGATTCTCCGGTGCCCGTCGATGTCTTCGGCAGCGAAGCGCTGCAGTCGGTTTCCTACACCGATACCAATGACGTGCTGAAAACCCTGGTACCTTCCTACAATGTGACCCGGCAGCCTATCAGTGATGGCGGAACCTTTATCCGTCCGGCGCAGTTGCGGGGCATGCCTACCGACAAGACACTGGTACTGGTCAATTCCAAGCGCCGCCACCGCGCCGCTCTTGTCGAGATTGGTGGCTCTGGCACCCAGGGACCAGATATCGCCACCATACCGAGCTCCGCGCTCAAATCGGTGGAAGTGCTGCGCGATGGCGCCGCGGCCCAGTACGGCTCCGATGCGATTGCGGGCGTGATCAACTTTATCCTGAAGGACAATGCTGAAGGTGGATCCTTCAGTGTGAAAACCGGTGAATACAGTGAGGGTGACGGCTTCCAGACAACCGCTACCGCCAACGCGGGTATGCCATTGGGAAGTGACGGCTTCCTGAGCGTTTCGGGTGAGGTCGCACAGGCAGACTTTACTTCCCGCAGTGAGCAGTACTGTGAAGACTGGTTCTGCCTTGACACACAGGACCCCGCATTTATCGAAGCGGCAAAAAATGCCTCGCTCGAGGGCGATGTGGTACAGCCATGGGGGCAGCCCAACTCGGAGGCGGCGCGGATCTTCTTCAATGCCGGTTACGACCTGGGTAACGGTAAGGAGCTTTATGCGTTTGGTAACTATTCCGAGAGTGAAGCGGATGGCAGCTTCTACTATCGCTACCCGGGAAATGGCACCATCGAAGACCTGCGCGAGGCGGATGGCTCCGTCTATAGCCCGCTGGAAAAATTCCCCGGTGGCTTTACCCCGCGCTTTTTCGGCGAGGTGACGGACTACTCCCTGGCCAGTGGTTTAAAGGGAGAGCTGGCGTCCGGGTTGCTGTACGACTTTAGTGCACGTTACGGCCACAGCGAAGTCGCCTATACCCTGAAAAATACCATCAACCCCTCACTCGGCTCGGACAGTCCGACGTCATTCGAGCCGGGTACGCTGGCCAACGAAGAGTTCCAGATTCAGGCGGACTTCTCCAAGGAGCTGGACCTGGGGATGGCAGCCCCGGTTGTTGCCGCATTCGGGCTCAGCTATATGGACGAATCCTACGAGCTCACCGGTGGTGATGAAGCCTCCTATGCCGCCGGCCCCTATGCCACCCAGGATCCCTGGGGCTTCTGTGATGGCGATATACCCACGGCCGCCGGGCTGGCGGTGATCGGTGCGGGCTCCTCGCTGAACTGTGCGGATGAGAATGACCCGATCTATACCGTGGTGGGTGTCGGTTCCAATGGCTTCCCCGGCTACTCGCCGGAATACTCCGGCAGTTACTCGCGTGATTCCTATGCGATTTACGGTGATCTGAGCAGCGATGTAAGCGAGCGCCTGTTCTTGCAGGCGGCAATGCGCTTTGAAGACTACTCCGATTTTGATTCCGAGCTGGTGGGCAAGCTGGCGATGCAGTACGACCTGACCGAAAACATCGGGCTGCGTTCTTCCATCGGCACCGGCTTCCGCGCACCAACACCGGGCCAGCAGGGTACCACCAACGTTTCTACCCGCCTGCCGAATGGCTTCCCGGTAGCGACCGGCCTATTCCCCGCCAGTAGCCCGGTGGCTCAGGCGCTGGGTGCCGAAGCGTTGAAGCCTGAGACCTCTACCAACTTCACCTTCGGCTTCACCGCAGACTTCGACAAGCTGTCGATGACCGTGGATTTCTACCGCATCGATGTGGATGACCGCACCTACGCCATATCCACTCTGGATGTATCTGCGGACAGCGGTAGCGGCGCGGCATACGACAATTATCTCGCCCTGGTGGACGCCGGCGTGGTCGGTGCGGAATCGATCGGTGGCGTTTTCTACTTTACCAATGCCTTCGATACCCGCACCCAGGGTGTGGATGTGGTCGCCACCTACCCATTGAGCTGGTCCGACAGTAGCATCACCAACCTGACCGCCTCGTTTAACTACAACAAGTCCGAGTTTGCTTCGGATCCCAGCGACTACCTGAACGAGGAAGATGAGTTCGATTTCGAAAACTTCCAGCCGGAGCTCCGGGGTGCGATCACCGCAACGCACGATGTTGGTCCCCTGGCATTGATGGCGAGAGCGAACTGGTACGGTAGCTACGAGAACTTCAACGGAGGCCAGATCCAGAATTATGATCCTCTGATGCAGGTGGATCTGGAGGGGCGCTATCACATTACCGAATCGACCAACGTCAGCGTTGGCGGCCGGAATGTTTTCGACAAGTATCCGGAAAAGGATCAGATCGGTGATTATTGCTGTGGTGCTATTTATGCATCGGACAGCGTTGTGGACTGGCAGGGTAGCTTCTACTACATGAGCCTCAATCACAATTTCTAAACTGCAGTTGTCTTCTGCAAACTTGAATCCCCGCCCCGGCGGGGATTTTTTGTGGGTGAGGGCATTTGGCTGCGCTTGTTTACAGACTTGACTGCCGGGCATAAAAAAGGCCAGCGGTTAAGCTGGCCAGGGAGCGACTGTATTTGCCTGGGGTCATCCCATGCGGTGCAGCACCTTGGGAAGCGCCGATGCGTATTTTTGCACGTCCTCGATATGCCCCATGCTGACGCGGGACCAGTTGGTGTAGTCGCGGTAAATACCGCGGATAAATACGTTTTCCTTCTCCATCTCTGCGCGGAACGTTTCCGCGTTCAGATCGCCAAGATCGATAAACATGAAATTGGTCACCGATGGCAGGGCGGTGAGGCCGTTTTCCTTGACTGCCGCGCCGACGATTTCCCGCGCTTCCTTGACCTTTGCCCGGCAGTAGTCCATGAACTGTTGGTCCTCGTAGCAGGCAATGGCCGCGGCAAGGCCGGCCTGGTTGAGTCCGTACCAGCCGAGACCGTAACGCTCCATCTCCTGGATTTTTTCCGGCTGTGCGATCAGGTAGCCGACGCGCATACCGGCAAGCCCGTAGATCTTGGAGAAAGTGCGCGCGACGATCACGTCGTGCCCCTGTTTGATCAGCGGGATTACGGTGTTGGCATCGCTGTTGTCGGTCAGCTCGTTGTACGCCTCATCGGCCAGCACGGTACACTTCTTTGATGCCTTGATGCAGAAGTTGCGCATGGCAATAGGGTCGATCAGCATCCCAGTGGGGTTGTTCGGGTTGGTGACCTGAACCATGGAGATTGAGTCGTCGATAGCGGCATACATGGCATCGAGATCGATGGCCAGGGAATCGATTTTCGGCAGGCGTTTGATTTTGCCAATTTCCTGGATTTCCACCACGCGGGAAGTGGTATCCCAGAACAGGTCCGGGCCCAGGATGTTACCTTTCTGTGCCGCCGCGATAGCGGCGGCGGCCAGCCCCGCACTACTGCCCGATCCGAGCGTCACATGATCTGGTGTCAGGCCGTGACGCTCGGCGATCATTGCCTTGAGCCGAGTGACACTGTCATAAACGTAGTAAGCCCCTTTCTGGCTCGCTTCCATCATCGCTTTCAGCGCTTTGGGGCTGGGGCCGTAGGGGTTTTCGTTGGCATTCAGCTTGGCGACGCCCGGGGGCGGGCCATAGAGCGGCGTCGGTCGGGACATCTCCTTGGCGGCGGCGCTACTGGCGAGTCCGCCAATGGTCGCCGCGGAGAAGGCCGCGGTAGTGCCCTGTAAAAACATCCGTCTGCTCAATGATTTATGCATTATTGTTTCTCCCCGTTCATGTGTTTTCTTTCGGTGCGTTGAATGGAATGGTTCAAGCCTTGGCAAACATCGCCAGGGATACGGCGATCAGGTACACACCAAACAATCTCTTCAGGTGCAGTTCGTTCATGCTGTGTGCCCAGCGGGCGCCGATAGGCGCGGAAATGATTGAAAATATGGAAATGGCGATCAGGGCGGGAATGTTGATGTAGCCAATGGAACCCACGGGCAGATTCGGTGCGTCGAGCCCCATAATGAGGAATCCGATTGCGCCAGGCAGGCCGATCAGAAAGCCTATGCCCGAGGCGGTCGCCACCGCCTGGTGGGCAGGGCGGTTGCACAGCACCATGGTCATCACGGTGATGGTGCCGCCGCCGATGCCGAGTAGTGAGGAAAAGCCCCCCAGAAAACTTGCCAGTCCCGCCCGCGCGATACCCGTGGGCATTTCCAGTTTGCCCTTGAGACCGTCAAACAGGTTGGGAAACAGAAAGTAGACGGAATAGGCCAGGACCCCGCCGGCAAACACGTGCACCAGACTCTGGCTGTTGGTAAACGAGGCGATATACAGGCCGGCAAAAACGCCGAGCACAATCCAGATCGACCAGTCTCGCAACACTTTAAAGTCTACCGCCCCCCTCTTGCTATGTGCCTGCACCGAGCGCGCCGACGAAATCACGATAGAGGCGAGCGAGGTGCCAACGGCCACGCGCATCATTTCATCGGATGCGCTGTGCAAAAAGGGGAATACCGCGAGGAGGGCGGGCACCACTACAAAGCCTCCGCCGTTTCCAAAGAGTCCTGCCGTGATGCCGGCAATCAGGCCCGCCGCGCACAGCAACAGGATAAAGAGTGAAACTTCTTCAATGCTCATTGGCTCTCCCGGCGCTCGTCGTTGAACAAGCTAACAAAAGCATTAACCGTGCCAATGAGCGCCGGAGGCAATGACCTGAGACAGGATGACATCCAGTGTCGACAGGGCGAGCTCGTCGATAGGTGATGATGGCCGCACAGAGAGGGGTTGGCTTTCAGTGGCCCCTGCCGGAAAAACCCCAGCGGAGGTTTACGAACGTGAAATCGCTGGTTATCTTCGTCGCCATACTCATTACAGCGTTACGCCCTTGAACGGTGCCGGGAACGGTATCTGCTCGCGGCGACCAATAAATCCAGAAACATCAAATGCCGCAAGGTACTGCCGGGGGAAACATGCTTAAACGAATAATGCTGCTGGCGGCACTGGTGATCAGTATCAGTGCACAGGCCGAAACCATCAGCAACCTGACTGCCAGGATGGACCGGCAGCAGGGTCTGTTTGACTTCTACTGGGATGCCACCAAGGGGCGCGTCCTGCTGGAGGTCAATCAGTTCGACCGGGAGCTGCTACTGCTCTCGGGACTGGCCCAGGGGCTTGGTTCCAACCCGGTAGGTCTCGATCGCAACCAGGCCGGTGAAAGCCGTGTGGTCAAGTTCGAGCGCGTGGGTAACAAGGTGCTGATACACCAGCAAAACCTGGATTACCGGGCGCAGTCGGACAATCCGGCGGAGCGGCGCGCGGTGGCGGAGGCGTTTGCCACTTCTGTTATCTGGGGATTTGAGGTGATCGCCGAAGAGGGAAGTCGTGTGCTGATCGATTTCACGCCGTTCCTGCTCAGCGACCAGCACGGTATCGCCAGGCGTCTCAAGAGTGCCAAACAGGGGAATTACACAATTGATAGCGGGAAATCGGCAATCTATTTGCCCCGCACCAAGAGCTTCCCGCAGAACACCGAATTCGAGGCCCAGCTGACCTTCGCGGGCAGTGAACCCGGCAAGTACGTGAAAGAAGTAGTGCCTACCCCGGAACTCGTCACCCTGCGTCAGCACATTTCCCTGGTGGCCCTGCCGGACGACGGCTACCAGCCACGTAAATTTCACAGCCGCAGTGGCTATTTTCCGCTGAAATATCGTGACTACGCGACCGCCATCGATGAGCCGATGGATCAGCGCCTGATTTTCCGGCACCGCCTGGAAAAGAAACCGGGCAGCAATGAAGTGGTGGAGCCCATTGTCTACTACGTGGATTCCGGTGTGCCGGAGCCGGTGCGCAGCGCGCTGGTCGAAGGCGCCAGCTGGTGGAACCAGGCATTTGAGGCGGCGGGGTTTGAAAACGCTTTCCAGGTAAAAATTCTGCCGGAAGACGCGGACCCGCTGGATGTGCGCTACAACGTGATCAACTGGGTGCACCGCTCCACCCGCGGCTGGTCCTACGGCTACTCCATCTACGATCCGCGCACCGGGGAAATCCTCAAGGGCAATGTCACCCTGGGTTCTCTGCGGGTGCGCCAGGACTTCCTGATCGCCCAGGGGCTGCTGCAGCCCTACGCTGAAAAAGACGCGGACACCGAACAGCTCAAGGCCATGGCGCTGGCGCGCATTCGCCAGCTGTCCGCCCACGAAGTGGGGCATACCCTGGGGCTTGCACATAACTTTATCGCCAGCACGGAAGACCGCGCCTCGGTGATGGATTATCCCGCACCGCTGGTGACGCTGAGCGGCAGCGACCTGGAACTCCACAAGGCCTATGCCACCGGGATCGGTAGCTGGGACAAACTCGCCATACAGTATGGCTATGGCATCGGCGACGGTGACGAGTCGGACTACCTGGCCAGTATCATCGCCCAGGCAGAGAAACAGGAGCTGCGCTTCATCTCTGATCCGGATTCCCGCGTGATCAACAACGCGCACGCCGGATCCCACCTGTGGGATAACGGCGGGGACGTGCTGGACGAGTTCCAGCGGATGACCGACCTGCGCCGTCACGCGCTGGACAACTTCTCGGTCGCCGCCAACCGGCCGGACGCTGCCCGCTCCTCCCTCGACGAGACACTGGTGCCGGCCTACTACGGCCACCGTTACCAGGCGGAAGCGGTGGGCAAGCTGATCGGTGGACTGGATTACCACTACCTCTACAACGACGCCGAGGGCGAGAGCTACACCATGGTGCCGGCCAAACGGCAGCAGCAGGCGATCGACTCTCTGCTCGCCACCCTGAAACCGGAATTTCTGACCCTGCCGGAAAAAGTGTTGCAGTTACTGCCGCCCAAGTCCTATGGCTATAGCCGCACCGATGAAAGTTTTCCGGCCTATACCGGTGTCGCCTTCGACAGTATCGCCATGGCCGAAGCCGCCGCCGGCCACACCTACTCGATTCTGCTGAACCCCCAGCGCGCGGCTCGCCTGCAGCAACAGCGGGCGCGCCGTGGCGAAGGCCCCGGCTTCAACACATTGCTCACCCAGCTAACCGAGCAGGCACTGGCCAGCAATGACTACCGTGGTCTGGAAGCGGCAATCCACCAGCGGGTCAATCACGTGTACATCCACCAGCTGATGCTGCTGGCGGGCGACAAGCAAGCGTCGGAGTCCGCCCGCGCGCGCGCGCACCTGGAACTGGCCAAATTCCAGCACGCCATCGGAGAAATGAAACTGTTTGGCGAAGATCCGCAAGGTTACAACGCGCACTACTTCTACGAGGCCAGCCGTATCGCGTCGTTCATGGATGGGGATCTCAAGGTGGAGCCGGGAGATATCAAGGCGATGCCGCCGGGATCACCGATCTGACCGCAATATCACTGCGCAACAAACGAAAAGGCCATGCAACCTGCATGGCCTTTTGCGTTTTTATCGGTTGATATCAACCGCGAATAAACTGCGACTTTCGGATCCAGTGATTGCCGCGGTAATTGCGTGTCGGCGCAGAGGTAGTTTTTGCCCAGAAGTAGTCCCGGTTGAACTGGAACTCTACGTCGTAGCCCTCCGCCAGGGCCGCCAGCGGCATCGCCTGCCAGTTGGACTGGCGGCGCTTGCTGGTGGCTTCCAGCAGGTATTCGGTGTTGTTCACGATGGCGACGACCCATGCGTGCCCTTCGCCATTGTGGGTGCCCAGCGCCACCCGTGCGTCCACACCCAGATTGATCAGCCAGTCGGCCAGCAGTATGGCGTGGTCTTCGCAGTCGCCGCGCTTCTGGTAGTAGGCCTGGCGGGAGGTTTGCCAGATGTCCGCAAGGCCGGCGTACTGGAGGTGGTCGTACTGGTACTCCTTGCGAATCGCGAGTGTATACAGCGGGATCCAGAGCTCTTTGGTCTCGAACGGCTGGAAGCCCACCAGATAACTGTTGGCAAAGTGGTGGAGCTTGTCCAGTCCGCGCGCGGAAGCGGTAACAGATTCCAGCCCCTGCCAGTTCCAGATGGAGATGTAACTGCTTTCCTGTTCCGAGCGCTTGCCGACGGCCTGCTGGACCATGGACTCGGTCAGTGGTGACTGGCTGCCGGTTACCACTACCGTGCCCCGTTGGCTGTCTTTCTGTTGCGGTGATTCTGGATTGCGGCTTGCTGCCCGCTGTTGCGCCTCGAGAACGATTTTGTGTTGCACAGACGGTCTCTGCTTTGACAGCAGTTCCGGCAGCATCAACAGGATGCCGAGGACAGTGACGCTCAGCAGCAGGCGCACGGCAGCCCCCTAGCCCTTGAGTCCAAAGGAAATGATCAGGGCCACGAATACCAGAATGGTGGAAGCAAAAATGGCCACGGCGATATTGCCGTTTTTCAGCTCTGCCTCGATATCCACATGCTTGAGCAGCTTTTTATCGATGACCAGCAGCGCGATCATGCCGATCAGCAGTGCCAGAAGGGTATACAGCAGGTTCAGTCCGAGATTGAACAGGGTCGCGGTGAGAAATTCAGATTGCACGATTTCTAATCCATGTAAAACATACGCGCGCAATTAGATCACAACCTGTTTCGGTTTTCCGCCTGTTTGACGATGCTGTCTGCTGGATCCGGGTAACCACTTGCCGAGAGCGGGCTGGCTGTCTATTGTGTGCGCCGATTTTCATTGCAAAAGGGACTGTCGATGTTGTCTAAGTTGTCAAAACTGCTCATTTTATTGGTTGCAGTTACCGGGCTTGCAGCCTGTGGAGACCGGGTGGAAGTGCCACCGGCACATGTTGGAAAAATTCTGACCAAGAATGGTTACAAGCCGAATACGGTACCGCCGTCCAAGTTTCGCCTGGATCCGTGCCTTTTCTATTGTGACAAGCTGATCTCTCTGGCTACCGCCGACTTTGGCCACCTGGAAAAATTCAAGCTGTTCATGCCCAAGGATCAGCTGAATATGAGCTTTGATATCCGTATGACGGGCTCGGTCAACGAGCGCTATATCGACAATATCTTCGATCGCGTACCGCCGAACACCGACAACATTTCCGTCAATCAGGTGTACAACACCTACGCGCAGCCCGTGATCCGCGACGTGGTGCGACGGGTAATTGCCAAGTACTCCATCAATGAGATTGCCTCCAGCCGGGAAATGCTGAGCCAGGAGTTGTTCTCCGCGGTGACCACCTCCCTCGAGGGTACGCCGATCAAGATCAAGCGCCTGGGCATTGCCGATGTGCAGTTTCCGAAAGTGATTACCGAGGCCAAGGAGCGCGCGGCAGAGCGCCGCGAGTTGATCGAGCAGGAAAAGGCCCAGTTCGAAATCCAGAAAATCCAGATGGAGCGCGACCTGGAGCGGGAGAAAATGAATCGCGCCATCGCCCGGGAAAAAGCCATGGGACAGAAGGAGGTCAACGATCTGCTGGCGAAGTCGGTGACCGATAAATACCTGGCCTACCGCACCCTGGAAGTGCTGGATCGGATGGCGGAATCCAACAACAAGGTGTTTGTACCGGTAGAAGCGCTGGGCACCATTGGCCTGCAGCAGGCGGTATTTTCCGATCAGATGAAACAGGTGGCGCGCAAGCGCTAGGAGGGGTGGATGGAATTCAATACACAGATTGCCAACTGGCTGATGACCGCCCTGGGCGGTCTTTCAACCTGGATCGTGGTCGCGGCCTGCGTGCTGCTGGCGCTGAATATTTTCCTGCGCGTGCGCTTTCTGAAAAGTCATGGGGAGGACCTGCACTGGTTACTGGATCGCACCCTGGTCATCCGCTTTCTGTGTCTGCTCTTCTTCATCTGGGTGTTGATCGGGTTTAGCGGCAACGGCCCGAAGCTGGTACTGGCGCCGGATTACAGCGATGAGCAGGCGGCGCGACAACAGGCGCTGGAGGAGCGTGCCGGGGAGCTGGAAAACCTTGCTCCGAAACGGGCTACAGCGGAGGAAACCAGTGCGCGCCTGGAGGCTTTGAGGGAAGAACAGCAGGCTGAAATCAACAGTGAAGAAACTGCTGACCAGTAAGGCGTATCGGGTTTCAGATCGGCGAAATTTTAGCAGCTTTTTCAGTTGGGAACGGTAACGGCTCTGAGTAGACTTCCGGACACGTTGGAAGAGGAGGAATTTTCCATGCGTTACTTGATACCTGTAGTACTGTTCTGTTCGCTTTCCGGTGTCGCTATGGCACAGCAACCGTTGTCCCAGCTGCCGGCTGGTTCTTCGGAAGTCCAGATCATGGGTAAAACCTACTGGCATAGCGGTGACACCTTCTATCAGTTCAATGAAAACACCGGTATGTTCTATGAAGTGCCCCAGCCCACTGTGCAGGCGCATAAGGATCGTGTAAATCAGGCACACATGTACCAGCGCAGCCAGACTCTGCCGGGTACCGGACTGACTGGTGACCAGATTGAAGGTTGTCGTAATGCGGCTGCGGACAAGTCCAATGAAGTCCCCAATCGGGGCAGTGAGGTGTATATCAACGAGTACAACAGCTGTATTCGTGATCTGCAGCAGTAACTCTCGATTGATACAGTGAGAGAAGGAAAAGGTTTGCCGGTTGCCCGGCAAACCTTTTTTATTGCCCGCTCGTTTAGCTCCGTAGCGACTCAGTAAGCGCCGCGGATCAGTTCGATTCCCGGTTCAATGGCGCGGCGCCACGCCAGTGCGGTATCGTCATCGAACTCTGGGTCGTATTTGCGCAATGTTACCAGCAGCGCGTCCAGCCACAGCCCATACCATTCCGGGCGAATGTTGTAACCCTTGCGGGAATGGCTGCAGCCAAGGGCGCGCAACTTGGTGTCCGGCATACCGCGGGCGTGCAGAACCAGTTGCATGATGCCATTGCGCAGCAGGTGGCGCTGGGCGGGCATGTCGGTGTGTTGGAACAGTGCGCGGATGGCTTCGGAACTGCCCATAAAGCGGTCGTAGAAGTCGATGAAAAAATGCTCGTTGTTGCAACAGCGGCCGTAACTCTGGAACACGATGTCACTGTCGGCATTTCCCATTGCGCATACTCCCCTGGCTGTTCTTATGCTGCGCGGTCTGGCGCAGGTGACCGCGGATTCTAGCGGCGAGCGCGGGGGTGAAATTGATCTGGATCAAGTTTCCCGGGGCGCAGGGTGAATCGTTGCCCATAATTCTGGCGATCACGAACAGGAAAAGGAAAGGGGCCATTGCGGCCCCTGGGGTGACCATCGCTTGATGGCTGTGGATAAGTGGCTACGGAGAAAGTGTGCGCGTTACTGGGAGCACTTTTTGCCTCTGCAGGGTTTGTCGCCACCGCCAGTGTCGCCGCCGTCACCCCCGCCATTATTGCCACCGCAGCCGTTTGCAGTCAGGTAATCGACCGCCGCCTTGGCCTGCACCAGCCCGTAGCCGTAGGCGTTATCGCGGCCAGCGGCTCCGAGATCCTCTGCGGTGCTGGTCAGTGCCGAGCGAATCTCGCTGGCGGAGCAGCTGGGGAAGTGGCTCCACACCAGCGCACTGACACCGGCGACGTGCGGAGTGGCCATGGAAGTGCCGTTGAAGTAGGCGTAGTCGCCGGGTTCCAGGGTCAGGCTGGCACTACTGCCCAGCTGGCCGAGAAGGACGGCACCGTCGGTATCGGAAATACCGGCAGAGGGGATTGTGGTGACGACTTCGCCCATGGTGCCGTACAGCATGCCCGGCTCATTGTTGTAGATCACCGCTCCTACACCACCGCCAGCCTCACAGGCCTGCACTTTCTCCGCGAAGCTGATGTTGCCGCGGGAGATCAGGCACACCTTCCCGGAGGCATCGATACAGGTGGACTCACCCAGACCACAGTCCACCAGATTACCGGTGACATCACCCTGCGGGCTGCCTTCCATACCGGACGCTTCAATGCCGCTGCCACCCACGACCAGAGTGGTTTGCAGGCTTGAGCCGGTAGGAACGGAGGAGAGTACATCCACACCCGGGCCTGACAGTTCGACCTGATCGGTCTGCTGGGAGAAGTCTGCGACTACCTTGTTGCTGTCTATCGCTGCCACGGAGACAACGGAGTCGTAAGACGCGGGGTAGGAGTGACGAGTATTGCCGTCGTTACCCGCGGCGGCGATGGACAGCACGTTCTGGTTCGCGTAGAGGTCGGCGAAGGCCCGCTCCTCGGTGCGCGACTTGAAGCTGCCGCCAAGGCTCATGTTGATGACGCTAGCGCCATTGGCGGCGCATTCGTCTGCAGCGGCCACCAGGGAGGACGAGTAGGCCCAGCCGTCGGCACCGAATACCTTGACGATATGCAGCTTGAGGTTGCCATTCGGGTTCACGCCAACCACGCCGGTGCCGTTGCCGCCAATGGCGGCGATGGTGCCGGCAACGTGGGTGCCGTGACCGTCTTCATCGGTAAACCAGTCGCCGGTACCGGAATCGTAGTTGCCGCTTACATTGCTGCTGTACAGGTCTTCATGGCCGATGTCATAACCGGAGTCGATGATACACACCGTCTGGTTGCCGGCCATGGCATCGCTGACCTGATCCGCCTGCACCATGGGGATGCCAAAAGGAACCGACTCCGCCATGGGATAGCGTTTCACATCCTGTTCTATGTATTCCACGTTGGGGTTATTGCGCAGAGCGTTGAGTGCCTTGTCGGGGAGGTTCGCCGCCATGGCGTTACGCTTTTCCAGTGCCAGCGCAGAGCGCCCACCGTTCTTTTTCATCATCGACGAGACTGCGGCACCTTTGCCCTCCTTGAACTTGATGATATAGCGGTCTTCGGCGGCACTGGCCTGGCTGGTGAGCGCCAGGGTCACAGCGCTGGCGAGGAGAATAGGGATACTTTTTTTCATTACTTTTATGGCTCCAGTATCTTCTGGTACTTCTTATTGTTGGTATGTTGGCTGGCGGAAGGCCACGCAACGGCTCGGGCATTGGCGCACCGCCGGTGGATAAAATCTAGCAGCTTTCTTTGCACCGCCAATGACCCGTTGCAAGCCGTGTGCAATGCTCTGCAAAAGAGGATTTTGTGGATGAGAAAGGTGACAGGTTGCTGGAGGGGATTGCCCGCTTGTTCGTCTGCAGGCGCAGGTTGAGCCTGCGGACCGCGGCTATACGTCGTTTTCGTGCTTCAACTGCACTTGCCAGTCCCCTTCGAGGTCCACGCTCACCAGCACCTGAATCGGACGGCAGCACACGGTGCAGTCTTCGATGTAGTGGCGACTGCCCGCCGAGGTATCGATGAGCATCAGGATAGGCTCCCCGCAATAGGGGCACTGGGCGCTGAATTCTTCTACCTTGTGCATGACTACTTGCTCCCGCTTGTTGGCTGTCTGAGATGGGGCGCCGCCCACGCTACCAGGGTGTCTGCTACATAAATAGCATCTTCCCGCCGTGTCAGCAGGTGATCGGCGTTGTCGAGACTGATAAAACTCTTGGGGTGCAGGGCGCGGTTGTAGATATCTGCCGCTTCGTCGATGGAGACGACCTGGTCCACGGGGGAGTGGTAAATCAGCAGCGGTCGTCCGAGCCGGTGGATATAACCTTCCTGGATGGATGCCACGTCTTCGACAAAGTGCTTCTGGATAACAAAGGGGCGCCCGGACAGCTCGACCTCCGCCTGGCCGTGCTGCTCGATGGTGTCCAGCGCGCAGGAGAACTGCTTCAGCACGTGATCGGGATCCGCCGGTGCAGCGATGGTGACAATGGCCTTCGCCTCCGGGATATCTTCCGCGGCCGCCAGCACCGCGGCACCCCCCAGGCTGTGGCCCACCAGCAGATCCGCCGGCTGGTACTCATCGCGCAGAAAGCGCGCGGCACTCTTCAGATCTTCCACATTGCTGGAAAAATTCGTCTCGCTGAAGTCACCCTCGCTATCGCCAAGGCCGGTGAAATCGAAGCGCAGGGTGGCGATGCCCAGCTCGCTGAGGCGCCGTCCGATACGGGAGGCCGCCAGCACATCCTTGCCACAGGTAAAACAGGGGGCAAACAGGGCATAGCCCCTGGGCGCCGCAGTCGGCGTTTCGAGGATGCCGGCGAGCATCTGGCCTCGGGCATTGGGAAAGGCCACCTTGTGTTTGCGGCGCGCTTTGCCAGTAGGGTGCGTTGCCATGGTAACTCCTGTCGGCGGCTCTCTCAGTAGGGGTGATGGCGGTGACTGCAGGCAATGGTAGGGGGCGAAAAATGGCCGGGCAACGCGCAAAAACGCATTTTTTTGCGTTCTTGTAAAAATGACAGCGGTGTCAGCTCGTTATTCGTATTGTGCGGTAATCCATTTACAAAACCGGTTGATATACTCCGCGGCCTGACCAGTTGTCCCGCAATGACCGCAGGAGCGGTGACCGCCGAGGGGGTCAGAGCGTATAATCCGCGCCCGCTTTCTCCGGCTGTGTGCCGGGGTGGGTGAGCATTCACAAATCAGCAGAAGAGGATTGGACATGGCGGTTAAATTGATGAAGGACCAGGATCTGGCGGGCAAACGCGTATTGATCCGCGAAGATCTGAACGTACCGGTAAAAGACGGTGCGGTGACCTCCGACGCGCGTATTCGCGCGGCACTCCCCACCATCAAGGCCGCCTCCGACGCCGGTGCCAAAGTCCTGCTGATGTCCCACCTGGGTCGCCCTACCGAGGGCGAGTTCGCGGGAGAATTTTCCCTGGCGCCGGTAGCCGCCCACCTGGGCAAACTGCTGGGCAAAGACGTGCCGGTAATCAAGGACTGGCAGGGCGGCGTGGAACTTGCAGACGGTGCTGTAGCACTGCTGGAGAACGTGCGCTTCAACAAGGGTGAGAAGAAAGACGATGAGGCGCTGGCAAAGCAGTACGCCAGCCTGTGCGACATCTTTGTGATGGACGCCTTCGGCACCGCACACCGCGCCCAGGCTTCCACCCACGGTGTGGCCAAGTTTGCCCCGGTCGCCTGTGCCGGCCCGCTGCTGGCGGCGGAACTGGACGCGCTGGAAAAAGCACTGGCGGAGCCGGCGCGCCCGATGGTGGCCATCGTCGGCGGTTCCAAGGTCTCCACCAAGCTGACGGTGCTCGAGAGCCTGTCCGACAAGGTGGACCAGCTGATCGTGGGCGGCGGTATCGCCAATACTTTCCTTGCAGCCAGCGGCAAACCAGTGGGCAAGTCCCTGTGCGAGCACGACCTGGTCGACACCGCCAAGAGCCTGATGCAGAAGTGCGATATCCCGCTGCCCACCGATGTGGTGACCGGCAAGGAATTCAGCGAATCTGCCCCGGCGGAAACCAAGGCCGCCGATGACGTCGCCGACGACGATATGATTTTCGATATCGGTCCGGACTCTTCCGCGGCGCTGGCGGAGATCCTCAAGGGCGCCAAGACCATCATCTGGAACGGCCCGGTGGGCGTGTTCGAGTTTGACCAGTTTGGCGGCGGTACCGAGCGCCTGTCGCGGGCGATCGCCGATAGCGACGCCTTCTCCATCGCCGGCGGCGGCGACACCCTCGCTGCGGTCGACAAGTACGGCATTGCCGAGCAGGTTTCCTATATTTCTACTGGGGGTGGTGCTTTCCTCGAGTATGTGGAAGGCAAGGTGCTGCCGGCTGTGGCCATGCTCGAGAGCCGCGCCAGCGAGTAAGTGATTGAATGGCGCGCCCGGAACCTGTGACCCGGGTGCGCCGCAAGACCGAGTTTGAGGTAGCTACCGCAGTACCTTTTAGCAGTACGCAGTACCACCAAGCAGTACCCAAATTAAAAAGAGATGCGACCGGGCCCGGCCCAGGAATCGCACACAAGCAGTATCGAACACCAACTTTATACCGACGAGAAAGGGTTTTTTCATGGCTTTAATCAGCTTGCGTCAGCTGCTGGACCACGCCGCCGAACACGGCTACGGCGTACCGGCGTTCAACGTCAATAACCTGGAGCAGATGCGCGCGATCATGGAGGCGGCCGACGAGACCGACTCCCCGGTGATCGTTCAGGCCTCTGCCGGCGCCCGCAAATACGCCGGTGCTCCCTTCCTGCGCCACCTGATTCTGGCGGCAGTGGAGGAATTCCCGCACATTCCGGTGGTCATGCACCAGGATCACGGCACCAGCCCCGCGGTATGTCAGCGCTCCCTGCAACTGGGCTTCAGCTCGGTAATGATGGACGGCTCGCTGATGGAAGACGGCAAGACCCCATCGTCTTACGAGTACAACGTGGATGTGACCCGGCGCGCGGTGGAAATGGCCCACGCCTGCGGTGCCTCCGTGGAAGGTGAGCTGGGTTGCCTGGGTTCCCTGGAAACCGGCATGGCCGGCGAGGAAGACGGTGTCGGTGCGGAGGGCAAACTGTCCCACGACCAGCTGTTGACCGACCCGGAAGAAGCCGCGGACTTCGTCAAGCAGACCCAGGTCGACGCCCTGGCCATTGCCTGCGGTACCAGCCACGGTGCCTACAAGTTCACCCGTCCGCCCACCGGCGACATTCTGGCCATCGACCGCATCAAGGAAATCCACGCGCGTATCCCCGATACCCACCTGGTGATGCACGGTTCTTCCTCGGTGCCGCAGGAGTGGCTGAAGGTGATCAACGAGTACGGCGGCGAGATTCCGGAAACCTACGGTGTACCGGTCGAGCAGATCTGTGAGGGTATCAAGCACGGCGTGCGCAAGGTGAACATCGATACCGACCTGCGTCTCGCCAGCACCGGTGCCGTGCGTCGCTTCCTGGCCCAGAACCCGGCGGAGTTCGACCCGCGCAAATTCCTCAAGGTCACCACCCAGGCCATGAAGGAAATCTGCCTGGCCCGCTACGAGGCCTTCGGCACTGCCGGCAACGCCAGCAAGATCAAGCCGATCAGCCTGGAAGCCATGTACCAGCGCTACGAGAAAGGTGAGTTGGTTCCGAAAATCAACTGATCCTGATGGTCGTCAGGCCGGCATGAAAAAAGGGCGGACCCCGGTAAAACAGGGTTCGCCCTTTTTCGTTTTAAAATGCAGTACCATTAAGTCATGGACCTGCTGAAAGACTTCAACGTTGTCGAACCCAGCCCGGTGATTCGCCGGCCGGATTACTCCGCGCTGCGCAAGGAGTTGCCCGCACTGGATTTCGCCTGCGATCAGCCCCTCCCCGAGTCGGTGATTTCTTACCGCAATTACTATCGCCTGAATTTTGCCGAGGCTTCCGGCACCGGTATTGGCACCTTCAAGTCCACCGGCTTCGAGCTGGTTGCCCAGTACTGGAAGGTCGCCAACCCGAAAGGCACCCTGTTTATCTGCCACGGGTATTTCGACCACACCGGGATTTACGGCGCGGCCATCCGTTTCGGCCTCGAGCGCAATTTCAATGTGGTGGCGGTCGACTTCCCCGGCCACGGACTGTCCAGCGGGGAGCCGGTCGCCATCGACACCTTTCTGCAGTACCGGGAGGTGCTGGAAGCACTGCTGCGCCGCGCGCGCGGGAAAGTACCCGAGCCCTGGCACGGCATGGGCCAGAGCACCGGCGGTGCCACCCTGTTGAGCTATCTGCAGTTCAGTCTGTGGCAACCCTTCGACAAGATCATGTTGCTGGCGCCGCTGGTGCGCCCGGCCAACTGGCACCTGCGCAAGTGGATGTTCTATCTCGGGCGCTACCTGATGCCGCACCCGAGTCGCGGCTTCAACATCAATACCCACGATGCCGAGTTCGCCCGCCGCCAGGCGCATCGGGATCCGCTGCAGTCCCCAGTCATGTCGATCCGCTGGCTGGGGGCCATGGTGGACTGGCTGAAGGTATTCCCCAGAACCAGCCGCAATTCCAAACCGATTCTGGTGGTTCAGGGCACCGACGATCAGACCGTGGACTGGCGCTACAACATGCGCGCCATTCACGGCCGCTTCCCCAACAGCAAGCGAGTGATCGTGCGCGGTGCCCGCCACCAGATGATCAACGAGACCCAGCCCTACCGGCAGCAGATTGTCGCCGCTCTGGACGAGTGGCTGGCACAACCCTAAATCGGTTTGTTGCGTAATACCCGTCGCTTGCGCCGCAGTAGCAGTGCGTCTGCCGAATAAAACCCCAGCGCAACCCACACAAAGATAAACGTCACCAGTTTGGATTGGTCGAAGGGCTCGTTGTACAGCAGCACCGCGAGGAAAAACATCAGGGTCGGGCCGAGGTATTGCAGAAAGCCCAGGGTGGACAGGTTCAGCCGGCGCGCCGCGATATTGAACAGTAACAGCGGGGTCAGGGTGATGGGACCAGCCAGCAGCAACAGGCCGTTGAGTTGCCAGCTGTTGTTGAGCAGGTTGCTGGTGGGGCTGGTGGTCCAGAACAGGAAGCCCACCGCCAGCGGTAGCAGGAACAGGGTTTCCACCGTCAGGCCGGTTAGGCTGTCTACCGCGGTCTGCTTGCGCACCAGTCCGTAGAAGCCAAACGTCAGCGCAACGCCGAGGGCCACCAGCGGCACGCTGCCGAACTGCCACAGCTCATAGGCAATACCCGCCGCCGCCAGCGCCACCGCAATCCACTGCAGCGGGCGCAGTTTCTCGCCGAGCACCAGTACCCCGAGCAGCACGCTGATCAGCGGGTTGATGTAGTAACCCAGGCTCGCGTCCAGCAGGTGATCGTTGACTACCGACCAGATAAAGATGAGCCAGTTGGTGCTGATCAGGGCGGTGGATACCAGCAGCGCGAGCAGGGTCTTGCGGGAGCTGAACACCGCACGCAGGCCGCGCAGCTTGCCCAGAACCGCGAGCATTACCAGTGCCAGCAGCAGCGACCAGATACTGCGGTGGGCGAGAATCTCCGGCGCCGACAGATCGTCGAGCAGCTTGAAATAGAGCGGCGCAAAACCCCAGATGAGGTAGGCGCCGAAGCCGGCCAGCAAGCCTGCGGCGGCAGAATCGGGGCTCTGGTTTTTCACGGTCTGGTTTTGCAAGAGGAGTAGCCCTGGCTCGCAGACCGCTACACCGGTCTGCGTACGTGATTGCGGAGGACAGAAAGCAGAAAACCCGATGATGGTGCACAGGGTACACAATCACCGGGTTTTCGGGAGTCTAACAGACCGCGTGCGGGCCTGTCAGGAATGGTCGCCTGGTTCGACCGGAGCGCGTGCGGGTCAGAAGAGCACGCGGCAGCGCAGGGTGCCGGGGATATTCTTCAACTTTTCCAGCGCCAGGTCGGAGTACTCCGCATCCACATCGATCACCACATAGCCCACAGATTCATTGGTCTGCAGGAACTGCGCGGAGATGTTGATGCCGTTGTCGGAAAACACCTGGTTGATGGCGCCGAGCACGCCCGGTACGTTCTTGTGGATATGCAGCAGGCGGTGCGCACCGGCGTGGCTCGGCAGGGCCACTTCCGGGAAATTCACCGAGCTGGTGGTGGTGCCGTTGTCGGAATAGAGCGCCAGCTTGTCGGAAACCTCCACGCCGATATTTTCCTGGGCCTCCACCGTGGAACCGCCCACATGCGGGGTGAGCAGGGCGTTGTCCAGTCCGCGCAGCGGTGACTGGAACTCGTCGTCGTTGCCGCGGGGCTCCACCGGAAACACATCGATGGCGGTACCGGCGAGGTGGCCGCTCTTCAGCGCTTCCGCCAGCGGCTCGATTTCCACCACGGTGCCGCGGGAGGCGTTCAGCAGGATCGCGCCCTTTTTCATCTTGGCAATCTGGTCAGCGCCGATCATCCACTTGGTGGAGGGCAGCTCCGGTACGTGCAGGGAAACCACGTCGGACTGGGCCAGCAGCTCGTCCATGCTGTTGACCTGGGTGGCGTTGCCCAGCGGCAGCTTGGTGACCACATCGAAGAAGATCACACGCATGCCGATCCCTTCGGCCAGTACCGACGTCTGCGAGCCGATGGCGCCGTAGCCGATGATGCCCAGGGTCTTGCCGCGGGCTTCATAAGAGCCCACAGCAGATTTCTGCCAGCCACCGCGGTGGCAGACCATGTTCTTTTCCGGGATGCCGCGCAGCAGCATGATCGCCTCGGCAATCACCAGTTCGGCTACGCTTCGGGTGTTGGAATAGGGGGCGTTGAACACCGCGATCCCCAGATCGGTAGCGGCTTCCAGGTCCACCTGGTTGGTACCGATACAGAAACAGCCCACGGCGATCAGCTTGCTGGCACTCTCCAGCACCTTGCGGGTCAGCTGGGTGCGGGAGCGGATCCCGACAAAGTGGGCGTCGGCGATCTTCTCGATCAATTGATCTTCCGGCAGTGCGGTCTTGATATATTCCACATTGGTGTAGCCGCGGGAAGAAAGCAGATCCACCGCGGACTGGTGTACGCCCTCCAGCAGCAGGATGCGGATTTTGTCTTTCTTGAGAGAGATCTGAGGAGCCATAACGGGTCTCTTGGCCGAGCGCGAGAATGAAGTTTCGCGAAAGGTTGTCGAAATATGGTTGGAGACCGCCGGGAACCCGGCGAGGGCGGCATCATAACACAAGGGCTTTATAAAGCTTTATACGCAATTTTTATCCTAGTCATCGAATTTGGTTATGTATAAGCACACTTTTACCTGCAAAACTCCTGTGGATCTCCCTTTGGGC
>Ga0207814_100339_pt1 | contig 32170 bp, 40 predicted proteins | sample TtaePargueraPR_7_FD_187755 | JGI IMG/M metagenome (GOLD analysis project Ga0207814, IMG submission 187755) | Aerobic enrichment media microbial communities from Bioluminiscent Bay, La Parguera, Puerto Rico - Tt and P1 (2) (SPAdes) | ecosystem: Environmental > Aquatic > Marine > Unclassified ... | reverse complement strand
GCTGCGAGAGGTCGCGGCGGAAGCCGCCGGCGCGGACGTTGGTCAGCAGGCCGGTCGACGAGGCGGCGACGTCGTGGAACAGGCCCTTGTGTGCCGACTTGGCATCGGTGAGGAGGGACGCCTGCTGGAAGCCGGTCAGGAAGGCGAGCTGCGGGCTGAGCGGATCGAGCTCGCGGAACGGCCGCTCGGCTCCGGAATGCATCAGGCCCACCGCATTCCAGGGGGCCGACTGGGTGAACGAGCGGGTCGCCGCGATCGAGGAGTCCTCCTGGATGGGCGGGCTCGAGAGCGCGGCCTTGGTGCCCTGGTCGCCGACCCACCAGGCGATCCGTGCCGGCGCGCCGAAGCGCGTCTCGAGCTCGACCACCGGCACGGTGACGCGTCCCTCGACGGCGTCGCCGAGGGTGCCCTCGCCGACCAGCTCGATGAATCGATCGCCGGCGTCCTCGTTCTCGGCGAGGGCCGCGGAATCCAGCTGGGTCGGATCGCCGGAAACCAGCCAGCTCAGGAACTCGGGCTCGGGGCGGGTCTCGCTGGTGTCGGGCCACGATTCGAAGGCCCCGGTCCAGAAGCGCCGGGTCGCCGCCGCGGAAGAGGAGGAACCGTCGCCGGGCTCGCTGCGCTGGTCGGCCGGGGCGGTGATGCGCTGGTCGGGACCGGTCGTCCGCTGCAGCTGGGCGATCGCGAGCTCCAGCGCGAGCCGGGCGTTGGTGCGGGCCTCGACCAGGGCCGCCTGCTCGCTCGAGGTGGAGAGGGCGCGGCTCGAGAGGCCCAGCAGGCCGACCGCCAGCAGCGACAGCAGCACCATCAGCGAGATGGTGACGATCAAGGCGAAGCCACGGCGGGCAAGAGCCCGGGCCCGCGGGCGGAAACGAGCACGGTGGAGCCTGTCCTGGGTTTTCATGGAAGCTTCAATCGTTTCTTATGGGTTTCGCTGTAAATACAATGACTGGACCATGGAGATCAATTCCCTTTTTGGGTAGGGATCTCCGGTTCATCCAAGTCCCCGGGGAAGGCGAGCCTTCCCCGGGCGGCAGCGGGGGATCAGGGGCGATCCACGCGGTAGAAGAGCGCCGGAACGGCGGGTGGCGAGGGGTCCTCGAACTGGACCGTGCCGTCGACGATCGTGATGACGGCTCCGGGAACGTTCTCCCAGGCTTCGCTCAGCAGGGTGGAGCGCTGGGCAGTGTCCGTCAGCGAGCCCGGGTCGGTGACGCCGGCCGGTGCCGGCCAGGTGAAGCGGATTGCGCCGGTGCCGGGATCGATCGAGAAGTCGCTGATCGCAAAGGCGGCCGGCGGCTCGGACGGCTCGACGCTGACGGTGAGCGGGCCGAGGTTGGCCGGAGGCTCCGCGCCGGGTGGGTCGTAGGTGAGGGTGTAGGGGATGTCCCCGGTGGTGGTGGGCGTGATCTCGGTGCTGCCGACCCCGGTGGTGGGATCGGTCGAACTGGTGACGCTGCCGACGCCCTGGTCGATCGAGACCGTCGAGCCCGGCGGGACCAGCCAGTGCAGCGTGGTCGATCCGCCTTCGGCGATGGTCGAAGCGCCGGCGAAGAAGCGCGTCGTGACCGGGGGGGCGACGGCGGCGACCACGTAGAGGACCCGGGTGTCACCGTCGGCCTGGGCTCCCAGGGTGAGCATCTCACCCATCGCGATCTCCCGGAAGTAGATGCTGTAGTTGAGTCCCGGGTCACCGACGATCTTCATGCCGGAGTCGACGAAGCCCGCGGCGACCGCCCAGTCCATCACGCCCGCGCCGAGGGTGGGGGCGGTGGGATTCTCGGCCTCGCCGTTGCCGACGCGGTTGTCGACGATCAGGTAGATCGTGGCATCCCTCGCGGCGGTCACCTCGATCGAGACGTCCGGGTTGTTCTTGTCGTCGTTCCACGGACTCAGGAACTGGGCGTCGACCAACTCGTCGGGGACCGCGTCCCAGGTGAAGTTGCTCCGGTCCTGGTAGATCAGCACGCCATCCCTCAGTCTCGGGACCGTCTCGAGATCGCCGATCGTGTTGGTCGCGACGACGCTCTCGAAGATTGGTTCGATCAGCTCGATGTCGGCCGAGAGGACCGACTCGACGCTGTCCACGGTGTAGCGCAGGTTGAAGTGGGACTCCCCCTCGAAGGGGGTGAGGGTGTAGCTGCCGATGCCGGTGGCGGCGTCGGTGTCGTCGGTGACGAAGAACTCCTCGTAGGGCCCTCCGTCCGGGCCGACCTCGAGCACGACCGACTCGACGAAGGGCTTGACCCGCCAGTTGATCTCGAGCGGGGTCACGTTGTAGATCGCCAATTCCGGCGCGACCTCGAAGAAGGGCGGGAGGATGGTCACCACCTGTTCGAAGGAATAGGGCGTGCCCTCGAAGTCGTAGCTCAGCGTGTAGGTGGTGGTGGTCGACGGCGAGTACCAGTCGACGAAGCCGAAGCCGTTCTCGTCGGTGTCGCCCGAGACGTCCCCGACCTCGGGGGAGATCTCGAGGTTGTCGAAGCCGGGGGGGGCGAACCAGCTGAACCTCACGGTGTCGCCCTCGTAGATGTCCGCCGGGGTGGCGGCGAAGAAGGGCACCGGGACGATCTCCAGCGCCAGCCGGGGTGCGAAGTCGCCGGCGCCGCCGGCGGGCGTTCCGCCGTCGAGCGAGACCGCCTCCTTCGAGGCGTAGCGCATCTGGCTGTTGCTGCCGGAGTCCGCCACCACCAGGATGGTCACGAGATCGTCGGGGTGGGAGACCAGGAAGTCCTTGAGCTCGGTGGTGGCCAGGGTGGTCAGCTCGCCCTTGATGTCGGCGGCGCCCTCGCGCACGCCCAGGTCGGTGGCACGGTCGGTGCGCACGCCGCTGGTGACGGTATCCTCGTCGAACTCGAGGCCGGGGGTGGTCGAGAAGTCGGTGTCGTCCTCGGGCCAGTCGTCGTCGGTGAAGGCGCCCTCGGTGGCGGTGACCGCGTTGTAGCCGGTGGCCCCGTCGTTGACCCCCCAGAAGCGCAGGGGCCGGGAGGAATTGTCATTGCTGCGGAAGTTCACCAGTTGGAGCTCGGCGTTCTGGATCGTCGAGCGGTCGACGCTGCTGAGGTCGAAGCGCAGGACGATGACTTCCTGCCGGTCGACAGTTTCAGGAGGATCCCGATCTGCTTTGCTCGTGTTATGGCGGGCGTTCAGCTCATCGTTGCTGGCCGAGGACGAGGAATCACTCGCAGGATTGCCGCCGTTCTCGGTCACCGTGAGGTCGGCCGAGCTTGGAATCTCGATTTGAATGGCCTGGCCGAAGCCCGGAGCGCCGAGCAGGGGAAGGGTGAAGAAGAGCGACCGGAGAATGCCCGGAATGCGAGTTGGAGTCATGGTCTTGGGTTTGGATGGGTCTTCCGGGCACCCGTCCCCCGGTTCTGGAGCGGGGCAAGAGCTGCACGGACAATTGAGGTTTTGCCGGGGACTCGCTTTCAGGAAACGATTCCTCGCCTTTACCGATTCGGAACTCTTAGGGGAAGCGACGCGTCCTCGACAAGCACGAAGGGTGTCGGGAAAAGGGCAGGGGTGCTCGATCCGGGAGCGGACCGCCCAGGGGGCGGGAAGCAGGATGAACGGGAACCCACCCACACCTCGGCGGACCTTCCCGGCCCCGCTCACCCGTCGGTCCGCCTCAGGGCTTGGCTCGTCCTTCGGAGGGTCGGACTCCCGGCCCTGGAGCGTGTCGACGATCCCGCCCATTCGGAAGCTGACCCGATCGATCCCCTGGAGCTCGGGCGATCATGCTGGACGGCACGCCCGGCGGCGCAGGTGTTGAGATCGCCAGCTCGCTTCGTTCATTCTCCTGGTGGATCCGTCGCCTCCTCAGGCGACCCGATTGGCTTGCCATCTTCGAACACCTGACTTCTCACCACCTTCCCTTCGCGGTCGTATTCCACGGATTCTCCGTTCAGGACACCGTTCTCATATCTGGCCTGGATCAACAGCTGCCCCTCCTCGGAGTAGTTCCTGTTCTCGCCATGGAAGCAGGAGTTCAGAAACTGGGTTTTCCACCGGATGCTTCCCGATGGATAGTAGATCCTGATCTCGCCCTCGTCGGCCGATATCGACGTTTCCGCGACCTTTCTTCCGTCGTGAAAGAAGGTGTAGGTCCCGTCGGGAATCCTGCCGTCCACGATCCAGGTGCCGTCTTTGTTGCAGACGTGCCGGCCTACTTCCTTGTGATCCTCATAGAAGATCTTGTTGTGAGTGCCGGCGACCAGGTCGAAGGTCTTGCCGCTCCTCCGTCGGTTCGACTGTGAATAGTCGAAGAACTGGACTTCGGTGAAAACAACGACGTCCGGACTTTCGGAGGTCGTGACAAGGCCAATTCGATCGAAATAGTGGGTGATCCAGTAAGGTTCTGCATTTGCCTCGTACTTCTCGTCGCCGTACACGATCAAATCCGGCTGGCCGTGCTTCTTGGTGATCAGGGAGATCTTCGGTCGCCCCTCGAAGAACTGATCGATGGTCGAGGTGTCCCTGAGGTCGTATTCGAGCAGGATCTCGAGACTCTCCCGGCGCGATTCCGCATAGCCATCCTCGAAGAAGGCCTCGTCCTTGAGGATCTTGAGCCCGCGCGACTTGGAAAGATCGATTGCTTCCGGTTCCTGGGCATGCGCGATCCCCGTTGAGATGGCAACAAGGGCGAGAAGCGCAAGTGGAGACCGGTACATGCTGGGCATCGAAGTCTACGCGCCCCTCCACCAGGAGCGCCAGCTCGATTCTCACTCCGGGTCCGAGTTCTCGGGGTATGCGGGACTCGCGGTGGGTGGCGGGCCGGCCATGGTGGCAATCTCAACGATATGAATCCTCGATGCTGTGGTTCGCACGATGCCCTTCGGTCTCGAAATACGGGCCGCCAACGTGCCCGGGAACCCGTATCCGCCGGCCTCTCCGGCGTGAGGGCCATCGACCGGGAGAGAGGGGATGCATGTGGCTTCTGGATGTAGTTGTCCCAGCCATGGTCCGGCAAGGGAGCGGGTGCCAGGCTCCAAATCCCCTTGTTCGGCGTTGCTGGTTAGTCGCCACAGTTGTAGCCCTTCTCCGTCAGCAAGATCGCAACTTCCTTTGATCGCCAGTCAACGACTCGTCCAAAGAGGTTCACTGTGATCGACGGAGAGTCGTAGCGCCGGTCCGCCGGAGCCTCGAAATAGGTAATCGTCCAATGAGGAAGTAGCGAAGTCCACGGATCAAGCGCATTCAGTCGCTCCAGCCGATTGTAGCTCCTTGCCGTGGACAGCGATGGCTTCAACACCTCACGCTCGACCAGGAGCGCCTGGCGGTGCGACGCGAACAACAGAAGCGCCATCACCACGAGACCCGTCAGCAAGATCAAGCACGCCCTGGCGAATCGCATCTTCATTCTCTGGCAAACCGTGATGTTAAATCGCCGGAGTCTCGGCTCCGGTCGGATCCATCTGTAAACACAGCTCGGCCTCCGGTGGCAATCCCTCGCAGCGCCAAGGTTTGGATCGACCCCGGAAAGCCGTTGACTCACCGGGCTCTTCATGGCGGCGGACGGTGCTGGCCTCTCCTAGGTTCGACCCGGACCTTGCCGCCCTAACCGAGAACGGTCCGACTGATGGCTGCGACGACTGCCGCGGAGTTCAGGTGCTCGTGTTGCTCGAAGGGGGATCGCGGGCGAGCAGGAGGAACCCGAGAAGTCGGCGATGAACGGAACCGGGTTTGCGCATCCGATGGCGCCGGTGTTCTGATCGCTGGAGAGGCCGGCGGGCTGGTTTGCTTGCAAGAGCGGCTTCCATGGGCCGATGCCCCACAAGGAGAAAGCCGCAATCCGTTGAGGATTAGCGGCTTTCATTGGTACCCCGTCTAGGACTCGAACCTAGGACCAAAAGATTAAGAGTCATTAGCGCCTCTTGTTAGACGGGCGGGACGAGCGCCCCTTGAGCAGGGGTAGGTTGCACGCTGAAGGATGGGTGGCAAGCTGATTCCATGGAGGAGGGGGGCGCACAATACCTTGCGTTGTAGGTGCTTGTGAGGCGCCTTAATTGGTAGATGACGGGGGGTCGTCACGTGAGATCGTGGGTTGCGCCGCGAGCTGGCGCCGGGCTCGATGGTTGCCCGCGCCGGGGCCGCCTTTGGAAAAATGGACGAAGAATGGGGGGAAACCTCTGGTTTTTGTCACCCTGTTTTGTCACCCTCCTCGGCATGCCGAAGCGCAGCGAATTCGCGATTCCGGGACTCTGGAGGAAACGGGGAATGTTCTACTACCGGCCACAGGCTCGGCCGGGGGAACCGCGGCCGAAGTCCATCGCCCTCAGAACGAAGGATCTCGGCAAGGCGATCCTGGAGGCGCAGGCGATCCGGGACGGGGAGCGGGTCGCCCATGCGGCCGTGGAGGGGACGTTCGATCAGGTAATCAAGATCTACCTGGAGGAGCGGGCCGGGGACACCCGGGGCACCCGGCGGCAGCGGAAGATGATCCTCGCCTCGTTCCGTCGATCCGTGGGGAACGTGAAGGTGGCAGGCATCACGGAGCCGATGGTCAGGAAGTGGATCGCTCAGGTCGCCGAGCTGGGATCAGTGCGTACTGAGGGCGACGAGCGGAAGCCGAAGCCGGTGGCCAAGTCGACAATCAAGAGCTACCTCGTGACGCTCCGGGCGTTCACCAATTGGGCGAGGCGAAAGGGCTATCTGAGGGTCGATCCGATGGAGGGGTTCAAGCGGGAGCTGAGGATCCGGACATCGAAGGTCGACTCCTTTCTGACGGTCGGCCAGCGGGAGGCGATGCTGGCTGATGCCGACGCCACCGAGGAGGTCCGCTTCATCATGCACTTCGGATTCTTCCAGGGACTCCGGCTCGAGGAAATGTTGGCGATGACCCGGGACTGGTTGTGGATCGACGAAGCGTGGTCGCGTGGAACGGTGACGGTGCAGGCGACTCCTATCATCTCAAAGAGTGGATCCCGGTCGGTGTGGGTGCCCAAGGACAAGGAGAAGCGTGCGATGCCGCTCCATGAGCGGACGCTGGACTTCCTGAAAGGCTACGGCCTGCGGGAGCCGTGGATGCTGGCCCCTCACAAGAAGTTCTGGCCGAGCGCTGAGACATCCACCTATCGATACGACCCCAAGAAGGGGCTGGCCGGTGTGGGCAAGCGGGCCGGCGTGGGGCACGTGACGAGCCACATGCTCCGCCACTCTTTCGGCACGCATCTGGCGATGGCTGGGGTGGAAATGAAAACGATTGCGGAGCTGCTCGGTGATGGACTGGCTGTCACAGAGCAGCACTACATCGGCTACGCTCCGAACAAGGTCAATCCGCTGGCATCCCTGTAGGGATGACGTAATTCTTACTTTGCCTCGGTCGCGAGCGATCATTAAAATTGGAGTGAACCGAAGTAAGCTTCGGTCACTCAATATTACTGTTCGCCAGAAAATGAAGAAGGCGCTCATTGGCAGCTGCCCCAAGTGCGGGACGAGAGTCGAGATTTCCCTGTCGCCTTGGATTGAGAGCCCTGTTGGTTCTCCCTGGGAATGCCACGCATGCCGTACTCCTTTGGCAATCGCGCCAGAACACCCCCGCCTGGCGGCGATTGCGCGCATCCTCTTGCTCGCGATTGTGTGCTCGGGGTATCTGTTCGGAATGCCTGTAGGAGCGCTTGGTTTTGTCATCCTTGGCTACTTCCTGTTTTCCTCGCTGATCGACAGGACATTAGGCCGATCGACCTTGGTAATTCCATCGCCTCGCTCTGACTTCCTTTGTGACGAGCTCTCGACCAAAGACCGGAGCGCGCGATCGGCACGAAACGAAGGCGAACAAGCCGGAGCAGGCCGACCCTGATCCGCGGCCTTGTTGCGCAGCGGGTGGGAGTGTAGAGACTTCATCGAAACCTTGGCTGGCCGTCGTGGATACCCGGGCCGGCTGTCCTTTTACGTTCTCCAAGAAGACCCCAGCTAGTGAACCTCGCAGACTATTTGGTCGAGCACCGGGCCCCCAACTCAAAACCCGAGTGGATAGCAGACCTTTTGGAGAGGCTCTGCTGGACTCTCGATGAGCAGACCTCGGGGGAGATTCTGGCGACCCTCACCAAGTGGCTTGGAGGCGAGGATCGGGATCGGGTAGCGGTAGCCCTCGCTCTGGAAGAGTTTTACCTCGCGGAGTCGCCCGACGCGCTCGCCAGGATTTACGATGAGCTTTGCAATCGGTTCCCTGAGTTCCGCGAACGATGTGATGCAATCCTGCTCGGCTGGCGGGGGCAACACCTAGAAATGAAGAATGGAGAACAAGCCGGAGATGGCGACGCTCCACAGCGGCCTTGTTCCGCGCCTCTTTGATTGGTAGAGAGCAGGAACGGAATCGGAGCCGCCGCCATGTGGGTCGCGACGCCATTCCTTTGACGTTAGGCAGGATGAAACACGTTCGGATCATTGCTCTAGCACTGGCGATTGCATGCATTTCCGCCATCGCCTTTCGGAGTGCCGTGATCGCCAGGGTGATTCCTTGGAGTGTCGGTGACGGTCACGGCCATGGCCCCGACTACGGGACCGCAGAATGGAGCGGTGCATTGACTGGGCAGGCGACTAGAGCGGCCATGGGAGTTGGCCTCGTGCTGTTCATTGCGACCGTCGGAGCCGGCTACGTCTACAGAAACAAAAATGCCTAACAAGAATAGATGAGAAGGCAGCAGGGCCGTGACTGGCCCGGTGGGATAGACTACCCGCTGCCATGAAGACGAAGCCATCTACAGCGACCATCGGAATTGACCTTGGGGACAAGAAGCATGCGGTATGCGTGCTCGGCGAATCGGGCGATATCCTGAGGGAGGGCTCGATCCCCAACCGTCGTCCCTCGTTGGACAAACTCAGCGCGGAGTATCCCGGGGCGCTGATGGTGATGGAGGTGGGAATGCACAGTCCCTGGACGAGTCGCTACCTCGAGGGACTCGGCCACCGGGTGGTGGTCGCCAATCCTCGCAAAGTTCGGGCGATCTCGAGCAACGAGCGGAAGTGCGACCGTCGGGACGCCGAGATGCTGGCGCGGTTGGCCCGCTCCGACGAGAAGCTGCTCCATCCGGTGCATCACGGGACCGCGGAGGCACAGCGCGACCTGTTGCAGATCAAACTCCGAGACAACCTGGTCCGCCAGCGGGTGGATGTGATCAGTGCGGTGCGGTTCACGCTCAAGAGCATGGGGATCCGACTGCCCTCGCCGCACAGCGAGTGTTTCGCCCGGCATGCACGAGCGATCCTGGAACGGGAGGACCCGAAGCTGCTTGAGCAGCTCGAGCCCTCGCTGCATGTGCTCGATGCGATGACCGAGCAGATCCGGGCCCTGGACAAGGCCATCGGGGAACTGGCGGCGACGAATTATCCGGAGAGCGAGTATCTGACTCAGATCCACGGCGTGGGAACCATCACGGCACTGACTTTCATCCTGACAATCGGGGACCCAACTCGCTTTCGCCGGCGGCGTGACGTGGCGGCATTCCTGGGGTTGGTGCCGAGGCGCGACCAGTCCGGCGACGCCGACAAGCAACTGCCGATTTCCAAGGCGGGCGATGCCTACCTGCGGCGACTGTTGGTCCAGGCGGCGCACTACATTCTCGGTCCGTTCGGACCGGACTGCCGGCTCAAGCGGCGGGGCCTCAAGCTCGCCGAGCGGGGCGGGCCGCGGGCGAAACGCAAGGCGGTGGTTGCAGTGGCCCGCAAGCTCTCGGTGCTGCTGCTGACCTTGTGGCACGACGAGGCGATCTACCAACCGAAGCGCCGCGCGGCGTGAACGGAGCGGAGGGATTTCCGATGAGACAAGTACGAGAAGATTCCGGAACGATCACGGAGCACGCGCCAGCACCGACCCACGAGTCGAGTGCGAGAACAAGAAGGTGACGTTCCACCCTTTCCCGATGGAAACCACGGATCGATACATGCACCGGCCAAGCAAGAGCGACCGACCCGTCGCGGTGTCGAGTGCGGATGGAAGCCTGCATCCACTGTTTCCCAAGGGGGGCGGCTGCCCCGCGCCCCGCCGAGCTGGGGTCAGCTCGATCACCTGGGGATCGCCCCCAAACCCCCATCCGGGGGCTTCGCCTCTCCCGTCCCCCCGGGAAGCGGGGGGACATCTCCAACCCGTGCTACGCCAGAAGAAATGTTGAGGTGAACCTCAATCCCGTGTTGACTGCCTTCTCATGGAAGGCGCCGCACCCGACGCTCCACCCGCCCCGAGTTCCGCTGGCCAGGAGGACTCGGGAGGGGACTGAGATTCAGGCTGGCGCCCCCGGTGGAGCGCCGGGTAGGCTTTGACGTTCTCCAGAAAATGCTGAAGGCGATCCTCATATTCGTGTCGGTCGTCCTCCTGGGGTCCTGCAAGCAACGTAGCTACGAGGAAGGCGTGGAGTCTCGCTTGCGCTGGCTATTTGATCCGCAACCGTTACCGGCAAGTTGCCAGATCGATGCCTCGACCATCGATTGGTCGGATGAGTGGCCGACCTACCAAATCGAGGTCAGCATGGATGATGAGGATTTTCGAAGACTTATAGATGCGGAGGATTACCGTCATGAGTCCTTCCCTGAGCCTCGCCACCCATACGAGCAGCAGATCGATCTTGAGGAGCCGTTCTTGGCCACCGGAGTTTACCGCAGACAGGTCCACGACCTGGGGACGTGCAGTCTATTTTACAGTGACGATCCGACCCGCTTCTTCGTCCTCTACATGCACCGGCCCAATCCATAAAAGACAAGGAGAACAAGCCGAAGATGGCGACACCTTACAGCGCCCTTGTTGAATTTCCGTTTTGGTGGTTAGGTATCGGCAACGAGAAGCGGAGCGGCGCTGTATGGGACGGTGCCGCCATTTCTCAGACGTTCGGTGGAGAAAACAATGAACTGGCCATCAGGCGATTCCGACTTTGCAACCGCGGCTAGAAGCACCTTTCTCGACGAGATGGTTGCCCAAGCCGACTACTGGATTGAGTTTGGCAGCGACCTGATCACGCATCCCCAACCAACACGACCTTTCCAACGAAGCTGGAGTGAGGCCGCCAAGAAGGATCGGGCATACCGTGAAGCCTTCGCTACACTCACCGATGAGCAGAAGGAGATGGTCACTGCGCTCCTGAAGCAGTGTGTTTCCGGGGCAATCTTTTCCTCGCTCTGCACGCTCGATCAATTTCCCGGTGGCGAGGCCGAGGTTTGGATTTCGGACGGGGTTTGTGGAGCCGGCAAGCGCAAGGTCAAGATCTCTCCAATGCAGACAGATCTTCACGACGATTACCAAGCGCGACGAACCCAATAGAACCGGAGTAGCTCGACCCTCACCCGCGCCCTTGTTGCGTCGTCGGCCGGGTGGTGGAGGTCGTAGCAGCGGCCGGAGCAGAAGCGGGCTTGAGGCTGGACTCGGTATCCGCAGTGTTCGCACTCCTCCCACTGGTCCTCGGGGGTCTCGTTCTTGGAGGCCTCGGTCGCGGCCCATCCGCGGCGCCACTCGAAGTGGGCGGCGGAGCTGGGAGGGTAGGGGTTGTCGGTGATGGCGGTGCGCTCGAGATGGGCGTCGATGCCCTGCTTCCGGGCGCGTCTCCGGACTTCGAGATCAGCCGAGGCCGGGGTCATGCTGGTTCCGTGTCGGGCCGGGGGTCGTATTTGGAGCGCTGGGCGGCATCCGCCTCAGGGTCGATCTCCGCTCCGCCGGCCGGCTCGCAGTAGCAGGGCATGGGGCCGTCACAGAAGTTGCACCGGGCGTCTCCGGGGGAAGGAGTGAAGCCGCCCTCGCAGTCGACGCAGGGGGCGGTGCCTCCGCCCCCGGCGGGGGACTCGGGAGGGTCTCCATCCATGCCGGAGCCGTCGCAACTCGCGCAGATGCCGGAGAGTTCGATGAGGCGGGACCCGAGGTTGACGAGCGACTCCTGGTCGAGGTCGTGGTCGTGCAGCTCCCGGCCGATCTGGTAGAGGGCGCGCTGGACGGCATCGACCTGAATGAGGGCGAGATGGAGAGGGTTGGTGGTGACGTTGGCCGGGTTGGGATCGTGACCGACGGCGACGTGGCGGATCTCTCCGGTGATGGTGTCGCGCCACGCATTCCCGGCGAAGTCGTCGCCCCGGGCGAAGCGGCGATCCTCCTCGGGAGCCCGGACGTAGCGCATGAGTTTGGGGTCCTGCTTGCCCTCCTCGGGGGGAGTGTCGGCCCGGTCGACTCCGGCGCCGTCGAACCAGTCGAGCAGGGCGCCGCGCATGTGCTCCTCGAACTCGCCTTGCCCGCCGCCGGGTTCACCGCTGGCGACGGTGATGGAGACTTCATCGGAGGAGGGGTGAATGCCGGCGGCCTTCTTGTCGGGGAAGTTGACGTGGTAGTGAAGGGTCATGATAGCTGCTGGGCTTGTTGGCGCAGGTTGGCCGCCCTGAGTTTGTGGATGCGGGCGAGTTCAAAGTCGTCCGCAAGCTCAGCCTCGCGTGCGATGGCGGCCTCCAGGTCGGCGAGGGCGTAGAAGCGATGGTGGAGGACGAAGCGCATCACGTCGCCCGGGACGTGGTAGGTGTGAAGCGGCTTGTCGGCGGGGGCGCTCATGCCTTCCCGGCGAGGTAGCGGGACGGATCCTTGTCGACCTTGCAGACGAAGGTGCCGGCCTCACGGGCGACGAGGAGCGCGGCGTCGAGGTCGGCGACGAGATAGGAGCGGGATCCGTTGGAGGTCTGAGAGAAGGGCTTCAGAATCGCGGAGTGGTGCTCGCGGAGGCCGTTGAAGATTCGCTCCCCGCCGACATATTTGACGGCCTGGGGAGTCTTGAGGACGGCGGTGGGGACGGCGGCAGGCATGGGTCAGGCGGCGGCTGGTTCGGGATTGAGGAGCTGGGCACCCTTGCGGGTGAGGCGATAGAGGGGTTGGCGGCGGTCGCCATCCTCGGGGTGATAGCGCTCGACGAGTGCGAGCTTCTGAAGCAGGCCGAGGCGGCGGATGACCGCATCGTAGCTGGCGGGTTTCACGGCCTCCTCGATGTCCTTGGCGGTGAGCGGCCCCTCACGCAGGGTGGCCGCCACGAGGCATGCGGTGAGGTCGAGTCCGCGGCTGCGGAAGCCTCGAAGGATGTCGAGGATCTGTTTCATGAAATGGGGAAAGGGGGCCGGCTTCGCGGTTGTTCGAGCCCTATGCCGGTATTCGGGTGCAAATCAGGTGGAGAGCCTGCTCGTGAGGCGGGTGGTGGCTCCGGGCTAGTGACACAAAACCCGGGACTCCTGCCGGCCAAGGACACTCGCGACTTGTCCTCGTGGCGGGTGCTTACCCGAGAGTGAAGAGGATGGCCGCGCAGGGCTCCTCGGTGGGTTCGACCTTCTGCTTGTCGCCCTTGCCGGTGCGCTTCTCGCTGGTGGTGAAGTAGGGGCAGATGCGGCGAATGCTCCAGAGGACGTGTTCCTTGGCGAGCTTGGTGGCCTTGGCCTTGACGGTCTTCTCGGTGCCGGTGGTGATCGTGAGATCGGAGATTCGGCGGGAGGGGGAGTCCTCCAGGTGCATGGCCAGGGCGACCCGGGCGTTTCCCTTGGAATCGGCGCAGGCTCCGAACTCGCCGACCTGCCAGTTCGGGTTCTTCTTGAGGAGCTTCTTGGCTTCGGCGGTAACGTTGCCGGGGGTCCCGGTCAGTAGTTCGGTCTGCATAGTGGTGGTGCCGTTCTTTGGCTGCCTGCAAAACTTGGCAGTTGTGCAAGAGTTCTGCAACGCAGAACAGACGAGAGCCGCAGAAAATCAGAGATAGTCCTGCGGGAGCGGGGTCTGGCGTGGGCGGTTGGCGTTGCTGCGGGCGGTGGCGGCGACGAACTCTGGCTCATGATTGAAGCGGAAGCTCTTGCAGTAGGGGCAGAGCCCGGCCTGCTCGACGGTGCCGCCGCGGCGGAACACGTTGTCGCAGCCCTCGCAGACGAAGAACTTGTCCGCGTGGGTGGCGATCTGCTCGGCGGCGCTGCGCCGGGCTTTCGGGCAGTCAGGATTCACGTGGTCAGTCGAGTTCGAGGGCCTCTGCTTCCTCCAGGACGCGCTCGGCGTCTTCGGGGGTGATGATGCCCTGACCCTGTAGGGCGCCGATGAGGTCGAGAGGCTCGGCCTCGGTGGCATCGGAGAGTTGGTTGATGGCTCGGGCGGACTTGTTGATTTCTCGTGCGTTCATGTTGTGGAAGTTTCAGTCAATGCCGAGGGCTTTGCGGATCTCACGTTTCGCGTTTCCCTCTCCGACCCGCTCGCCGACCTTTCGCCCGAGGTAGAAGGCCCTGACGACCTCCTCGATGATGGCGGGCGGGGCGACGGCGCGGATGGTGAGGAGGGGGTCGCCATCCTCATCGTTGATCTCGGTGAGGTTGTGGTTGTAGCGGAAGGAGTGGAGCAGGCCGTCGATCTCCAGCTCGATCCAGTCGTTGAGGGGGTCGGGCATTGAATCAGGGGGTGAGGATCCGTGCGGCTTCCTCCAGGGAGGGGAGCGGCCCGTCGAGTTCGTCGGGACGGGCGAGGACCTCATGCTGGAGGACGCTCTTGACGTTGCCGGGCTTCCACGTGCTGCCGTGCTTGGTGGGGATGCCGTCGGCGTTGAGGGCATTGGCGATGCGGGTCCAGACTCCGTAGGAGGGGTCCCGCTCATGCTCCTGCTTCATCCACCGAAGGACCGCCTGCTCGCCGGGGTGAGGCTTGAGGGAGAGCTTCTTGCGGCCGGTGGTGCGGGCGACGACCGAGGACTCGCCGTCGGCGATCCATCCGTAGGGGATGGCATTGGCGACGCGGGCGACTCGGCGCTCCCGCATGGTGTCGTAGGAGTCGTCCTGCCGCTGGCCGCGGAGCTGCCCCTCATACTCGGCCATGAGCACCTGCTGGGTGATGAACATGCGGCCGATGGGGGTGGCGTAGTTGATGTCCGGATCGATGAAGCGCAGGAAGACTCCGCGCTTCTCGAGTTCGACCATGGAGAGGTTGAAGTCCCGGGTGGAGCGGAACACGCGGTCGACCCGCAGCAGGAGGATGGAGTTGATGCCCCGGCCCTTGCAGTGGCGGAGCATGGCCTTGACCTCGGTGCGGTCGAGGAAGTCGGTGGCGGTGGCGGAGACGCCCTTGCCGGTGAAGGTCTCGTCGATCTCGATGCCGCGGTCCTTCGCGAAGTCACGGTGGCGGCGGACCTGGGCGTCAAGCGAGTTGACTTGCTCCTCGGTGGAAGCGCGGACGTAGGAGACCACGCGGTTGTCGCCGAGGGCGAGCTGGGCCGGGCGGTCCTTCTTGGTGAAGCGGTGGCGGCGTGCCATTGATCGGTGGGGTTGGGGGGGTGGTGACCCGAACGTTCGGGTCAGATCGGGGCCTCCTTGCCGAGGCAGCATTTCTTGTGCTTGCGGCCGGATCCGCAGGGGCAGGGAGAGTTGCGGCCGGGCTGGTCGGTCCGGCGGTGTTGGTGGGTGGGGCGGGGCTTGGTCTGGGCGATGCCGGCCAGCTTGCCGGCCTCGGTGAGAACGGGGACGAGGCCGCCCATCCGGATGTGCTCGTAGGATTCCGGCTCGGCGGTGATGGTCTTGAGCACGTTGACGGGTTCGGGGCGGACCCACTCGCGGAGCGCGGGTTCACCCTCGGAGTCTTGGGTGACTCCGGCGGACTGGCGCATGCCCCGGCAGAGAGGGCATAGGCTCATGAAGGGGGTGACGCCATAGTGGCGCAGGCGCTCGATCATCCGGCCGTCCTTCGGGCAGTTGTAGACCTGCCAGGAGTCCGGTCGCTCCTCGTAGAGATCGTGCCCGATGTGGTCCCGGATGCCGGGATCGAACAGCTTGTCGGTGATGGCCTGGGCGGCCTCCTCGGGATCCTCGGGGAGGCCGCCCTTGGCGTAGCTCTGGAGATCGCCGATGACGGAGTTGGCAATGCCGAGCATGCCAAGTTGATGGACGAAGGTGGATTTCTTCATGATGCGTCAGGGAGGGGTCATGGCTGGTCGACGGGGAATTCGCGGAGCTGCTTGGCGAGGCGAGCGGTGTCGACGACCCACTCGTCGGGAAGGTTGTAGTCCTCGGGGACGGCGATGTGCTCGTCGCGGGTGTCCTGCATGATCTGGCGGGCCTCGTCTGCGGAGTAGAGCCCGGCATCGGTGATGTTCCGGGTGTAGCCCTTGGAGTCGGGGAGCCACCAGAGGGCGTCCGGGCCGCCCTTGGTCGCTGCGTAGATATAGAAGCGGGGCATGGTCAGGCGGCGGCGAGCTTGCGGAAGTGGGCGGTGACCCGGGTGTAGGCCTCCTCGACCTGAGCCCGGGTAGGGATGAGGGTGGGTGCGTCGGGGTGGAGTTGGGCGGACTCCCGGGCACTGAGGGTGACGAGCAGAGGAGTGGTCCGGAGCTTGTCGAGATCGGCAATGCGGTGGAGTTGGTCGGCAGGCGAGAGCATGACGGCGTTGACGAGAGCAAGCAGGCGTGTGGCTGGATGGGGCATGTCCTGGATCGGGTTGGGGGTTGGCTAGATCTCGTCTCGGTTGAGGCGGTCCAGTTCGGCGGCGATGAGCGCTCCGGCCCGGATCAGGTTCTTGCGCTGGTCCTCGGGCTTGAAGGCGCCTGTCTCGAAGGGCCAGTCGAGCCCGGCCATGTGGCCCTCGGTAATCAGCTCGCTGTTCTCGGGGATCCATGGCCCCCTCGCCTGTGAGGCGGCGACGGCCGCATAGCAGGCAGCGGCGTCCGCCAGTTCGCCTCCGGCGTGGGTGTCATCGTGGTCGGGGCTCCAGCCTTCGCTGGTGATCTGTCGCTCGCGCTCGGCGGCGATGAGTTCGATTCCTGTCTGCATGGTGGATCTTGGAAGGGTGGCTCACTGGAAGGGGTGGGCCTTGGCCAAGGTCTCGAAGAGGGCGCGAAGCTCGATGTCCTCCGGAGTGGCCAAGTGCCCGGACTCTCCACCGAGCGGGATGATGATGACCGCGGCGTGAATGCTGGCGCCGCCCTTGCCCTCGACGATGAGGTCCCGAAATGGGAGGCGGGAGGGGCAGGCCTCCAAGCCGCTGATGTCGGCGTGGTGGCCGATGAGGCCGATGACGTAGTTGACCTCCGAGTCGGTCGGGCGGAAGTAGTTCGGCTCCTCGAGGAAGTGCCAATGCCGGACCCCGGTGAGGGTGCAACTGAGGAGGTGTCGACCGTTCGGGTGAGGGACTGCGAACTGCCGCCCCTTGGCATGGTCGGTGGTGCGCTCGAACTCGGCGAGTTCGTGCGACACCGGGGCTTCTGGATCGAGGAGCATGGCTGCTGACATGGTTCGGTGATCGGCTGGTTTGAGGCGGCAGTTCGGGATGGGAGGGGATCAGGGCCGGCAGGCGTCGAGCAGCGCCCGGAGGCGCTCCTTGTCGTGCTGCTGGGACTCCTTCTCCCAGGAGATCGCGATGGCGTGGACGGTGTTGGCCCGCGGAGGGTGCTCAAGGTGCTCCCGGCACTGTTCGAGGGAGATCTCGTGGTAGCTCCCGTCGTGGTCCCGCAGGTAGTAGTAGTCCTCGTGCGGGGTGTGGCTGTTCGGGTCGGTGCGCTGGCTGAAGATGACCATGGACTGCCCGCTCCATGCGAACTCGGCGAAGAGGCTGTGCAGGACGAGCGGCACGTCCGGCAGGGTGGTGTAGGGGGCGAGGCTCATCCTGCGGCGACGGGGTGCTGGTCGGCGGGGAACGTGGGCCGCTTCGGCTCCGGCATCGGTGCGGGGCCGAGGGGCTTGGAGTCATCGATCCGGATGCGGGCGTTGGCCTCCTTGAGGTCGAGCAGCGAGATCTCGCAGTCCTTGAGGGCGCTGTGCGGCTTGGCCGTTCCCTTGGCCGACTCACCGAAGGCGAGCTTGTAGCGGTCCCGGGCGCAGCGTCGGTTGTAGTAAGGAATGCGGAATCCGCCAAGGTCTGCCATGCAGAACAGATTGTCCAAAAAGGGGCCGTCGAAGTCCTTGCCCCAAATCCACAACAGTTCGGGCTTGTGCTGGGCGATGAGGAGGTCGAGCGCGGCTGTCGACTCCCGGACGGTGCTGGCCGTGAAGCGGCAGGCATCCAGGGTGCGGTTGCGCCGTCGGTGGTGGATGGTGTCCGGCGAGAAGGTCCGGCCCATGGCGAGCTGCTCGGCGATGTCGAGGTCGATACCGACGGACTCGATGAAGCAGTAGTCGGCGGGGTCGAAGACGATGGCGCCGATTTCGGTGATGACGCCCGTGGGGCGGGTGTCGAGGGTTTCCAGATCGATGATGATGTGCGGGTTCATGGGGTGATGAGGTAGAGGAAGAGGGCGGCGCCCCCGAGGATGAGGATGGAGAGCAGGGTGATGCTCCCCCCGAGGACGGCGGCTTGGGTGGTGGTGAGGCCGCCGAGCGACAGGAATCCGGGGAGCTGCATGGAGAACCAGCAGATCGCGAGGACCAGCAGGAGGTAGAGAAGACGCTTCATTGGCCGCGCAGGTGCTTGCGGAGGGCGGTGCCGTCCGCGGTGTTGTTCATGTAGGAGGAGATCAGCTCGGCGGTCTTCATGCGGTCGTTGTCGTGGTTGTCGGCGGAGACGCTTTCGAGGAGCTTCTCGTACTGTTCGAGCCGCTTGTCGGGCTTGACGAAGCCGCCTCCTCCCGGGCCGGTGGGCGAGCCGTCCCGATTGGTGTCCTTGGCGCCCTTGATTCGATCGATGGCTCCGGGGTCGGGCGGGGAGGGCTGCTTGGCGGGGTCGATCCACTCCATGTCGGTGGAGGGCTCCGGGTTGAGGCCGAAGAACTTGGCAATGGCCGCGTCCCACGCTTCGGTGATCTGCTTCTCGGCCTCGCCGGGAAGGTTGTAGTCATTTACCAGGATGGAGAGCGCTTGGGCGTGGCGCTCCATGTCGAGTTCCGACCATCGCCAAGCCGAACGTTCGGGAAGACGGGTGTGTTCCTCGCCGTCACTGGTGGTGACGCGGTGGCCGAAGTTCACCCGGCGGTAGCCGTCGGTCTCCTCCTCAAGGGAGAAGGTGGCGAGGATGTGGAGCGACTGGATGCCCCAATCCTCGGGGACGTTGAGCAGGACGAAGCGGTATTGCTCCGGCTCGCTGCCGTCGGGGAAGGTCCGAGCGTCGCCCGGATCCGGGCGGCCGGTGAGGCGGAAGAGGTCGAACTCAAGGGCGGTGGGTTCCTCGTCCTCATCCGGGTCGGGGAAGAGGCCGGGCTCGTCGGTGGCGGCCGGCTCCTCCTCGTGCTGCTGCTCCTCCTCGTCCTCGTGCTGGTGCCTCGTGCTGGGGGTGTGGTTCGGGAACCGCTCCCGCAGCGCTCGGCACCACGCTTCGTCGAGGAGGTCCTGCTGCTTCTCGGTGAGCTTGCTGCTGCCGAGGAGCTTCTTGATCGCGGAGAAGTAGACGGTCATCCAAGCCTCCGGCTCGCTCTCGGGATCGGGGTCGAGGAAGGCGGTGCGGTTGGGGAGGCCGTCGAGGCTGTAGTTCCCGGCGGTGAGTTCATAGTTGTCGTGCCAGCGGCCGTCCTCATGGACAAGCATGAGATCCAGCTCGGTGAGCGTCCAGGACCCGGGGATTTCCCGCAGGGTGAAGCGGGAGGGATTGGTGTAGACGTGGTGCTCGTTGACGGTGGCGTCCCCCTCGGTGAACTCGAAGCGGAGGGCGACAGGCGGCAGGTGCTTCGGGGTGGCGGCGTCCTTGCCCTGCTCCTTGGCGGCGTCGAGCGCGGCCTCGGCATCACGGACCTGGAGCTGGTGGTTGTGCTTGTGGCGGAGGATGATCTCCTTGGCGAGGGTGGCGGAGAGCTTGTCCTGTTCCGCCATGCACAACAGTTCAGGCGCGCCATTGCGGACGATGAGGAGTGCCTGATTGACGGCCTGCCGGCTGGTCTGCGAGCGGCGGGCAAGTGCGGCCTCGTTGAGGGTGGGTTCCTCACGAAGCGCTCGCTCGTAGAGGTAGCCCTTCTCCAGCAGGGTGAAGGGGTGGCCGGAGTTCTCCGAGAGGAGGCGGAAGATGCGGTCGATGGGCTTGCTCCCCGGCGCTTCGAGTTGGCACTTGATTAGCCAGTCGGTGATGCCGAGCACCCGGATGATGTAGATGGAGGCCCGCCAGCGGCGCTCCCCGGTGACGATGAGGAGTCGGCCGGCGGTGTCCCGGCGGATCGTAATGGGATCGGACTGGCCGTTCTCCAGCATGTCGGCGGCCAGCTCGGGGATTCCCTCGTACTTGCGGCGGCCGTTGAATCCCTCAACGGGCCGGATCTTGAGGGGGCAGACCTTGAAGGCCTCGGAGCGACCGGAGGCGATGTCCTTCATGCGGGCGCCCTTGATGGTGTCCGAGACCCCGGGGAGGGAAGCGAACAGGTCGTCGGGCAGGGCGGGGAGAGTATCGGGAAGGGTGGTGGTGGTCATGATCGCTTGTTGTGCTGAGTAGAACAGAGGGAATGCTTGCGCAAGCGCAAAAGAAAGCGGCCGTGCGAATGTTCGCACGGCCGCAAGGGAACTGGTGGGTGGATGGTTAGCGCTTGACGGCGCTCTCGTAGAGGTAGACGGCGGGTTTCCCGCTGTCATCCTCCCGGACATCCCCGGTGAGAATGGGGGTGGCTCCCTCCTTGGTGGAGGACTCGTAATAGGTCTTGGCCTCCTTGGAGAGATAGACGGTGATCCCGGCGTGGCGGGCCTGCCAGCCGGACTTCCAGCGCTTGAAGCCGTAGAGCTTTCCGGGTGAGATCGGAATGCGGGGCTTGCCGACGAAGGCGGCGGGAGTCTGGCTGATTTTCGCGATGGTGGCCTTGGCCTTGACGTGGACGGTTCGTTCCTTTTTGCCGCCGACGCGCTCGGTGTCTCCGAGCTTGCTGTCGGAGTCGAGGCTCATGTCCTGGAAGGGACCCGCCGCCAACGGAAGGGTGAGCAGAAGATAGAGGATGCCTTTCATTCGTGCGATAAAGTTAGACGAAGAGGGATGGCCTCTCAAGTCGTTTTCTAACGGAAGCCTTGAGTAAGCATGTCGGCCCGCATGCGGCGAAGGCAGGATTCCGCCTCGGCCGTGGCGATGGGGAGCAACTCCTTGACCTCCTCCTGGCTGAGCGCGGGTTCATCGAACATCGGGGAGCTGACGATGCCGTGGTCGAGGCGGAACGGGAAGAGGGCGACCGGATCCCGGGTCTTGAGCACGAAGTCGTGGCGCTTGGCCCCGCCGCGGTCGTCACTGTGGACGAGCAGCCACTCGGGAAGCTCCTCGGCGCTCGGGGACCACTCCCGAATCGGGATGGCGGCAGGATCCGGGACCTCCAGTCCGAGCATCATTTCGGCGACGTGAGCGGCCTCCGGCCTGGTGAGGCCGGGCAGGCTGATGAAGCGGAACAGGGGAATTCCGCTGTGCAAGTGACCGAGGCTCAGGGAGTCACCCGTGAAGTAAGCGACGAAATTCCGGAACGGATCGCGCTCGAAGTTGTGGTTGATGAGGAGCATTTCAGGGAGTCGGTGGGAGTCTCGCCCAATCGGGGGCAGGCGGCAACCCTCCCGTCTGAGGGGGTGGGTCAGGCGAAGGCGGCGTCGAGCATGCGGCGGATGGCGTCGCGATCCCGAGGGGCCGTGGTTCTGGTGGTGGGGCTGGTGGTGGGGTCAAGCGGCTTGACGGCCGCGGGCTTGGCCGGGCGGGCCGGGCGCTTGCGCCGCGGCGCCGGGCTCCCCGGTGCGGAGGGCTCGGCGGCACGCTTGCGCCACGGGCCGGCAAGGCGATGGAGACGGAGGCGGAGGCCGGCACGGTAGTTCTCGGCCAGCTCCGCCTCATCGATGGTCTTGGTGGCGGGATCGAAGTCCTCCAGGGTCTCGCGGAGGAGGTCGGCAAGGTTCACGTCCTCCCGCTCCCGCTCGAAGAGGCGGCCGTCGAGGGCGAGGTCGTTGCTGTCGCCCTTCTCGTGGAAGAGGTCGAGCAGGCGCTCGTCGATGGTGCCCTTGGTGGTCATGATATAGATGGAGACGGCCCGCTCGGAGATCAGGCGGTGAACGCGGTCGACGGCCTGGGTGTTCTTGTCCCACGCCCAGGTGAGGGAGGGAAGGACAAGGTGGGACGCCATGTGAAAGGAGTGGCCCTCGCCCATGGACTCGATGCCGCAGATGATGACGGGCAACTTCTTGGCCTTGAACTCCTTGGCGATAGCGCCCCGGTCCTTCGGCTTGCAGCGGCCATCGAGGATGGCGTGAGGCACTCCGGCCTCGCGGTAGTAGGCGCCGAGGCGGGTGGCGAACTCCTGGAAGGGGGAGAAGACGACAAGCTGCTCGTCTTGCTCGAGGAGATCGGCGGTGAGCTGGAGGATCCCGGCGACCTTGGGCGTCATGCTCCGGCCGGAGCGGGCGGCGCCGACGTGGGAGTCGAGCCGGCCGGACCAGGGGCAGATGGCGGCGGTGCGCAGGGCTTGGAGTTGGGCGCCGATGGAGGCGAGCACGCTCTTTTTCTCCGGCGCGTTCTGAGCGTGCCAGCGGTAGACATCGAACTGCTCCCGGCCGGGCGCGAAGTGGAGCGGCTTGAAGACCTTGGGCACGAGGTCGCCCATGTCGTCCTTCCGGCGGCGCACGACGACGGGGCCGAGGAGCTTCCAGAGCCGGTGAACGTTGCAGATCTTGGCGGTCTGCTTGACGAAGCGGCGGCCGGTGCGCTCGTAGGCGGACTCGTTCTCCTCCATGATGAGATGGTTCTTGGCGAACTCATGGCGGTCGCCAAGCGTGCGGCCGAAGGGCCAGCGGGGGGTCGGATCCGGGTTGTAGCCGCAGACCCAGGAGAGGAGGTAGAAGATGTCGGTGAGGCGGTTCTTGATGGGGGTGCCGGTGAAGACGTAGCGGTTGGTCGGGTTGAGCTGGAGCACGCCCCGGCCGATGTGGGTGGTTTCGCCGCCCTTGATGCGGACGCCCTCATCACAGCAGACGCAATCGAAGCAGTCGGCCAGCAGGGTGGAGAGGGACGGGGCGCCGAGGCAGCGGATCCCGCCGCGGGTGTGGCCGATGCCGTCCCGGTGCTCGGCGGGGATGTGCCAGGGCATGAGGCCCTTGGGCTTGTCCTCCTCCCCGACGTCCTCGTCCTTGTCGGCGGTGAGGTCGACCTCATCGGCCTGATTGTAGCCGAGCCACTTGTAGTCGGTGATGAAGAACTCGGGATCGGCGGCGTCCTCCCCGGGCTCCGGGGTGGCCGGCTGGAGCCCGGCATGCTCGACGAACCGGGTAACGAGGTCGGGGGTCAGGTGCTCTTCGGTGATGTGGTCGCCGCGGTTGGGGAAGTCGGGCTCGAAGGCGGTGATGGTCTGCCAGACGGTGCGGCCCATGACCTGACCGTCGAGTATGACGCAGTGGGCTCGCTCCCAGGTGGCGAGGCAGGGGTCGGTGATGAAGGCGTGGACGCGCTCGGCGCAGTCCTCGGTGAGGAAGCTGAGATCGTAACCTGAACGTTCGGGTTGCTTGGCGCCGGGCAGCGGGAGCCGGCCCTGCCGCATGAGGCGGTAGGCGTCAGCCTGATTGGCGATGAGGGTGGGGCGGATGCCGAGCTTCTCCTCGCCCTCGTCCTGGATCTGCTCGATGAGGCTGGCGGGGACGACGAAGAGGACGCGCCGTGCCTTCCGCATGAAGGGGATGGAATACATCCCGAGGGTCTTGCCCCCGCCGGGGTCGAGGGCGACGATGGCGCCGGGGTGCATGGCCGCCCGGCAGAAGTCCTCGTACTGGAACTCCCGGAAGGAGAAGACGGGGGCCTCGGGCTCCCGTGGCTCCGCGGTGGCGGGCGCCGGGGCATTGGCGAGGAGGTTGTCGATGTCGAGGTCGAGCTGGGCAATCATGCGGCGATGAAGTCGAGGTAGTGGGATCGGGTGAGGGTGGGGGCCTTGGGCTTCTTCTTCTTCTTGGGCTTGGTGTTGGCGAAGTCGCCCCGGCCATACTTGCGGTCGCAGGCAGGGCCGTGGAAGGAGTCGCCGGAGATCGTGCCGTAGGGCAGGCCGAGGGAATCGACCCGCTCGACGAGGGAGGCCACGGGGACGGGGCCGCCGCCGAGCAGGTGGAGGCGGATCTCGGGCTCGCGGTTGCGGGCAAGCCACTCGACGACCTCGTCCTCGCTCCAGGCGTGCTTGTTGTAGGGGATGCCGACGATGAAGCGGTGGCCGAACTCGAAGCGCGGCCACCAGTTGTCGACGGTGCCGGGGTCGATGCCGCCGGGCTCCCGCTGGACGGGGACGATGGCATTCCCTCCATCCTCCATGATGAACTGGAAGCGGTGGCAGGTGTGAATCATCAGCTCCACGGTGCCCTCGGGATCCCCGATGACATCGGGGGCGACGAAGTGGGTGTCCGCCCGGCGGTCCTCGTGGATGCGGTAGAACAGCTCCTTGTAGCGACCCATGGCCACGTCCCAATCGACGAGCTTGCCACGGGTGAAGGCGGTGTAGGAGCCGCTGTCGACGAAGAGGGCGCCGCCGCCGTCGTTCACGTAGTCGATGATCTTGCGCCGCATGGGCTCGGTGATCTGAGCGTGGACGGAGATCCCGACGGGCAGGCCCGACTGGACGGTGAGGTCGAGGTCCCGGTTCGAGCGGGAGAGGCCGGAGACGAAGACGGTGCGCCGACGGGCGAGCCGGTGGCGGTCGGCCTCGGCCTGGGCGGCGGGCTCGGCGAACATGGGATGGCTGTCGAGCCAAGCGTCGATCTCGTCGTAGGCGGGTGGCGGTTCGGGAAGTTCAATCTGGATCATGCGGTGAGGGGTTCGATCTCCGGGAAGACCGGCGACCCGTCAGAGTAAAGGGTGGGGACGGGCAGCCACGTCTTGATGCGACGGACGCTGAGGCGGACGACATCCCGTGTGCGGCGCAGGTGATCCCGGCATTTCCCGATGGCCTCCTCGGTGTCGCCGGGGAGGGGAAGGAGCAGGTAGCTCATGCCGCCGGAGCCCGCCAGTTCCTCGCTCCAGCGGATGCCGAAGCGGATCTGGTCGGGGTAGAGCCGGAAGGTGTCGACCCCGGCGTCGTGTTTGCGGGGGTGGACGTGGCGTGCCAGTGCAGTCTGGAGGGTGCCCCACTGGTCGGAGGAGAAGTCCCTCGGGATCCGGCAGACGGTGGCGGTGCCGCCGACGGCGAGCAGGTAGGGATGGGATCGATCGTGCGCCGGGCGCCGGGAGTGGTGGAGGATGTGCTCCCGGAGCAGGCACTCGCGGTGCCCGAAGTGGGAGATCGCATTGTGCAGGGTCCAGCCCCGGGTCAGACCCTTGCCCGGGATGACGCTCTCGTAGGCGATCTTCTCGGCGAGGATCCAGGTGGCCTCGGGATCCGTCTTGCAGACCTCGCACTGGCCGAAGTGGGGGGCGCCGTGGTGGGTGTTCGAGAGTCGGAGGGAGGGTTGGCCGGCAATGGGGTGGGCGGTGGTGGCGGTGGTCATGGCGTGAAATGAAAAGGCCCGGTCGGCTCTCCATGGGAGAACCGCCGGGCCGGCAGAAGGGCTGGGGTGGGTCAGGAGAAGCGCTGAGGAATGGCGCGGTCCGAGAATGTGTCGCGATCCCGGTTGTCGGGGGCGGGTTGCCGCTCAATGGGAGCGGGATTGGAGCGCAGTGCCATAAAGATGACGCATGGAACCGGAAAGAGCACGGCTGCGATGATGGCGATGACGACGACGAGGCGGGCGGTGTTGTGTTTCATGGCAATAAAAAACCCACCCCGAATTGCTCGGAGTGGGCTGCGTGGTGAGTGCTGGAGAGGCAGTGACGGTGACTATTAGCGGGGTCTAAAGGGGGAGGTAGGTCCTGGGACGCTATAAAGATAGGTCATGATACTCTGTTCGTCCTTGCCCATCTTGCGCATGCGTTCAGCCATCTTGCGTCTGACGCCCGCCTCCGCTGGCCCGTAACGGTCACTCACATGCGAGAGGTAACCCTCGACGTTGCTAAGGTCAGGGCGGGAATTCAATTCTGCGAGGTGGCGAGCGGTAAACGGCGCGACGCACACGGCGACGAGGCCTACCACGAAGACCACTGTTTGCGGGGGAGAGAGTCTCATCTTGGGTAAGGGCCATAGCGTACAGCCATGGGCGTGTCAAAGCGAACCGACCCGAACGTTCGGGTCGGTTCGCAAGTAGTTAAGCGCCCCGGAGAGGGGCGTATCCCGGAGGGCTACTCGACCGTGCGCAGGCGCCAGAACCGACGGTCTTCCCCGTTCGTGTCGACGGAGAGGTAGGTGAACCAGTCGTTCGCGACGAATTCGACTCCCTCATCGATCCAGGAATCAAGGTCGACTGAAGTCTGGACTTGGTAGTCGTCGCCCGGGATCGTCTGAAACCCGACGCCCCAAGACGTCAATCCGGTGCGCTCGATGTAATGGTTCCCCCAACCTGCGATGTAGTCCGGATCGTTCCCTGTGATGACCACGGAAACGGCCTGTGCGTAGCCGGGGGTGTTGTCCGGAGACGTGAAGTCGGCTTCGCCGCAGCGAATCATGATGTCGTAGACTGCTCCGGGCGTCGGTTCCTCGATCAAGACCTGCTCAACGTTGTCACGGTCGTTGTCGCCCCTCACGGCTGCCGCGGGCGGATCGGTGAGGTCCAGAGTCCATGGTTTGAAGAGTTCGACGGGGGTGATGAGGTCATCGTCGCGCTCCCACACGACGGTATCCACGTCGTTCGTCAGCATCTTGGTCGACACGTCAAGGGTCTCCTCGCCCGGGATGATGGAGGCGTCCGGCATCGGATCATGCCAGACCACCGTCACCTTGATGGGGGCAAGCGGGCCTGCGATCTCGCCGGGTCCACCGCTGACAAGCCCAGGGGCCTTGATTCGGATAGTGGCACCGTCGTCCTTGTCGATCTTCACCTCCTTGATGTGGGGGTGAAGCTCGTTCTGGTAATTGGCAATCACGATCTGCGCCGAGTTGTCGATGTTCACGGGGCCGTAACCTTGCCGGTAGTCCGGACCTGGCTCATCCACGTCGAGGGCTCCATGAATCATGAGGGCCTTGAGGGTGGAGGAGAGATAGAATTCCTCGTAACCTCGTACGCTTTCATGGAGTTCGTCGAGTAGTCCGACGGCTCCTGCCACCGCGGGGGAGGCGAGGCTGGTGCCGTCGGCGCCGGACTCATAGCTATTGGTCCCCTTGAGGACCTCGCAATTCACGCCGAGGGCAGTGACGTCCGGCTTAATCCGACCGTCGTCGGTAGGCCCCCAGCAGGAGAATGACGCGGAGGCGTAGAAGGCGTCATGAGCGCCAACCACAAGGGCGTTCTTGTAAGTGCCGCCGGGATTCATTGAGTCGTAGCCGGCGTCGTTCGCTCCGGCTGCGGGGGGAAGCCCGAGGGAGTCGACGGTGAATTCCACAAGGAGGGGGCCGTTTCCTGCCGCGAACGAACGGTAGGTGGATGCGGTCGGGTCCTTGGGTTGAAGATTCCTGTCGTTGCCAGCCGAGGTCACGAACAGGGCGCGTGGATGTTTGATGGCTTCGTTCTCCAGGCCTTGATGCGAGGGAAGGTAGTGTCCGCATGTGTTCGGCTCAGAGAAGCTAGTGCTCGGCCAACTGTGCCAAGCGTTGTGCTCAACCGGGTGCCATCCGCTGGGTTGTCCCATCGAGTAATTGATGGCGGGAGCATTGGTGAAGCCGAAGTCCGCCGAGCTGAAGACGCCGGGGTAGGTGAAGCCGATTCCGTCGTACCAGTAAACTTTGGCATCCGGGGCGGTGCCGGTGTAGTAGTCTGGAAACGTCCCGCCCCCCCATTCGGAAATCATCATGCCGGCGACGTTGGTGGCATGGTTGCTGAACTCGGTCGCCCCGGTGGTGTTCAGGCGACCCAGCAGCTTGGTGTGCATGTAGGGTGCCTTGGCCTCGAGTTGGATCAGATTCACCCCGGATCCCAAGAGGTTGAGGCCGGTGTAGCCGCCCGGCCAGAGGGCATCGGCCGACATGGCTTCTCCGGCATGCTTGCCCTGGGGGATGAGGCGATCATGGTCGATGGGAGGATATTCGCGGTCCTTCTCCTGCGCGTTCTTTGCGAGGCGCTCCTCGGTGGTGAGGAAGCGGAGCCGATGGCTGACAATCGGCTCGAAGTCGGCCTTGAGGCGAGTCCATCGGTCAAGCTGGGCCTGCTTGCGGACGGCGGCGAGGCGCTCGCTGTCCGCGAGTTCCTCTTCCGTGGGGCCGTCCTTGTCGTGGGGTCCGGCAATCAAGGGGTTTCGCCAGTCGAGCATCTCCTGGTAGTCGGTCTTGCCGTCCCGGTCGGTGTCCACTTTCTTGGATGCGGGGAGGGGGCGGCCGGGCTGGCCGTAGTGGAGGTCGACCCAAAGGTCATCCCAGCCATCGCCATCGAAATCGTGAACGGTGACGGGATTTCCGTAGGAGTCGGTGGTCTTGTAGGGTCCGCTCGCTAGTGCGAGCGCCGGCAGTAGGGCGCAGAGCGCCATCAGTCTTGGTGTTCTCATTTGTGGGTTGTAGCTATGGGCTACGATTCCGCCTCTAACCGAAGAGGCTGGAGAGTTCAACGCTGTAGAACAGTTAAGTCACTTTTTTTCGAGTCCGAAGACCTCGGTGAGCGAGGCGGGGGTCTCCTCGGGGTGGCGCCGCTTGACGGTGGCGTTCGGCAGATCCTCGGCGGCCATGAGGAAGGATTTGCTGCGATCATTCGTCGCCGCGTTGCCGACCGTGCTGACGATGCGATCGATCTCGCCGGCCCATCCTCGCGGGACATAGAGCATGAGCGGGACGACGGTGAAGGCCTGGAGCTTGGCAGCGTGGTCGGCGACCGCCTCGGCCAGCGGGACCTCGTCGCCTTCGTTACTGGAGGCGATGAGCTTGAGGTTGTGGCGGCGTGCCAGCTCGATGATCGTGTCACTGTGGGGTGTCTGCTCCTGGTAGAGCACGGCGTAGCCGTCGATGGGGTCGCCGCAGAGGAGGTCCTTGTGGCCGGCTTCGAGCATGACATCGGGCTGGGTGGGGAGATGGACCTCGGCGCACAGGTGCCAGTCGTTCCAGAAGTCGTGGTCTTCGGGTGGCACGTCGGGCATGTCGGGCTCGCTCTCCTCGAACTCGGGCCAACCGGGAGGGCAGACCCAGGCGGCGGCGCAGTCCTTGGCCCAGCCGGCGATGGCGTCGGCCTCGCAGTCCTTCGGGATGAGCAGGGACAGGTGATCGGGCCAGCCTGCCCGGGCCTTGGGGTGGTTGTTGATGAAGCCCTCGCCGTCACCGGGATCGAGCCGGAAGTGCTCGGGGAACTGCGGGTCGGCGTAGAGGATGAAACCGCTGGAGTCTCCCACCCATTCGACGTAGTGATGGCCGGGTCCGTAGTAGGTGCGGCGAGCGGGGAGGTCCCGCTGACGCAGCGCCTCGGCGATCTCGGCGAGCTTGTCGTCCGCCTTGATGCGCCGCCATTTGACGAGATCATCGACGGAGCCGGCCTGGACCCAGCACTGGATCCCTTCCGGGTCGATGAAGTGGACGTTGCCGTCAGGGGTGGTCTCCTCATGGAGGAGGGCGGTGCCGGCCGGGGCACAGACGGTGCGTGCGTGTTCCGGCTTGCCGGGGGTGCCGTAGAGCAGGTGGAGGCCTGCATCGAGTGTGATGTAGCGGGTCATGGTCGGAAGTCTCGTTGCTTGGAGTCTTGGTATTCGGATTCGGTGATGAGTTCGGCGCATTCGATCATGCGCCGGTAGTTGCGGATGAGTTCGGCGCGGGCCGCCTCGAAGCTGCCCAGGTGGTAGCCGTCGATGCGGTGGGCGGTGTTGGCCCGCTCGTACTGGCTGGGGGGCTGGCTCATGCGGCGGAGAGGTTGCGGCGGATGCGCTGTTCGAGGCGGGCGAGGATCTGCTTGTTCTCGGTGTAGCGCTCGGGGTGGAGGGTGGTGATGTCGGCGGGAATGGGGATCTCGAAGTGGTCGATGAGAACGGGGATCAGGTGGTGGCGTGTCTTGTCCTCCTGACCCGAACGTTCGGGTTGGTCCTCGGTGCGGCGGACGTGGAAGGAGTGGATGAAGCCGTCCTCCCCGGTGACCTCGATGACGAGTTCCTGGGAGTGGAAGGTGAGCGCTTCCTTCTCGCCCGCGAGGTTGGTCTTGTGGCCGGGGTAGGCGATGTCCTCGGTGTAGGTGCGCAGCTTGTAGCGCTGACCGGGCACGATTCCGGGGAGCCCGGAGCGGGTGGCGGTGATGCGCTCGACCTCATCGATCCAGCCAAGGGCCTGCACCGGATTTGGCCGGAAGAACGGAGCGCGGACGGCGTTGTAGTTCTCGACGGCACGCTCGACGGCTTGGATGAGGGCAGGGTCCACGGTCCAGACGCCGGACGTGAGGGCCTCCTGCAAGGCGACGCGGCTGACCTGCTGGACGACGAGTGCCTCGGGCCGCTTGCCCTTCAGTTCGTGGAGCACCTGGACGACGCTCATGTCGAGCTTGAGCCGGGAGAAGGTGTCAAGGTGGACGCGGATCCGGCCGGTGCGGGAGTCGAGCGAGAGATTGAAGGGGCGCGTGGCCTCGGTGTGGCGGAAGCGGTATTCCTCGGCGATGGCGAACCACTTGTCCGCCCCGCCCTTGCCGTGCTGGCTGAGGTAGGCGGACTCCATCTCCCGGCCCAGGTGGGCGAAGCGGCGGGAGGTCAGGGCGGTGACGAGGGTGCGCCCGATGGTGGCGGCCTCGCTGCCGGGGGACTGGAGGAACATGGGCGGATCCCCGCTGTTCCGCATGCCGTGGGAGGAGGAGAAGTAGAGAACCGCGGTGGCGAACTTGCTGGTGACGTTCTCGTAGACGACGCCGGGAATCTCCAGCCAGAGCCAGAGGTAGCGGCGCAGCTCCGACTTGGCCTCCTCCCCGGGGTGGCCGAGGAAGCGGGCGGCGGTGTCCGCATTGCAGATGAGGAAGCCCTCACCGCAGCCGCTCAGCAGCTCGATGCCGCAGAGCAGGGAGGCGAGGGTGGAATCGATGGTGCCGTTCTTGGCGTGCGCCCTGTAGGTGTCAGCGATGCCGGGCAGATCCGAGCGGCCCAGGGCGGCAAGGCGGTCGGCATGCCAGCGCAGGGAGAACGGCGGGTTCATGCAGATGAGGTCGGCCTTGAAGTCGATCTCGGCAGCGAGGGGGAACCAGTGGGTGAAGTCCGCCTGCTGGATCCGATAGGTCACGTCCTCGCTGTCGTGGTCCGCCATGGACTTCGCCGAGCGGTGGTCGATGTCGATGCCGTAGCGGAACGGCATGCCGGAGGCGCCGAGCAGGTGGCCGCTGCCGCAGTGGGGATCGAGGATCCAGTTGTGGCCGAGGCCTTCGAGCGGCTTGAAGAGGGCGGCGGCGAGGTTCGGCGGGGTGTAGAACTGCTGCTGCCCCTTGTCGATGGCGTTGGTGGCGCTGTCGAGGAAGGCGCCGAGGTTCGGGTTCTGGATGCGTTGTCCGGACTGCTTCATGGAGAGGTCGAGGGCTTGGGGTCATCGAGGATGCAGGCGGCGAGACGGGTGATCTCGAAGCGCTCCTCGGGGCAGGAGAAGTCGTAGAAGGATTCGGACTCGCCTTCCTGCATCTCCTCGAAGTCATCGACCCGGAAGTCACGGGAGAAGGCGGCGAGGTCGGTGAACCAGCAATCGAAGTGCTCGTGGACCTGACGCTCGAGATCGGCGACGGCCTGGATGACGGTCTGGCCGGAGCCGACGAACTTGGTGCGGTCGGCGGGTTCCTCGTCGCCGGTCGCTTGGAACATGAGGCGGATCATGGGGTGGTGGGGATGTGACCCGAACGTTCGGGTCGGTTGGTTCAGGCGTGGCGGGAGCGGCCGTGCCGCCAGAAGCGGCCGTTGTGGGAGAAGCGGCCGACGCGGCGGACGCGGCCGTCGGCGTAGTAGGCGGTGACCTTGCCGGTGTCCGGGCCGCAGTTGCCGCCGCCGATCTGGAGGTTGTCCCGCCAGCGCTCGAAGCGACCGCGGAGTTGCTTGAGGGTCCGGCCCTCGATGATCTGGCGGGGAGCCACGTCGCCGAACTGGAAGAGGTCAGGATTCCCGTAGCCCCGGACGACCATGCGGTAGTAGGGGCGGCGCAGCTCCCGGGTGAACTGGCGGATGGCTCCCTCCCGGTCACCGTAGGCGGAGCAGGAGCCCCAGGCGTAGTTGCCACAGTGCCAGAAGCCGGAGTCTTCGTGATACCAGACCTCGGCCGTGTGGCCATCGATCTGGATGACTTCGAGGGCGGAGGTTGCGGCGTCGGCCTCAAGGTCGACGCCGCATTCCTCGGCGCACTCGCGGATGTGTTGCATGGCGGGGTTCATGATGATGGAGGGGTGGCCCGCCTATCCCCGCCGGGCCGTCAGGTTAAACGGCAGCCGGCGGGGA
>Ga0207814_100338_pt1 | contig 32175 bp, 26 predicted proteins | sample TtaePargueraPR_7_FD_187755 | JGI IMG/M metagenome (GOLD analysis project Ga0207814, IMG submission 187755) | Aerobic enrichment media microbial communities from Bioluminiscent Bay, La Parguera, Puerto Rico - Tt and P1 (2) (SPAdes) | ecosystem: Environmental > Aquatic > Marine > Unclassified ... | reverse complement strand
GGTCTGCAGCAGGCCCGCAAAACGCCCCAGGGGCTGGCGACCCGCGCGGTTGGCGCGGTGATGCGCGGCACCGAGCACCCGCTGAGTTATCCCTCTGGCGGACTGCCGGATACCGTGGCCAAGATCACCCTGGATGACGTCAAGGCCTATTACCAGGCACACTTCCCCGCGCATTTCGCCGGCGTCACCGTCAGCACCAGCGTCCCGCACGAGAAAATCGTCAAGGCCCTGGACGGTCTGGCACAGCTGAAGGTTTCGCAGCAGGCGCGCCCCGCCATCGCATTGAAGACGCCGGCCATCGAAGGTCGCACCGTCTACCTAGTGAACAAGGAAGGCGCAGCCCAATCCAGCCTGCGTGTCGGTCAGCACGCCCTGCCCTACGACGCCCTGGGTGATTACTACCTGGCGTATCTGGGCAACTTCCCCCTCGGTGGTAACTTCAACAGCCGCATCAACCTGAATCTGCGCGAAGACAAGGGCTACACCTACGGCGCCCGCACCTACTTGGTGGGTGAACCGCAGTACGGCAGTTACATGATGAGCTCCGAGGTGAAAAAGGAGGCTACCGCGGATGCACTCAACGAAGTGCTCACCGAACTGGCGACCTTCGACAAGGAGGGAATGACCGAAACCGAGTTCAACTACCTGAGATCGGCCATCGGCCAGCAGGAAGCCCGCAGCTACGAGACGCCTTCGGCCAAGCTCGGCCTGCTCAACCGCATCCTGCGCTACGACCTGCCCCTGGACTACCGCTCACAACAGGGCACCATCCTGCAGGAAACCGATCGCAAGACCCTCAACAAGGCCATTACCGGACTGCTTGAGCCTGACAACATGGCTATCGTGGTGGTGGGCGATACGGCCACCATTCGCGAAGACATCGAGGCACTGGGAATGCCGATCGTCGAGCTGAATGAGGACGGCTACGTGATCGAGGCGAAGAAGGCACCGGCTGCGCCGGAGTCTGCCAGCCGCTAGTCATTGCCCGAAAAAAATCAGCCCGCCATTCGGCGGGCTTTTTTGTGCGTGAAACTTATCGAATTGCCCTGGCCGCACGCGCCGCGTGCAGTTTCTTATAGCTCTCGATCAAGCGCAGGTGCTTGTCCAATCCTTCCAGCTGCATATTCGTCGGCGTCAGCCCCGAAAAGCGCAGTGAGCCTTCCACCGAGTCGACCACTGCGTCCATGACTGAGTCGCCATACATGCGGCGGAGATTGACAATAAAATCTTCCAGCTCCAGATCGTCGTCGAGTGCGATCTCGAGTACCGCCTGCACCGCGCGGTAAAAGAGCCCGCGCTCCACCGTGTTGTCGTTGTACTGCAGGAAGGCCTCCACCAGTTCCAGCGCTTCCTCATGTCGCTGTAGCGCCAGGTAGATAAGGATTTTCAGCTCCAGCACCGTCAGCTGTCCCCACACGGTGTTTTCATCAAACTCCACACCGATCAGGGTAATGATGGTCTCGTAATTGTCGATCTGGCTTTCCTCGAGCCGTTCGACCAGGTCTTCAAGCTGTTCGTCGTCCAGCCGGTGCAGATTGAGAATATCCTCCCGGTAGTCCAGCGCCTTGTTGGTGTTGTCCCAGATCAGATCTTCCACCGGATAAACCTCGGAATATCCGGGCACCAGAATCCGGCAGGCGGGTGCACCCAGCTCGTGATATTCCGCGATGTAGACCTCCTTGCCCATCTCTTCGAGGACGCGGAACAGACGCTCCGCCTCGGTCTCGTTGGTATCCTGGTGGTTGCCGGAAAAGTCCCACTCGACAAATTCGTAATCGGATTTGGCGCTGAAGAAACGCCAGGACACGACACCGGTGGAGTCGATAAAGTGCTCGACAAAGTTGTTCGGCTCGGACACCTCGAGGCTGTTGAACGTGGGCGGCGGCACGTCGTTAAGACCCTCGAAACTGCGGCCCTGCATCAGTTCCGTCAGGCTGCGCTCGAGCGCCACGTGAAAGCTCGGATGCGCGCCGAAGGAGGCAAATACACCACCGGTGCGCGGGTTCATCAAGGTCACGCACATAACCGGGAACTGACCTCCGAGGGAGGCATCTTTCACCAGAATCGGAAACCCCTGCTTCTCCAGTTCCTCGATCCCCTCAATGATATCCGGATACTTTGCCAGCACCTCTTTGGGCACGTCTGGCAGCGCGATCTCCCGCTCAAGAATTTCTTTCTTGACCGCGCGCTCGAAGATTTCCGACAGGCACTGCACCTGCGCTTCGGGCAGCGTATTGCCGGCACTCATGCCGTTACTGAGAAACAGGTTTTCGATCAGGTTCGACGGGAAATACACCACCTCGCCGTCGGACTGGCGCACAAACGGCAGCGAACAGATACCCCGGTCCGCACGGCCGGAGTTGGTATCGATCAGGTTGGAGCCCCCAAGCTCGCCTTCGGGGTTGTATATCGCCAGGGTGTGTTCATCGAGAATTCCCTCTGGCAGTGCGTCGTCGTCTTCGAGCGTAAACCACTTTTCATTGGGGTAATGCACGAATTCGGCGCTGGCGATCTCCTCGCCGAAGAACTGATCATTGTAGAAAAAGTTGCAGTTCAGGCGCTCGATAAACTCGCCCAGCGCCGAGCACAGGGCGCTCTCCTTGGTCGCTCCCTTGCCGTTGGTAAAACACATGGGCGAGGCTGCATCGCGAATATGCAGTGACCATACGTGGGGCACGATATTGCGCCAGGACGAAATCTCGATCTTCATCCCCAGGTCGGCGAGGATCCTTGTCATATTGGCGATGGTCTGCTCCAACGGCAGATCCTTGCCCTCGATCATGGTCCGGTGCTCGGCGTCCGGCGCTACCATCAGCAGCGCCTGCGCATCTTCCGCCAGGTTCTCCACCGTCTCGATCTGGAAGTCCGGCCCGGTCTGGATGACCTTCTTCACGGTGCAGCGGTCGATGGAGCGCAGGATACCGGCGCGATCCTTCTCCGAGATATCCTCCGGCAACTCCACCTGGATCTTGAAGATCTGGTTGTAGCGGTTCTCCGGGTCGACGATGTTGTTCTGCGACAAGCGGATATTGTGCGTGGGAATATCCCGCGCCAGGCAGTAGACCCGCACAAAATAGGCCGCGCACAGCGCTGATGAGGCGAGGAAGTAGTCGAATGGACTGGGCGCCGAACCGTCCCCCTTGTAGCGGATCGGCTGGTCAGTGATGACCGTGAAGTCGTCAAACTTGGCTTCAAGTCGCAGGTTATCGAGGAAGTTGACGTTGATTTCCATGGGAACTACCGGAATAGGAGAATGGTACGTGGGTCGAGGCTGAGGCGCGGCATTATCCCGTTTTTAGCCTCTTGCGTCTCGCCAGTTTGGAACAAAATCGCAGCCTTGGCGCAACTGTGATCTGACGCAAAGCACGGCGCCACGCCGCCTCTATACTCGCGGCCTTATTCGAACTCATCCATCTTTGCTCGATTCCATGCAAATCCCCAAAACACAAGAGGTACCGATGAAACTGCACGCTATTGCCATTCCCCTGCTCGCCGCTGTGTTCAGCGCTCCGTCCCTGGCCAAAAGTAATACCTCCGGGGTCGGCCTCGGTCTTGCCTATGACCTGGGCGTCGGCGTCACCGCGCAGTTCCGCGGGACCTCGGTATTTGTGAACAGCGACGCCGTGGCCGTGGACATGCGCATCGAAAACATGAGCAATGATCTCGGCACTATGCACGCCTACATCGACTTGGGCGGCTTCTATGAAGATGGCGGCAACAACAGTGACAACGACAAAGCCGGCGTCCGCCTGCCGGTCGGCCTGACCTTTGGTATCGCACCCAGCCTGCAGGCCTATATCCAGGCCGTGCCCAACTTCGCGTTCAGCGACAATGACGACAAGGAAGGCGTTGGTGTGGATGGCGCCCTGGGTGTGCGACTTCGCTTCTGAAGCCACAGGATGCGCTTGATGGCGACAGCGGCAAGCCCGCTGTCGCTGCCGTTTCTACCGTGTTCAACCTTCGTAGCCAGTCATCTCCAGGTACCCTTCCCCGGCGTGACTGCCGCTGACATCTATCGGACCTTCCCAGTAACGCAGGTTACCCGGATTCCAGTAATCTCCCGGCCATGACTCGATACGGACGTCAATCCCAGCGGCTGGCACCTTGAGCTTCCAGGTTGTGGGCACCCGGCCAAAGCGGCTGTTGCGGTATTGCCGAGGTGCAAGTGTGAAATCCTCCGCAGTGAGGGTTTGTGCGGCTCCGGAAGCGGACACCAGGGTTGCCGAATAAAAATCTTCCGCACCGCGCACACGAAACACCATCAGGTGACGCCCGTCTTCGAGATGCAGGGCCATCCAGTCCCAGCCCTCCTGATCGGGCTTCAAGTATTGACTGCTCCACTCGCGATCGAACCATCCCTGCCCGCTGACCTGCCAGTCCTTGCCCGCGATCTCCACCTGGCCTTCGATGACTTGCAACGGATAACTGAAGTACATCGAGCCTTCACCGCCGCTCGACTTGGCACTGAAGCCGTGGTCGCCGTTCAAGACCGCTGGCGATTGCGGTCGGATGATCAGGCGATAGCGAAAATCCTCATCGTCCACCGCGAGCTCCCAGGCACCGTCATCCCGGCTCTGCAGCTGCCAGTGATCGATCCAGGCTGCAAACGGCTGTGCGGTGACGCCCGCCTGCCCTGAGCCACCACGGGCCGCACGATCGGCAAAGTGATGCTCACCGGGCCGGCTCAAGGCCGCGTGCGCCAGCCAGATTTCGTTGCGCTGCCAGCCGTCCCCGACAGAGGGAAAAGGGCCGGGTCGGACGCCGTTGCGGAACAGGGTCCACTGCACGCCAAAGCGCTCTCCATTTTCCGTGTGCAGATTGGCGGTGAGGTACCACCACTCCAGCCGGTATTCGCGGTGCGCCCCCATATCCGCCGGCAGATCCACGGTCATGCCCGGCTCGGCCTGCCGGAATCCCGCAGGTGCATCCGACAGGGCACCCAGGGAACTGCCGCGCTCGGCGTCTTGTGTGCAGCCCGCGAGCCACGCCATGAGGAGCCCAACGAGTAACACCCCGTTTGCCCTACTCATGCTTCAGGGTCTCCAGCCGCACCGGGTTGCCCACCAACAGCCCCACAAGCAGGCCGATGAACAGACACGCGGCCCACACCTGCAGCCAGAACAAGGGATACAGATGCAGCGGCAAAGCCCAGCCAAATGCGGCTGGGTTTACCCGCGCCACCAGCACCCATCCCAGGAAAATACCCAGCGGTGTCGCCAGCAGGGCCAGCAGACCGGTGCTGAGCATACTGTGGAGAATCAAGCGCCGGCGCAGTGCCGACCGCGGCACACCGTACACATTCAGGAGGGTATAACTGCCCTGCCGCATACGGAATATCACCAGCCCCATCAGCGTCAGCGCGGTCCCCGCCAGGGCCAGTGTCAGGATGTTCAACACACGGGTCATGTCGAAGGTGCGGTCAAAGGCCGCGTTGGCCGCCTGCTTCAGGCCCGCCTGATCCCGCAGGCGGCTCTCCGCGAGCCAGGAGTATTGCTGCGGCCAGTCCCGCCAGCGCGCCTGAGTCACGGAGTGCACCGAGAGAACAAACGAGGAGTAGCGACCGGGCAGCGCGTCACTCACCGCGGACAGGGGCAACATCATTTCCCCTTCCGGCCGACCGTAGTCCGCATAGATACCCACCACGCGCCGGAGCTGATCCCGTGCACCAGCCCGGATCCGCACCCGGTCACCCACATTCAGCCCCTGGCGGCGTGCCAGCTGCTCATTGATCATCACACCCTCTGTTTTCAGCGCTGACCAGTGCGCGGTTACCGATGCCAGAAACGGCCAGGTTTGCAATAGCGGCGAATCCGGATCCACCGCGAACACATCCACCGGGATGCCATTGAGTAACCCCTTCCCGCGCACCATGGGCAAGACGCCCGTGACACCCGGTAAGCTTTTCAGGCGCTGCTGCCACTGCGCAGTGGCCACCGGCCGCCGCGGGTCCAGATACAGGTCACCCTGCAAACGCTGGTCGAGCCAGCGCCCGAAGGTGGATTCAAACCCGTTCACCATGGCGTGCACACCGATGGCAGTGGCAATGGCAAAAGCCAGTGCGGTCAGTGGTAACTGCAATAGCCGGCACAAGGCGCGCATTTCGGAACAGGACCACTCCAGCAGGGGCTGCCGGCAATGCGCCTGGGCGCGGGCGAGCAGCCGGTTGAGCAATTCAGGAAGTAGAACGCCGGCGCCAATCAGGCAACAGAGGGCCGAGAGAAATACCAGCCAGAGTGTTTCCGTGACGAGCAGAACCGACAGCGACACCGCCAGCAGCGCGAACGCAGCCAGCCACTGCCGGCTCTTGACTGGACGTCTCCCCTGCTGTGCACGACGCAGGCGCAACAGGTCCATCCCGGCCCAGGCGACGACCGCGGCGAGGATCAGCACCATGCCGAGCCAGGTTTCTGCGGAGGGGCCGGTCATGGTGAGGGCATCCACATCGAACAGTCCTTGCAGGGTACCGCGGAAGCCCGCCGCCATCGCCGACGCCAACCGTTCACCCAGCCACATGCCGAGGGTTGCGCCGACCAGCGCCACCAGTAACAGCTCGGCGATCAGCGCCAGTCGCAACTGGATCAACGGAACCCCCAAGCGCACAAGAATATCCAGCGTTCGCCGGCGTTGCGCCAGCGCAAAGCGGTACACACTGCGCACCAGCAGCGCAGCGACCAGGAGCGCGAGGGCCCCGAGGGCATCGAGGCTTAACAGAAACGCGTTCACCAGCGGATCCGGTTCGACGCCGTAATCCAGCACCTGACCGCGATAGCCGGAGGGAAGTAAATGCCGCTCGAGTTCCGAGGCGGGCAGCAGAATTTCGAGTTGGCCGCGGCCATGTCGCACCAGATCATCGGCGACCGATATATCCGCGAGCAACTCACCGCCGGGCAGCCCTTTGGCTTCTTCAAGCTCGAATGTGCCGTTACCCGGCAATGCCAGCTGCTGCCAGCGCTGCAGATCTTCGGCACTGCCAAGCAGTATCGGCCGGTCAAACCCGGCGAGCAGCGCGCTGATGGAAGCCCCGTCGTCGGCGCTTTGCCCCTGTTGCTCGCGATACTGGCGCAGACAGTGCGCGGTGAACGGATCGATACCAATTACCGCCGGCGCATTCAGCTTGGGAAATGTCACCGTCAAACGCGGCGATACACAAAAACCCCCGCGGCGCAGCAACGCGAAATCCTCCACGCCAACTGCGGCATCATCCGCACGCACAACACTGAGCAACGGCTCGAGCGCGGCCCGCGACCGGGCTACCGCTTCCTCCGCCGCGCCGGTGAGTGCACGCACCCCGCTCCACAGCATCGCCGCGGACACCAGAATCAGAACCAGCCCCACCAACTGGCCGGGATGGCGCTGATAATGACTCAGGAAGACACGGCCGATTCCCACGGTCGCAGGACTCCTTCGCGAAGTTCGAGAATCCGGTCGCAACGCTGGGCCAGCTCGGGATTGTGGGTGACGATCAGGGCACCGAGGGCACGCTCGCGAATGGCATCAAAAAACAATGGCGCTACCCGCTGTGCGGTGGCGTAATCCAGGCTACCGGTGGGCTCATCCGCCAGAATCAGCTCCGGTTCCATGGCAAAGGCGCAGGCCAACGCCGCGCGCTGGCGCTGGCCACCGGAGATTTCTTCGGGATAGCGGTTTGCGGTATCGGCAATATCGAGGTGTGCGAGCAATGCCTTCCCCTGGTGCTGATCGAGTCCGGCGAGACCGGCACGGAATGCAATATTGCGAGACACGGTAAGTGTCGGAATCAGGTTGCCATCCTGGAACAGGGTGGCAATACGGGTACGGCGCAATTCAGCCCAGTCACTCTCGGTCAGCAAGGCGCTGTCGCGACCAAATACTTCCAGAAATCCGCGCTCGGGTTGTAGCAGTCCGTTGAGCAGATTCAGCAGCGTACTCTTGCCCGCGCCCGAGGGTCCGATAATCGCCACCGATTCTCCGCGTTCCAGCGTCAGCGATACACCGTTCAGCACACGAATATGCTCGCGGCCATTATCGTAAGAGCGGTAAAGATCGGTGCCGCTTATCAAGGCTTCACGCATAGTGTTTCAGGCGCAGAATCTGTGCTCGCAATTCGTAAAACACAAACGTTATACGACTTAGGGATGTAATACGAAGGTATCAGGGTAAAGAAGCTTAGCAGGAATATAATGGCGCCGCCGATAGTGAGAGTATTCACGTGCCTCAAAAGGGAAGCGAGATGGTAATACAGCAACTCTGAAGCACATCAATCCCAAGCAATTGTCATTTAAAGGGAGTATGACATGAGATTGCCGGCCACCTTGTGCCTTGCCACAATCCTTTTCGGCTTGCCGCTAACCCATAGCGACGCCGCCGAAACCGAAACATCCCCCAGCCAATCATTACCACTTCCAACCATCCACTCTTCGCACACTGCCAGCCGACAACTGCTGGTCAAGTTTCGCGAAGGCTCCGGCCAGAATCTCTGGAGCCAGCTGTTACAGCCCTACGCATTCACCTCGATGCAGACGCTGTACTCGCCATCAAAATACCTGCAGGCATTCAGCCAGCAACTGTCACCCTGGCAGCTCGTGACCTTCGACAGCGCCACCAGTGCGGGCGAAAGCTTCGATGCTCTGAGAAATTCCCCGGACATCGAGTACGTGGCGCCCAACTGGAAATTCCAGCTGCAATCCCTGCCCAACGATTATTCCCCGGAGCAGTGGGGACTGCACAACGACGGGCGCGATAACGGCGCGGCCGGTGCCGACATAGATGCAGAACTCGGGTGGAGCCTGCGCACCTCGGCGGAGAATGTGGTGGTCGCGGTGATCGACAGTGGCATCGACTACACCCATCCGGACCTTGCCAATAACATGTGGACGAACCCCAGCGAGATTCCCGGCAACAACATCGACGACGACGGTAATGGTTTTGTGGATGACGTCCACGGCTATGACTTTGGCGATAAAGACGGCGACCCCATGGACGTTAACAGCCACGGCACCCACGTAGCCGGCATCATCGGCGCCGTCGGCGACAACAACACGGGTGTTACCGGTGTGGCCTGGAGAACCCAGTTGATGGCCATCAAGGTGTTTGCCGATGAAGCCAACTTTGCCTACACGTCGGACATCGTCAAAGGTATTCTCTACGCTGCGGACATGGGTGCCAGAGTATCCAACAACTCGTACGGTGCCGTGTTTACCGATGCCGTGGCCGAAAAAATATTTAACCGCCCAATCGCCGATGCCATCGGGTATGCCAACGAGGCCGGTATGTTGTTTGTCGCCGCCGCTGGCAACGACGGCCTCAACGCCGACACCTCGATACCGGTCACCTCCCCCGCCACCATCGATCATCCGAATGTGATCTCCGTAGCCGCCAGCACACGCGCCGATCAGCGTGCGTCCTTTTCCAATCACGGCGAAACCGGTGCGGACATCGCCGCACCGGGTGCGGATATCCTGTCGACGGTACCGGGTGGTGGCTATGACAGTTACAGCGGCACCTCGATGGCATCGCCCTTTGTCGCCGGTGCCGCCGCACTGGTTGCCGCCGAATTTCCCGATATCGGCGTTGAGGCACTGCGGGCAATCCTGATCGAGAGCGCGGAACCGATAACCGCTCTTTCCGGCGTCACACTGAACGGTGCCAGGCTCAACCTGCACCGCGCCCTCACCCATATTCCGTCCGGCGACTGTCCAAGCTATTCCGCTACACCGATGAACCACTATCTGGCCGGGCGCGCCGGCTATTGCACCGCCTCGTATGTGAATTTCTGTGCACGCGGCAGTAATGAATACATAGGCACCAACTACGCTACAAAACAGGTAGTCCTGTTCAACGGGGAGCCGGGTTTTTACAGTACGGAAAACAACTGCCCTGCAGCCGATACACCGCCTACGCTGACAGCGAAAACATCCCAGCAGGTGTACCTGCGCCAGGGCGAAAACGGGCCGCAACCGGCGGTGACCGCAGCGGACACCCAGGACGGGGATATTTCCTCACTGGTCACCGACACAGGCGCACCCGATACGCTACAGGCCGGCCATTACCTGCGGCGCTTTTCCGTGACCGATAGCGGCAACCTCACCGCGGTACCGTGGGTGCAGAAAATTACCGTACTCGACAGCGATGAGCCGCCGCGACTGGCACTGCTTGGCCCCGCATGTAACTTCTGGTGGTGTGATGCCTATCTGCACCCTGTCGGCGAACCCTGGGAAGACCCGGGCTACGTCGGCTGGGATCTTCTGGACGGCGATCTCACCGATGCAGTCACCGTTTCCCCGGTCGATACCGGCACCCTGGGCATACAGGCAATCTATTACCGCGTGGCAGACAGTGCCGGCAACGAAACGCAAAGCAGCGCATTCCGGCTGGTAGGAGTTGTTGGCCCGGAACAGCCGGTGATCGAATTCGAAGGTCATCCCAACGGGAAATACCTGCACACCTCGACCTCCGCCGAGCGCCGCAGCATACGTACCTATCGCCGGGATGATTGGACTTTCACTCCCACCGCCTATGTGCTGGATAGGAAGGATGGCTTTAAGCACCTTCCCCAGGAACACTTCTCACACAATGTGGATCCTACCCGCGACGGGGTTTACCTGGTCACCGCAACCTTTACCGATAGCGATGGCAATACTGCGACCGGCGAGCAGCAGGTCGAGATAGTGACCGACACTCAGGCACCCACGCTGTCACTTACCGGGTCAACCGCAGTACAGATCGAAATCGGCGACGAGTTCATTGACACCGGTTATCAGGTTGAGGACGACCTGGATCGCTACCCCTGGGTGCAACGCGGCGCAGACCCTGACACCCACATCGAAGGTCGCTATACCAAAACCTACCAGGCTCTTGATGGTAGCGGCAATGCCAGCCCGATCCAGTCGCGCACTATCGACGTTGTGCGCAGCCACTGGAACCATGCCCCCCGCCGCGGCGCTCTGGGTTGGGGACGAATCGAGCCAAATGTGGTACGCATTAATGCGGAATTCTTTGATATCGACGATGACATCGAGAGCATCGAGGTCAAACTCGACAATGGCAACAGGCTGCAGCCGGACAGCGCGCTGACCTTCAATGCCGATCGACACACCTACAGCGCTGTTTTTACATTGACCGGGGCGCCAGGGGATTACCAGTTTTATGCGCTGGCCCGCGATGAAAACGGCAACGAGGCGCGCTCCAACACCATGAGCGCGTCCCTGGCAGCGGCCAGTGAACCGCCAGTGATCGACGCGGCGACCGTGGAAGTGTCCGGCTATGAAGTGCGGGTTTTCGGGTTGGCCAGTGATGGTAACGGAGACCTTTCGCAAGTCCGGCTCGACTCCGAACTGGACTTCCAGTGTACGGGCCTCGCCAATTTTGAATGCCTGGCGAATGCACCGGCCGCTGGCACCTATGAGGTCAAGTTGCAGGTGCTGGACGAGGCAGGCAATGCGAGCGCGCTCAGGATTCTCGAAGCGCAGGTCGCCGCCGCCTGTGAAACGGCAACCAACACGGCGCATATCAATGCTGGACGCGCGGTGGAGTGCGGGACCCTGTTCACCAGCAGTGCCTGTGCCGTTGGCTCCGGCGACCCGCTCGGCTCGAGTTCTCTGTGGTTCCCCGCCTCCAGCACCTTGCTGGAAACGGGCCCCGGCTACTGGGAAAAGGTTTCGGCCTGCCCCTAGGTAACATTTTAATCACCGCAAAAAGGCCAACGCTATGGCAGTAGCGCTGGCCTTTTTCTTTCCCAACGGCCAACCGCCTGTTATGGCGATTCACACACCGACAATACGCGCACGGAACTTGCGGCCTTTGATCTTTCCATCGGCTAATTTTTTCAGCGCCTTTTTGGCAACGGGTCGCTCAACGGCAACAAACGTGGAGAAGTCGAACAGCTGGATCTTGCCGATCTGCTTGCCGTCGATGCCGCCTTCTCCGGTCAGGGCGCCGACGACGTCGCCGGCGCGGACTTTCTGTTTTTTGCCGCCGTCGATCTGCAGGGTGGACATCAGCGGGCGTGTGGGTGTGAAGGCTTTGGGCAGATCCGGGACTTCCTGCAGGGTGATCTGTTGCTGCATCAGCTCTTCCAGCCGTTCCAGCTTGTAAATTTCCTTCTTGCTCACCAGTGACAGGGCCACGCCCTTCTGCCCTGCCCGGCCGGTGCGGCCGACCCGGTGCACATGCACCTCCGGGTCGCGGGAGAGATGGTAGTTCACCACCACCGGCAGCTCTTCGATATCCAGCCCCCGTGCGGCCACGTCCGTTGCCACCAGAATGGAAGCACTACCGTTGGCAAACAGCGCCAGGGTGCAGTCACGGTCTTTCTGCTCCATGTCCCCGTGCAGCGCGAGTGCGGCAAAGCCGGAGCGCTTCAGAGCCTGGGCGGCCTCCTCGGTTTCTTTCTTGGTGTTGCAGAACACCAGTGCGGAGGACGCATCGTGATTGGCAAGCAGCTGGTATAGCGCCCCCGGTCGCGCCTCGTTGTTTTCGACCCGGTAGTAGTGCTGTTCGATGGTGCTCTTGGTGTGTGCCGCGGCCACTTCCACCTTTACCGGGTTCTGCAGCACACGCGCGGCCAGTGCATCGATGGTCTTTGGGTAGGTCGCGGAGAACAGCAGGGTCTGGCGCTGCTTGGGTAGCTCCGCCAGGATCTGGTCCAGTACCGCCTGGAAACCCATGTCCAGCATGCGGTCCGCCTCGTCCAGCACCAGCGTGTCCACATGGCTCAGGTCGAGGTTGCCCTTACGCAGGTGATCCTCGATACGGCCGGGGGTGCCCACCACGATATGGGCACCGTGCTTGAGGGAGCCGATCTGTGGGCCGAACGGCATACCGCCGCACAGGGTCAGGATCTTGATGTTGTGAATGGCGCGAGCCAGCTTGCGCAGTTCCCGCGCCACCTGGTCCGCCAGTTCGCGGGTTGGACACAGTACCAGCGACTGCACGCGGAAGCGGTCCACACGCAGTTTGTGCAGCAGCCCCAGACCGAAGGCCACGGTCTTGCCCGAGCCGGTCTTGGCCTGGCCGATCACGTCCCTGCCCTCCACGATCGCGGGCAGCGCCGCGGCCTGGATTTCCGTCAGGCGCGTATAGCCTAGGTCCTCGAGGTTCTTCAGGAGGGCCGGTTCTAGCGGCAGGGACTGGAAATCGCGGGGGTGCTGGGAGTCAGAAGTGGTCACAACGGCGGCTCGGTTGGAGAAATAGCCGCGTATTGTAGGGAAGCCGGGGCCGGTTTCCTATCGGAAAGGGTAATAGGAATGGGGCCCGTTCAGAGGGCCCGATACATGATGTCGACGATCTCGCCCTGGTATTCTGTGGTCCGAACGGTCTGCCACCCCAGGCGCTCGTAATACTTCCGTGTATGCGGTGTAAACAGACACAGGCCCTCGATGCCGTTACGGCGGCCGTGGGCCAACAGCTGCTCGATCAATTTCCTGCCGATTCCGCCACGGCGGTACCCGGGTCGCACGTAGAAATTCGCCAGCCACGGCCCCCAGGGCTCATCGATGTCCATGTCCCGGGCAAGCAGGCTGATAGAGCCGACTGGCTCCCCCTGCACCAGGGCGATGAACGTCGTGGGAACCGCAGCCTGCTGCAGGCACTTGCGCAGCTCGGCTGCGAAATCTTCCTCGGTCTCGTCGGGATAGAGGCTGCTCCACTCCTGATAGTGCCAGGACGCCAGCAGATCAATGCAGTCTGGCGCTTCGCGTATATCTACAATTTCCAACGCTGTTTTTTCCAAGAGGGGCCGTCAACGACAGCCCCGGTATTTACTGCGGTCGCCAGAGCGGACGAGTTTATAGCGCCTGCCCCAGAATATTGCCAGTGCGCACATCCACTACGCCGCCGTCGACCACCGCATAGCGCACCCCCGATGGATCCCGGAGCAGGAAGGTCGCGCTCTGGCGACGTGCGGGCCGATCGCCCTGGGGATCTTGCGGATTCAACACCACCGGCCACCGGGTCTCTTTTATCAGCAATTCAGTGTCACCCACAAAGTAACCGTAGCCGTCACGCAGCAGCGCCAGATAGCGCTGATCGGTCAACTCGAGGGGCTTTTCGAGTGGATAGGGCTTCGCCGGCTGGTAGCGCGCACCATCGGCATCGAGACTCAGTGCACCGTACAGGTTGGAAAGATCACCCACATCCACCACCCGGACAGATCCGTAGCGATGATTGATGGCGATATCCGCCCGGTAGGACTGGTCGCCATCCCCGGCGCGCACATTACCAATCTTCACATCCACAAAGGCGTCATCGCGGTTCAGGGGAATCCGCTCGTAAGCGGTGACCGCAACCTGCTCGTAGCTACGGCTGGTGATACTGTCAATGGCCGCCACCAGCATTTCAACGTTGACGCGACGCGCCACCTGGCGGTTCGGATCGTCTGGATGCGCTCCGGATTCGATCAGGATGGTGCTGATGCCCATTTCCGAGAAAGTGTCACCGAAGGCGCGCCACGCATAGGTGTCATCATACTTGGCGATATGACCACCGATGGACGGCGCCACCTCCTGCACCAGCAGACCGATCAGCTTCATGGCGCGCGCGCGGCTGTCATTGACCTCGCGCGCTTCGTTGTACGCCGGGGCCAACACAGAGATCGTCGCCATCTTGTCGGAGTGGCCGACGCCATAGTGACGACTCTGGTCGTGCAGGTTGAAGCCAAAATCCGGCTTGAAGGACTTGGCCAGTCCCATAAGCGCGCGTCCTTCCGGTGACTGCAGTGCCTTCGCATCGCGGTTCACATCAAAACTCTGCGCATTGTGACGAGAATTGCGCTCGGCCCCGTCCGGATTCAGCATGGGGACCATCATCAGGGTAAGGTCATCCATCCACCCTTCGCGCCACTCCGCCTGCTCCGGTGCGGTAACGTAGGCGAGAAAATCGAACAGCGCGGATGTGGCGGTCGGCTCGTCGCCGTGCATCTGCGACCACATCATCACCCGGGTATCGCCATTGCCGATGCGCACACTGAAAATCGGCCGGTCTTCGTAGGAGCGCGCGATTTCCTCCACCTGCAGCAGCTCGGATTTCTTGAGGTCCTGCACCAGCGGCAGGATATCCGCCTGCCGGATAGCCGGCTTGTCGAGCCCGGGAACTCTGTATTGCAGATACGCGTCACCGCCGTCTGCCGCCAGCAGTGAGGGGCTGAAGAGGAGAAGGATTACACTCAGCAGTGCGGAAAGACGTCTCGCCATGGTTCACTCTCGTTCGTTATCGGTTATGCGGAGGCCCGAAAGAATAAAATATTCCACAACTGGCGATAAGAATGCAACGAGGAATTCCTCAATGTGTTATCCCGCTCAGGTAAGGCGATCAACCTCCTGCTGATCCTTCGCTTACGTTGCGCGTCTGCAGGGCAATCATCTCTTGAAACGGCTGCAGCAAACCATCGAAATTCCTGCCCGCCTCCAGCTTGCCCAGCGCCATGGCAATGCTTTCAATGGTCGACAGGCTGTTCTCGAGGGACGAATGGCGGATCTGGTAGCCGGAATGCAGCTCCCCCTCAAAACTGACCCGCGGTAGCTGCTGGAACGCGGGATGCAGATGCAGCATTTTCTTGGACTTGCGCCAGCTCGCGTCAATGACGACCAGCTGTTCCAGTGCCTTGGCCCGCTCCGTGCCCGGTTCGATCTGCTCCACTTCCGGCAGCCAGCTCAGGGAGGGATACAGCAGGGCCGAACCGGGTCTCAGCAGCGCCTGCAGCTCCGCGTCAGTCAGGCTCTCCGCCACTACCAGCGCACTATTCTCAAGGCACAGGTGCGCCATACGACCAGTGTTGAACGGATGCTTCTGCTCCAGGGGGTGCTGTATGATCAGTACTTCAATTCGATTGGCGATATGCACCAGCGCGCTGCAGTAGCAGACATTGAGCGGGCGTTGGCAGGTTGGACAGATTTCGCGCGGCATGGGTGACGATGGATCCGGACTTTTCAGCAGACTCTTGTTCAGTACAGTGGCTCTCGGATGTGGAGATACCACTGGCCAACAAATTCTATCGCACCTACAAATTTCGCGGTAAGGCGCGGCGGCATGAGCCCTGCGCCGTGGTCAGGGACCCGCAGAATCGCATCATTGCCTGCGGCTCGCTGCGCAAGCTGACCGACAGCCAGTTATTGGTTGGAGTCGCCGTGGCGCCAGACTGCCAGGGCAAGGGCGTGGCTCGCCAACTTCTGACCTTTATGGCAGAAGCGTTTGACCCGCAGACCTTCACCTTCCCCTACCGTGATCTGGTGCCGTTCTATACATCCCTGGGGTTTACGGAGGTCGCCTTGGAAGGGCTGCCATCCGCAATCGCCGACCGCTTCCTGACGTACGAGAAACAGGGACGGGATATCACCATACAGCGCTATACCGGCTCATCCTAACCCGCTGCCAGCAATAAAATCGGAACCTGGGGCAAAGGGATACACAAAGGAGTTCTGTGATACTCTACTCGCTGGCGTCGTTTTAACCGCCAGCCATCCAAGAAAAATAACATAGAAGGAACCTCCTTATGGAAGCCAACCCCTATGAGGCCCCAAACTCGGATCTCGCCGTCACAACCGATGATCAAATTTCCGGCAACTTTGATCGCTTCAGTGCCTGGTGGGTGTTTCTGCTTACCATTGTGACCTTTGGCATCTATCCGGTTTACTGGATCTATACCCGCGGGCAAACCGTGAACCGCATTCAGGACAACCAGATTGCGCCGGCCTGGCTTTATCTGGCAGTCATCTTTTTCGCGCTGACATTTGTCGTTGAGTTTATGGCGCCCGAAAAAGTGAATCTCTACATCATCGTCAATATCGCCTACCTCGTGGCCTACCTTGGCAGCCTGTTCAAAATCAGGAACCGCCTGCAGAAGATGATGAGCGAAACCACCGGCAGTACCTACACCCTGGGCCCGGTGTTGACCTTCTTCTTCAACTGCATCTACCTGCAGTACAAGATCAATGAGTTCATCGATAACAGCAAACCAACGACTGACAGCGAGACTGCTGCGGCCGGCTAACGTTTGCACCACAGAGGGGCTACCTGCCCCCTCTGTACCATCTCCCGTACAGCACGCCTGGCAGCGCCGCTAGATCACAAACCGATCCATGAATTCATTGACCGGCGTTGCTTCCAGCGCTTTCTGATCGCTGCACAGAGCGAAGATCTCATCGCACCGGTCTGGCGGAAACCGGCTGGCCAGATTGGCCCGGAACTTCGCTTCCAGCAATGGGCTTCCCTCCTCCCGACGGTGCCGGTGCCCGACCGGATACCCCACTTCCACTTTGTCCGTGGCGCTGCCGTCGGCAAAGAATACCTGTATTGCATTGGCAATGGAGCGCTTTCCCGGGTCCAGGTAGTCAGCAGAATAACGGGGCTCTTCCACCACCTCCATTTTGGCCCGCAACTGGTCGATCTCCGGGTGCGCCCGGTGAAAGCTGTCCTCATAATGCTCCGCCTGCAGTTTGCCGAAGATCAGGCACACCGCTGCCATATACTGCAAACAGTGATCGCGATCCGCAGGGTTGGCCAGCGGGCCCGACTTGGAAATGATGCGGATCGCGGATTCGTGGGTACAGACCGCGATACGCTCAATATCAGCGAGTCGATCTTTCACCTGGGGATGCAGAAGCACCGCGGCCTCACAGGCGGTCTGGGCGTGGAACTCGGCGGGGAACGAGAGCTTGAACAGGATGTTCTCCATCACGTAGCTGCCATAACTCTGTGGGAAGCGGAACTGACGCTCAGCCTCCGGCTTCAGTTGCTGGTCCACCACAGTCTTGCTGAACAGCACATCGTAAAAGCCCCACTGCCTCGCGGTAAGTGCACCGGGAATGCCCATCTCGCCGCGCATGGTGATGTCGGCGAGCCGCACGCCGCGACTGGTGGCGTCACCCGCGGCCCAGGATTTGCGCGAACCGGTATTGGGCGCATGCCGGTAGGTGCGCAGCGCACTGCCGTCCACCCAGGCCTGAGACAACGCTGCCATTACCTGCTCACGGTTGCCTCCTTTCAGCATGGTGGCCACCGCAGTGGACGCAACGCGTACCAGCAACACGTGGTCCAGCCCGACCCGATTAAAGCTGTTCAGCAATGCCATTACGCCCTGGATCTCGTGGGCACGGATCATGGCATCCAGTACCTGACGCATGGTGAAAGGCTTCTCGCCATGTGCGACGCGCTTTTGCGACAGGTAGTCGGTCACCGCCAGGATCGCGCCCAGGTTATCCGAGGGATGGCCCCACTCGGCTGCCAGCCAGGTGTCATTGTAATCCAGCCAGCGCACACAGCAGCCGATATCCCATGCGGCTTTGACCGGGTCGAGACGGAAATCCGTACCCGGCACGCGGGCCCCGTTTGGTACCGCGGTCCCGTCGACAATCGGCCCCAGGAGTTTGGTGCACTCGGGAAAGCGCAGTGCCAGCAGGCCGCAACCGAGAGTGTCCATCAGGCAATTGCGCGCGGTGTCGAATGCCTCATCAGAAGTAATGCGGTAATCCAGCACGTAATCGGCAATATCCTGAATCACCCGGTCATAATCGGGGCGCAGATTGCTGGATACCGTATCAATCTCGGTCATGAGGCACTCTCACTAGCATTGATTCCTTGAGATGGTTCAGTCGGAACTCTGGACAACAATAAGCCACCCACCACAAACAGTAGTATCAACGCCAGCATCGAATAGCGAACGTCCCCGAACCAGACACCAAAGAGCCCGAACAGCGGTGGTCCTATGAGAGCGGCAAAGCGACCCATAAGATTGTAGAAACCAAAGAATTCACCACTTTTGTGCGCTGGAATCAATTGCGCATAGAAAGAGCGGCTCAATGCCTGAACGCCGCCCTGTACCAGACCGATCAACACGGCAATGGCAAAGAATTCCCAGGGCGCGCGGATGAAGGCTCCCCAGACGCATACCAGAATATAAACCGCAATCCCGATATAAATACCGCGTTTTGGCCCAATGCGTTGCCCCAGATGACCAAACGCGATGGCTGCGGGAAAGCCGACAAATTGCACCAGTAGCAGTGCAGTGATCAGGTAGGATTGCTCGATACCCAGCGCGCGACCATAGGCCACAGCCATTCGAATAACCGTACCCACGCCGTCGATGTAGAGCCAGTAGGCGAGCAGAAAAAAGCCGATACTCCGGCTTCTCAGCACGTAGAAAAATGTTTCGCGCAACTGACGAAGATTCTGTCGCCAAACAGAAGTGCCTTTCAACCGGATAGGCGCTGATTCAGGAACCCATAGTATCAGCGGTATAGAAAACAGAGCCCACCAACCGGCGGTAAACAGGAATGCAGCGAGCACCGCCTGGGTACTGTCGCTAAAGCCAAAGACCCCCGGTTTGAGTGCCATCGCGACACAAATTAGATACAGTAGGCCGCCGCCGAGATAACCCAGGCCGAACCCCAATCCCGAGACCTGATGCCAGCGCGCCGGCCGTGCCACATGTACCAGCAGCGCGTCATACAACAGATTGGCCCCCATAAAGCCAATGCTGGCGCATACAAACAGTATCCCCGCCCATCCCCAGGCCCCTTCCGGTACAACAGCCAGCAACCCCGTGGCGAAAATGCCCGGCACTGCAAATGCAACCAGCATCCTCTTGTGTGCGCCCATCCCATCGGCCACGGCACCGATAAATGGCGCGCAGAGTGCGATGAGAACAGAAGCAGCGGCGTTGACCCAACCCAGACGCAGATTGGCTTGGTCAGGCGTTGCGTCAGAACTCCAGAAATCTTGAAACAGTAATGGGAAAAAGCCCGCCAGTACCACGGTCGCAAACGCGGAATTGGCCCAATCGTAGAAGGCCCAGCTCCAAATTGTTTTGCGATCGTCACGCGCCGCAGTTTTTCCCATTCCGCTGTGACCTTCCGGATTGGCTTATGAATCCTTCATACACGCAAGTGGTGGCGCACCAAATATAGTAGCTTCAGCGAAACTCCAGGGTACGGCCTATCGATTGTCCTCGATAAGTGGTGGCAAAGATCCACGGAGTCTATTCTGCGTCGAATAGAACCCTAAATATTGGAGGTTACATGGACGCCTTTCCCCACGAATACAAGGTCGCCGCCAGCGCGGCGAGTGAAGGCGAGATCACCCTGACCGCAGAAGGGCTGGATACGATCGCCTCAGCGGCTCCCGCCCAGTTCGACGGACCCGGCGACCGCTGGTCCCCGGAAAACCTGCTGGTGGCTTCTGTCGCGGACTGCTTCATTCTTACCTTTCGCGCCATCGCCCGGTTTTCCAAGTTGGAATGGACCTCGCTTGAATGCAGCGCCACCGGCACCCTGGACAAGGTCGACCGCACAACCTGTTTCACGGCATTTACCATCAATGCCAAGTTGCAGGTGCCGGAAGGTACGGATACAGACAAGGCGCACAAGCTGTTGGAAAAGTCCGAGGCAAGTTGCCTGGTGACCAACTCCCTCAAATCCACGATAACGCTGAATGCGGAGGTCACCGTTTCGTGACATTGTTTTGCACGAACAGCTCTGTACGGCGTTCAGGGCCTCTCGCAGTTACGGCGCCTGTTAAAGCAGTCCTCGCTCCGCCCAATTTTTCTGTCAGTATCAAAGTCAAATCGCGCGGTCAGATGCTGGATGATGCTAACCCCGTTGACGGGATATCCATTCTTCCGTGAGAAATTTGAACTAGACTTTGACTGCCCGCAGTCCGCGCAAGTCTCACCGGCCCAGAAACGCACGATGAACAGAAACGCACGACGAACAGGAACGTCCGATGAACAGGATCGTTCAATGACTATCAGCATTGCGAATCGGACAAGATTGGCGTTTGCGGCCGTGGTGCTTCTCGGTCTCTTGGGGTTCTGGGCCTGGTACGCGCAGACCGCCGGGCGCTACGCAACCTACCAGATCCTACCGAAGACTCGATATCCGGGCTGATCCCCACCGCGCCGGTGGAATTCCACCGGTTGGATGTGTGCTTGGCGTAGTTTTATTACCGGCATGCGCCGGGATTCCCGGCGTTACTCTGGGATGCACCTATTCGGTCAATGATTAGCCACAGTGCTGGAACAGGTTAGCGATATCCCGCCCCTGCCCCATCGACGCGCAACGCGCGGCTCACCGAGACGGGAATCTTCCTGTTGCGTCAGGATAGCAAGAATTAACGTATCGACCGTGGGCGGACTCAGATCAGCGGCTACCACTTCCCCACGGTTGCAGCAAAGATACCAACGGCCATAAAGACGGTCAGTGGCACGAGGGTGGTGAGGAAGCCAATCTGTGCGCCCTGCCCGGTCTCGCGCTTTTGACAATGAAAATACCATTCGAGCATGGCCAGCGGTAACAGGTACTGAGCAGCACCCGGGGTGTATAGGAATTGACCGGTAAAGGTCTCCCAGTCCATGCCCCATCCGCCGGTCACCGTCGCCCAGCCCATCGGGGCCACACGGAAGAACTACAGCGCACTGGCCGCCATGTGTCGCTGATGCCGGGCGCGGCTGGTGCGCTAGTGCATATCACATGCTGCGACCGCCCTCGTAGATCTGGACTTCAGGTATTGAATACGAGCCATCCAGCACCGACTTTCCGGGGCGATATATCCGAAACAGGAAATTCCATCCATCACTGGTGTCGAGACGATTGGAAACTTTGCCGCAGGCTTTTTGAGAACCAAAATATGCCGTGAAAGAACCATCGTCATTTAGTTTGGTGTTTGCCTCGTTTAAGACATTGTTGTCACTTTTCATGAATCCGTCTTTACCGTAAACGGTAATGGACCAAAAGCCTTCGTTCTCGGGCACTTGATAGTTAGCGGTATAACACTTATCGGCACTCGCAGTGGCTGGCTGATAATTCAAATATATCGCCTCGGATTCTGGGAAAAGGCCCCAGGCTGCAGCAGCCGCAAAGTGCCGGGTATCCTCATTCACTTCTCCCCGCTTGCCCATCATTCCGGCCCAACTATCGAACTTTTTACTGCCTTCTTCGAATTCGTTACGCTGCGAATCGAGCGACTTTCGATCCCATTTAAACCCGGGGAATTCACCACCGGTTTTAGAGGTCACCTTGAACTGATCTTGCAGACTGTTGACCAAGGCAACGTCTTGCTCACTTGAGGGATCTTTTAACTGAATACGGATGATGACGTACAGAAACCGAGTATCGCCTTTCACCGTATGAGTGCCGGGGTCATGGATGATATCTACCACATAGTGATCATTATCGATGATATATACAGAAGCATAACGATCATCCGGCAGCTTCGGAAAGTTGATGGTAATACCATCCTCGCCATCGAATACACCACCGGAATAGAGCACATCCCGGTTCATACGGATCACCGTCTGGTTATCGAGTGGTGTCGGTTTACGGAAGTGAAAAAACTTGTTGGTGCCGCCGGCATTCTCAATCATCGCGGCATACATATTGTCCGTTTCGGCCCGTATAAAGTTATCAGGCGTTACCTTTTTTGCATCTTCGGACTGCACCTGTGCTGCAGCCAGGGCGAACAATATCAAGCCTGCAAATGTCAGTATTCTCACACGCATCAAACGATCCTTTACACATACGACACACCAGCTAAGAGTTTAGTGGTGGGCGGATGCGTTAGATGCCAGCTGATTATAACTATTTGCTTGGAAGATCGCCCCTCTAGAAAACGATCGTTATCATTCAATAGCAAGCTGCCACCAGCCGTTATCCAGCGGCTGATTGAGCGGCCAGCGCATAGTCAATCGCCGCACACACCGCCACAGCCTGCGCGGTGTTGCACTGCTCTGGCGTGGCGCGGGAGCTGTCGGGGTAGACCTCAGTGGTGGTCTTGTAGCGGGCATTGGTGACACTGGCGCACAGGCCCAGCTGCTTAAGCGGGTACTCGATCACACCGCGGGCGACCACCGGTGAGCCGATAATTTCATTGTTGTCATCCGCCGGGGCGATATGGGTGACCTTCTCTACCGCAGCGATCACCGCCTGCTGGAACTCGGGCTGCGGATTATCGCTGTCGTCGACGAGATAGAAGCCGTCGGGAATCCCGCCCGAAGTGAACGGCTTGCCGTCGCGGGCGGCGAGTGCGGGGCGGAATTCGGTTTCGTCGGTGTCGGTGGTCTCGTGCAGGTCGATGTGCATCAGCACACGATCGCCCACCGGCGCCACCAGCTGCATCAGCGCCGCCGACTCCCCTGCCGGGCTGTCTTCATAGAACGAGCGGTTCGGGTCGATGGCATTCGGGTTCCAGCGGTGAATACGCTCGTAGCCCCAGGGGCTGACACAGGGCGCCACCAGCAGGTTGACGCGGCCAGCGTAATCCGCGGCATGCTGATCCACAAACTGTAGAGCACCGTGCACCCCGCTGGTTTCATAGCCGTGCACCCCACCGGTGACCAGTACTACCTGCAGCTCATCATTCCAGTCGCGGCTGCGGATCGCCAACAGCGGAAAGCTTTCGTCGCCGTATTTCAGACAGCCATACTCTTCCACGTCGAAGCGCGCGCGCAGTTTCTCGATTGCGCTCAACACCTCGGACTCGTAACTGCGTTGGCGGCTCTGACGGGACAGCCACTCGGCGCGTTCCGAGTCGCCCCAGGGAGCGCCGGGGGTTCCGATTGGATAGGTTGCAGGGGCCGGGTTCATCGTGTGTTTTCTCCAGTCATCATCGAGGCAGGCAGGCATTTTAGCACCGGCAGGCTGGATTAAAGCGAATAGTCTGCTGTACTTGCGAAAGCCGCAGAGGTGCAAGGCACCTGCAATCCCATTTTTCTACCCCGCCCTACTGGAGGTAAAACATGTCTGACCGGCGTGTACTCTTTATCCTGACTGGCCACGACAAGCTGGGGGATACCGGAGACAAAACCGGCTTTCACCTATCCGAGGCTGCGCAGCCGTGGCGCATCCTGCGCGAGGCCGGCATTCAAGTGGACTTCGCCACCCCAGAGGGGGGAGAGGCGCCGATCGATCCCGGCAGCAAGGATATGGACGACTCGGTGAACCGGGAGTTCATTGAGAACGAAGATGTCAATGCCAAGCTGAAAGCCACCCCGGCACTCAGGGAGCTGGACCTGTCAGGCTATGACGCCATCTATTTCCCCGGTGGTCATGGAACCATGTGGGACTTACCGGACCATGCAGATGTACAGGCAGCGGTAAGGGACGCCTATGAAGCCGGCAAGATCGTGGCCGCTGTGTGTCACGGTCCAGCCGCCTTCGTCAACGTCAAACTCAGTGATGGAAGCTGGTTTGTGGACGGCAAGACACTCTCCGTGTTTACCGATGAAGAAGAGCGTGCGGTGAAGAAGGACGATGTGGTGCCCTTCCTCCTCGCTTCCAAGCTCAAGGAGCGCGGTGCGACGCACGAAAAGGCCGAAAATTTTAAGAAGTCCGTCACCGTGGATGGGCGCCTGATTACCGGTCAGAATCCCCCTTCGGCGCGCGGTGTTGGTGAGGCGATCCGCGACCAGCTGAAGGCCGATTAATTGGGGAGCCTAACTTATCAGGGCAATGCTCATTCGCTCGCTCTAAATAGTCCAAGCTGCCTATCCACCAGGCTGTCAAATTCCAGCTATATAAAGGGCCATATTGCATCGGCTTGAACTGCTGGTCGATATAGTGGTTGTATTCCGTCGGGGACTGATATTCCTCACTTATGAAGCCTTTATAAAAAATTGTGCCAGAGTCGAATTAATCTACGTTGAGGGCGCCAGATATCGTTGATATATTCACCAGCGAAAAAGTGTTTGGGGAATTTGATGTCAACGCTAAAGCAAGGATTGCTTTTGGATCCTAAAGTCACACAAAAGGTCTTTTCCGGAATAGAGCGAGGCGCACTGAATAAAATAAATGCGCTCGTTATACACCAGACTGGAGCCAATACGGCACAACAGACTTTCAACTCATATGCCAAAGGCGGGCATGGAGCACACTTTCTAATCGATAAGAAAGGAGCAATTTACCAGACCGCAAGAGTTACCCAGAAGGCCTACCATGTCGGCAAGATAAAATCTAAATGTTACGAAACCAAATCTTGCACGAAAGTACAACTTCAATCTGCGACTCAGCTGTTATTCCAGAAAGGAGTGTCATATTCCTCAAGAATCGGCAGCCTACACCATCATGAAAAAACGAAGCCATATCCGGATCGATTCCCATTAAATAGCGATTCTTTAGGAATTGAAATTGTCGGATCGTATGACACACTAAAAAAGCAATACGAAGCAATTTCTCCGCTCCAGAACTCATCTCTCAAATGGCTTATCAATGAGCTCTACACGCATTTTAATATTACAAGTGCCGACGTCTACAGACACCCTGAAGTGTCATACAAAATGCCCAGCGAAGCGAGTAGTGCCACATGGTAAACAAATACAGTTTTCGTTTATTGGTTTTCATCTCGATGGCGCTAATTATTAGCTGCACGCAGTCTAATGATTCAAACGAGATAGAGATAACTGAAGTCACTGGATCGGGAACAGACAACAACAGTAAAGAGTTTTGTTCAGACTTCACCGTTTCTCAAGAAGCGGCTGCAGAATTCTTCAAGCGCGCAAAACCAATATCGTTCAAGCAACTACACGATGAATACGACTACCTCCCCTGCTATTCCAACGGAACAGCACGTATCGGTAGTGACAGCTGCACCTGGGAGATAAGGGCTGGGAACACGGGGGAGCTGCGCTGCGGCACTACGGTTGAGCACTTCGCGTGTGACGACTGCCTAGACGCACAATAAAAAACGCGGCCAACGGTGGGCAAAACAATGGCCGATCATCATGCGAAACGTGCCAGATCATCAATTCTGAAAATACATGCTTCCAACCGAATAAACGTCACAATTTTGGCCTGACCTCATTTACAAATTCATTACATCTGGATCACTTACCAGCAGTAATGAATTTGAAGGAAAGTCGACGAGCATCGAAAATTCCTTAAGTAATTGCGTGCCGATATTCATCGAAGCGGACTCTTTGGTATCATCGATCGCCACTGTGAGGTCGTGAAACGTTCTGTTACCAATCGTCACGCCATTTACGCGGACCAACTGACGGCTCACCTCGCCGCCTACTCCACCGCCGGACTTTTTCCCCATTTTTCGTTCGTCGGTAATCAGGCCAAGTTCGCGAGCCAGGGCACGACTGACCAGAGTTTCGCTGCCATTACCAAGGTCAAAGTCTGCCCAAACTTCTTTACCCTCCAGCAAAACCGGAATTTGTTTAATGCCCTTATGGTCGCGAAGAGGAAGCTTTTCAGCGGCCCTGAGTTTTTGCTCCAAACTACCCTGACCTTGGGCCGGCGATATCTGTAGTTCATTGCTGGTAAAGTCAATCCATACAGGGCCGCGATCAAAAACGTTGCGGCCGAGTACAAGTGTAAGTGGTCGTCCGATCAGACGCTGCGACACCCCGGCCAGATCAATAGCCACCAATGTCTGGCCCTGAAACCGGGCGTCATCCACCTGAATCTCTGCGTTACTTACAAATTGGACGGCCTGCTCTCCACCCGTTCCCTTCGCCATGGCTTCACCTTCAAGCTTCAGGGACTGGGAAAGGGCGAATTGCTTGTCGATCATTGACATTTCCGCGCCACTATCCAGAAGCGCCAACGTTTCTGTACCGTTGATGTAGGCCGGCAAAAAAACTCTGTTATTAAACAGTGTGAATTCTGCGGAGTAGGAAGAGGGAGCAATAAATGGAAGAAGCAAAATTGCTATCCAATTGCGGGTGAGAGGCTTCATAGAGTAGCAACCTGAAAATATTTAGCGCACAATTCTTTAGCGCGCGGTATTAATGGTGTTATCTCATAGTCGGCGAGCCAGACTAACCGCGACAATGCTACGTAGTACACGTCGTTTGCGCCAGACAGCTAATCGCTCACTTTTGTCCTTCTGTCGTAGCACCTCCTTTGAGGAGAACGCGTATCAGATCCATGTCGCCGCGCTCAGGTTTCGCCTTGGTGTACCGCACACCAGACGGAGTGTCGATTCATAACGATACTCAATCGGTCGTTCCAAATAGCCCCAGCTGGCCATCCACCAGGCTGTCAAAATCCAGATCTATAAAGGGCAATATCGCATCGGCCACCGGTTTGAGCTGCTTGTCGATATAGTGCTGGTAATCAATCGGTGACTGGCGATAGTCGACCGGCTCCGGTCCATTGAGAGTGATCACATAGCGGATCCAGCCCTTGTTCTGGTAGCGGGGTGACAGACCCTGCTGCTTGCGGTATTCATCGGCCATGCGCGCGGCGCGCACCTGGGGTGGAACGTTTTTTACGTATCGATCCAGCTTGCGCCGGAGGCGCTTGCGATACACCAGCTGCTCGTCCATCTCCCCTGCCCGGGTTTTCTCCACCGTCTCGCGGATAGTGTCAGACGGATCAACACCCTTAAACACCATCCCGTAGAGCTGGGTCTGGAACTGCTTGGCCAGGGCCGTCCAGTCGCTGCGCACGGTTTCCAGACCCTTGAATACCAGCTTCTCCTCATCCCCGTTCATCACCAGACCCGCATAGCGTTTCTTGGAGCCGGCCTCGGAGCCGCGAATGGTGGGCATCAGGAAGCGCTGGTAGTGGGTTTCAAATTCCAGCTCCAGCTCACAATCCAGCGCCAGCTCGTCTTTGAGCTTGCTCTGCCAGCGCGTGTTGATCTCGCTAGCCAGGCGCTTGCCGATCGTATCTGCCTCTTCCGGGCTGGGTCGGCCGCTCAGCCAGACAAAGGTGGAATCGGTATCACCGTAGATGACCTGGTGACCGAGTTCCTCGATCCATCGCGCCGTCTGCTGCATGATCTCGTGACCGCGCAGGGTGATGGAGCTGGCCAGGCGCGTGTCGTAAAAACGACAGCCCCCACTTCCCAGTACCCCGTAGAAGGAGTTCATGATGATCTTGATCGCCTGGGAGCGTGCGGCATCCTCCTCCTGCTTGGCAATATCCCGCTGGGCCCAGAGGTTGGTGATGATGTCCGGCAGGAAATGCTTGTCACGGGAAAAGCGTGCACCGCGAAAGCCGGGAATGGCATCGTCCTCCGCCAATCCCTCAACCAGGCCCATGGGATCTATCTTGAAGGTACGGATAATGCTGGGATACAGGCTCTTGAAATCCAGCACCAGCACGTTGTCATACAGGCCGGGCCGGGAGTCCATCACATAGCCGCCGGGGCTGGCCAGGCCGCCGTCGGCCGGCAGGTTGGGCGCCACATAGTGGCTGCGGTGTAGTCTGGGCAGATAGAGATTGGTAAAGGCCGCCACAGATCCGCCACTGCGGTCGAGTTCCAGGCCGGTGAGCTGGGCCCGCAGGCGCAGGTAATCCAGCAAGCGGGTGTGCTGGTAGATATCCCAGACCAGGCGGCAGTCTTCCAGGTTGTAGGCGGCGAGCTTGGGTTTGTTGTGGCGAAAGTCGTGTTCAATCGCTGCCAGGCGGTTGTCCACGTCTTCGGTGTCCTTGCCCCTGCCCAGCAGCGTCTGGGCCACGAACTCGAGGCTGAAGCTTTCAAAGTTGTAGGTGGCGCTCTTGAGCCCGTCGATGCCGTCCAGCACCACCCGGCCCGGCAGTGTTACGAAGCCCTGGTTGCCTTCCCGGCCATCCCGCCAGCGGGCATCGGTGCCGCCACGCCCCAGCTTCAGGCGCAGGCCATGGCGCCCGGCCCTTTTCAGCAGCAGCCGAAAGTCAAAGTCCACCACCGCCCAGCCGATGATGATGTCCGGGTCCAGGGATTGGATCCTGGCCTCCAGGGCCCCGAGCAGGGCCCGTTCGTCTTCCACCCAGTGGATCGTGGTATCGGCACTCTCAGGCTGACCCACCATCAGCACCTCTTCTACGTCATGCCCGTAAAGACCGACGGAATACAGCTCGCCCTGGCCGGAACACTCCACGTCCAGGGAGACCACCTTGAATTCCGGCTGCACCTCGGCGCCCTTCAGGCGCACCTTCCGATATTCCGTATAGCCGTCTTTGGCCTGGGCAAGCCCTTCAAAATAGAGGCCACCGCGGGCAAAGCGCTCCATCAGGTAGCGGTCGTGAAGCCGAAAATCCGCTTCAAATACCTCGATACCGCGATCTTGCAACAGGGACTGGGCCCGGCGGTGGGCGTCGATGGTGGGGAAATACAGCATGGCCGCTTCCTCGCGGCCAAAGGTCTGGAAGCCGAGCTGCTGCCAATCGTAGGGCACGCCGGTCAGCGCCTCGGTCACCAGAGGGCGGTCCGCCACCTGGACCATAAAGACTGGGCGCTCGCCTTCAATGACCAGCTTGACCGGGCCATCAGGCGTGGCCAGCCAGTAGTGGATGCAGGTGCTGCCGCGCTGATCAAAGCTGTGGCGGCTGAGAAGAAATCCTTGAGGCAAGAGACCGTACTGTGTAGAAGGTTAAGTTGGCGATGGGTGCCATTCTACTGGATAAATAAACAGACGTCCCGTGAGGAAAGCCGCTACGCCGGACGCTGCCAGAGGCTGCCAGATCTTGGCACCGGCCTGTACCAGCGGGATGCCACCGCCTGGGCGAGCCCCTGACCCAGCAAGCGCGCCTTTTCCACCTTGCCGGTGGAGATACGCGAGTCCCAGGCCCGGGCCCCCTGCGCTTTCACCTTGATCCCGATTTCCCGATAGACGCCGCGGGCGGTCGCGATGGCCCAGGCACAGCGCGGCGGCAACGCCGTCAATCCACCAAGTGCGGAGTCATAGTAGGGTTCCGCCGAGTCGATCAGCTGTCGGGCCAGACCGGCCAGGGCCTCACGATGCTGTTGCGCGGTCACCGCCTCGCGTGGAATGCCGGCTTCCTCCAGCCATTGTTCCGGCAGATAACAGCGACCGATCTGTGCATCCTCGATAATATCCCGGGCAATATTGGTCAGCTGAAAGGCCAGCCCCAGGTCGCAGGCGCGGTCCAGGGTTGCCTGATCCCTCGCGCCCATGATCCAGGCCATCATGATGCCCACCACACCGGCCACGTGATAGCAGTAGTCCAGGGTATCGCCGAGGGTGACATAGCGCCGCTGTGCCACGTCCATGGCGAAGCCATCCAGGTGGGCCAAGGGGTAGCGCTCGGGAATCCCGTGGCCGAGCGCAACCTCCTGAAAGGCGGCGAAGGCCGGGCTCTGCATGGGCTCCCCCGCATAGGCGCTGCGCGTCAATAGTCGCAGCTCCATGAGGCGCGTCTCGCTGCTTTCGCACCCAGTTACCTGAGTTTCCTGAGCAAGAAAGCCAAGTTGCTGGTCGTCGATCACGTCGTCGCAGTGGCGGCACCAGGCGTACAGCATCATGGCACTGCGCCGCGTGTCCGGATCGAACAGCCTGGCAGCGGTGGCGAAACTCTTGGAGCCCGCGGCGATCGTTTGCGCGGCATGCTGTTCCAGTTTATCCGTCATTGAGCCGCTCCAGCATCAGACCCGCGGTGGCCTTGGCGGAACCGACCACGCCTGGCACCCCGGCGCCGGGATGGGTGCCGGCCCCCACCAGATAGAAGTTGTCGATCCTGGCGTCCCGGTTGTGGGGCCGGAACCAGGCGCTCTGGGTGAGGGTCGGCTCCAGGGAGAAGGCGGAACCCAGGTGGGCGTTGAGCTCCTCGCGAAAATCCACCGGTGTGAAGTGCCGGCAGGTCACCAGGTGCTGCCGAAGCCCGGGAATATAGTGGCGCTCGAGATAGTCGAGGATGCGGTCGCGGTATATCGGACCCATGGTTTCCCAGTCGATGTTCGCCTTGCCCAAGTGCGGCACCGGCGCCAGCACATAGTGCGCGCTACAGCCTTCCGGTGCCAGGCTCGGATCGGTGACGCAGGGGGAATGCAGATAGAGGGAGAAATCCTCGGCCAGGGTATCCGCGTTGAAGATCTCGTCGATCAATTCCCGGTAGCGTGGGCCGAAGCACACCGTATGGTGCTCAAGGCCTTGCGGCGGCCTATCCAGGCCGAAATAGATCACGAACAGCGACATGCTGAAGCGCTTGCGGCCCAGCGCCCTGCTCTGGCTGGCGCCGCGGGAATGTCCGCTCAGCAGCTTGCGGTAGGTATGCATCACGTCCGCGTTGGAGGCCAGTACATCCGTTGGAACATGCCGACCATCGGTCAGGGTGACGCCGTTCACCCGATCCCCCGCGGTCTCGATGCGCGCCACTTCCGCGTTCAGTTCGAGGGTGCCGCAGAGGTCCTCGAACAACTGGACCAGTCCCTGCACCAGAGCGCCGGTACCGCCCCGGGGAAACCATACGCCCCACTCCCGCTCCAGGGCATGGATCAGGGTATAGATCGAGGAGGTGGCAAAAGGGTTGCCCCCAACCAGCAGGGAATGAAAGGAAAAGGCCTGCCGCAGGTGCGGGTCCTCGATAAATTTCGAAACGATGGCGTAAACGCTGCGCCAGGCCTGAAGCCGTGCCAGCTGCGGCCCGGCGGCGAGCATGTCGCGAAACGTGAGAAACGGCACGGCGCCAAGCTTGCGATATCCCTCTTCGAACACCGCCTTTGAATAGTTCAGGAACTGTCGATAACCGGCCACGTCCCGGGGATTGCGCTCTGCGATCTGTCGATCCAGCGCCGCCTGATCGTTGACGTAGTCGAAGGCCGGGGCATCTTCCCAGCAGAGGCGGTAGAAAGGCGTGACCGGCATTAGTTCGACATAATCCGCCAGCTGCTTGCCCGCCAGTCCAAAGAGCTCTTCAAGAGCGGAGGGATCGGTAATCACCGTGGGGCCGGCATCGAAGGTAAACCCCTGGTCCTCATAGACATAGGCGCGGCCACCGGGCTTGTCGCGCTTTTCCAGCAGCGTGGTCTGGTAGCCGCCGGCCTGTAAGCGAATCGCCAGGGCCAGGCCGCCGAAGCCGGCGCCGATTACCAGGGCACGTTGGAGTCGGGGTTGGTGTTGGCTCATGAGCGTATTCCGAAGGAAGTGGATGCGATCTTTTGCGGTGAATTCAGCCGCACCGCCTTGAGCGCTTCGCCAAGCGGCACCGGCGGCTTGCCGATCAATATGCGCGCCTTGTCGGCCCAGGTCAGACGCCCGGCGTAAAAGCGTTCGATCAGCGGTTCCGGCAGGCCGTAGAAGCGCTGCATCACCTGCCAGCGCCGCTCCGGGCGGCCAGCCAGAAACAGCATGCGATTGAGCAGACGAAAGTAGCCCTGCCGCCGCCATTCACGGGCTGCAAAAGCGTGAATGGCCTGATACAGCGACGCCGCATCGAGATTTCCAAGCCCGGCGATGCGCTCCGCCAGCCCCATGGCCTGAGGCAGGGAATAACCGGTGGTGGGATGGAACAGGCCGGCGCGCAGGCCACTTCGCGGCTG
>Ga0207814_100335_pt1 | contig 32495 bp, 22 predicted proteins | sample TtaePargueraPR_7_FD_187755 | JGI IMG/M metagenome (GOLD analysis project Ga0207814, IMG submission 187755) | Aerobic enrichment media microbial communities from Bioluminiscent Bay, La Parguera, Puerto Rico - Tt and P1 (2) (SPAdes) | ecosystem: Environmental > Aquatic > Marine > Unclassified ... | reverse complement strand
TAAAGTGATCCCACAACGAAATTGAGCTTGTCCGGTTGTTTCATCGCGCAACCGCAACGTTTTCGTTGTTCTTCTCTCTTTGCATCGCACCAATGATATTGGTGATTTTATGCTTCCGGGTTTGGAGGCTCCTCCGGTTGGAGGATGTGGTTCGAGTCGCGTGTTGCGAGTCGAACCCTTCTTGAATGGTTTACAGGCGGCCCAAGTGGCCGCCTTTTTTTGCAGGATGATTCAGCGCAGCAATGGCGCGTTATTCAACCTGAATTCGCCTGGCGGCCAATTTAAAACTTTAAACTGGCACAAAAAATGCTGAACATTTCACAAAAGTAACAATTATGATTTGACGCTAACGCAATCATAAGCTTGACGTGATCGGGCACTATGGCACATTATTGCGACAGCCACGCTGATTTGATCAGCAGACGGTCTGCTATCGCCAACTCTCGTCTCAAGGCTGGCGCGCTTGAGAAAAGACGACACCAGTTGCCCGGTTGCACTTTGCCCGATCAAATTTATAGAAAAATATATTCGGGATGGCGCCATTTACATGGATTTTGCAAGACAGTGGAAGTTTTGGGGGGAGGTGCCTGTCTTTGTATGGGCACCACGTACGCTATGAATGTAATCAACAACCTATCCCGAACCTCTTTCTGATTTCCTGTCTTAATTATTTTCTACTCGAAAACACCGGTCTATAAGCACTGGTCAGGGATGATCTGTGGATAAGGATAACCACCGCACAGCGGATGTGCAGGATGCACAGGACGAGTGCACTCGACTGCTGTCAGTCATTATCGTTAATTACCGGACCCCCGGGTTGGTCATTGACGCGGTGACATCACTACTCCCGGAGCTTGACGCTCTCGATAGCCAGGTGGTTATCGTCGATAACAAGTCTGATGACGGCTCTGTGGCCACGCTCACGCAATGGATCGACAGCCTGCCATCTACAACCGCAGGTCGTATTGCGCTGGTCAGCGCCCCGAAAAACGGGGGCTTTGCCTACGGCAATAACCTCGGTATTTCCCGTTTTCCCGCGCATTACTACCTTTTGCTCAACAGCGACACCCTGGTGCATGAGGACGCCATCGGTCGACTATTGCAGACGATGCAGCATAATCCCGCGGTCGGCCTGGTTGGCCCACAGCTCGAATGGAACGACGGGCGTGTGCAGGAAAGCTGCTTCCGGCGTCATGGGCTCATCACCGAGCTTCTGCGGGGCGCCCAGTTGACCATTTTGCACCGGTTGTTCAAGTCCTATGAAATTCCCATTACCGGTGAAAAAACGTCGGCTCGCATTGACTGGATCAGTTTTGCCTGCGTATTGATACGGTCACAAGTGATCCGCGATACCGGTTACCTGGACGACGAGTTCTTCATGTACTTTGAAGATGTTGACTACTGCCTGCGTGCGACACAATCCGGCTGGAAAATCATGTATGACGATCAGGCGCGCGTCGTACATTTACGCGGCGGAACCTCTTCGGTTAAGCGGCGTACCGCATCGCGCGCGTCATTGCCGAAATACTATTACCAATCGAGATCCCGGTATTTTCGTTTACGAGGGGGGCAGCCCTATCTCGTGCTGGCAAATGTCCTTTGGTATTTCGGTCGACTAATGTCCTGGGGCAAGCTTCTGGCAGGACGCAGAGACCGGGCCGCGGTCGCTGGGGAATGGGCCGATATCTGGGTGGGTGCCACCGGACCATGCGAATCTTTCGCAGGCCGTGAGCCCCGGGGAATTGCCGACGGAGTCGCGAAATGAAAAGCCGCTATCCGGATTTCTTTATTATCGGTGCGATGAAATGCGCTACCAGCTCTCTGCATGATCAGTTGCAGTCGCTGCCCGATGTTTTTATGTCGGAGCCAAAAGAGCCAAATTTCTTTAGTGATGATGCGGCTTTCAGCCGCGGCATGGATTGGTATTGCAGCCTGTTCGAGGCTGCAAAAAAAGGCGATCTGGTGGGGGAGTCTAGCACCCATTACGCAAAATTGCCGACGTATCCGCAGGCGGTTGCGCGAATGGCGACTGCGGTCAGATCACCGAAAATCATCTATGTAATGCGCCATCCAATTGACAGACTTATCTCCCAATATATTCACGAGTGGAGTCAGGGAAATCTCAACGAAGACATCGACTCGGCGATCAATTCCCACCCCGAACTGGTCAACTACAGTCGCTATCACTACCAGCTGCAACCGTATCTGGATCGTTTCGGACACGAGAAAGTCCTGCCACTGTTTTTTGATCGCCTGAAGGCGGATCCGGATAGAGAGCTGCAACGCCTGTGTGATTTTATCGGCTACCGAAAACCGGTCTTCTGGCGAAATGACCTTTCGCCGAGCAATGTCTCCAGCCAGCGCATCCGAAAATTCCCCCTGTATAACCTGCTGATTGAGTCGCCGCCGATGCGCATATTGCGGCGGATGCTGATTCCGCGCTGGGTACGCAATGGCGTCAAGTGTCGATTGACGATGCGGGAGCGGCCGCAGCTGTCGCTGGAAAGCCGGAGCCGGTTGAGTGAAATTTTTGACCGCGATCTCGCTCAACTCGGCGATCTATTTGGCGTTCCGTTGACCTGTGAAAATTTCTCTCAGGTAACGGCGGCGGGCCCACTGTACTGGCGAGCCACTACGCGAACGCAAGGGGAGTGCCATGAGTACCCGTAACCGTGACATCGGCATTGTGCTGATTGGTCGCAACGAGGGAGAACGACTGCGATGCTGCCTGCGGTCGTTACACAAAACCGGTTTTCCCCAGGTGTATGTGGATTCCGGCTCTAGTGATGGCAGTGTGGAACTGGCGCGGGACTTTGGTTGCACCGTGGTGGAACTAAATATGCAGCAGCCATTTACCGCAGCGCGGGCCCGCAATGCGGGTATGGAAAGGTTGCTAAAGGCACATCCCGGACTCGATTTTATGCAGTTTATCGACGGAGATTGCCAGCTTGACACCGGCTGGCTGCCGGCGGCGCGAGCACGGCTGGAATCGATTCCCGACCTGGCAATCGTCTGTGGTCGTCGACGGGAAATCCAACCACGGGCGTCTATTTATAACTGCCTGTGCGATATGGAATGGAACACACCGGTCGGCGAAGCCGAGGCCTGTGGTGGTGACTTTCTTGCCAGAGTATCAGCATTGCGGCAAGTCAATGGGTTCGACCCGTCGGTGGTCGCCGGTGAAGAGCCAGAAATGTGTTTCCGGCTGCGCGCTGCGGGCTGGCGGATTGAACGCATGGACCGGGAAATGACACTGCACGATGCGGCGATGAGCCGCTTCCGCCAGTTCTGGCAGCGCGCCCGCCGCAGTGGTCATGCCTATGCGCAAACTGCCGCCCTCCACTGGCAGTCCGGCGGTCGTTTTCAGTGGCGCCAGGCGGCCAGCATTCTATTCTGGACCGTCCTACTGCCTCTGATGGTAATCCTCAGCATGCCGGTTGCGCCGTGGCTGGCGATGTTACTCATGCTCGGTTACCCGATCCTGTGGGTAAAAATGTTTGTTCAGCGAATCGCGAAATATCAGTCGGGTGCTTCAGACTCCGTACGCTATGCCACCTTTGTGTTGATAGGCAAGTTTGCGCAGCTCTCTGGGATCTACGAATTTGTCCGCCTGCGATTGCGCAGCCAGACAGCCACGATCATCGAATACAAGTAAATTGGCACCATGAAAATTGCTTATCTTGTCAACCAGTACCCCGCGGCAAGCCACAGTTTTATCCGCCGCGAGATCACCGCGCTGGAGCGTCGGGGCATTGAAGTGCTGCGCATCGCGTTGCGCTGCAACGACGTGTCAATCGTGGACGAGCGGGATAAAGAGGAGCGGCGGAAAACCCGCTATATCCTGGGCGCCGGAGGATGGCGCATGTTCGCCGCTATTTTCGCCGCTTTACTTCGCACACCGATCAAATTTTGGGGTGCGCTATTGCTGGCAATAAAACTGGGTTGGGGTTCGGAGCGGGGCCTGGCTCGCCACTTGATTTATTTTCTTGAGGCTTGTTTGCTCGCGAGGTGGTTGCTGGAAGAAAAGGTGGCGCATGTCCACGCCCATTTTGGCACGAACTCCACAACGGTAGCTATGTTCGCTGCCCAGCTCGCCGGCGGTACCTTCAGCTTTACGGTGCACGGCCCAGAAGAATTTGACAAGCCGGCGTTTATCGGCCTGCCGGAAAAAATCCGTCGCGCACGGTTCGTCGCGGCGATCACGTCTTATTGTCGCAGCCAGCTGTATCGCCTGGTAAGTGTCGAGCACTGGGATAAAATTCAGGTGGTGCGATGTGGTGTTGATGGAAGCTACCTTGAACTCGACAGTGAAGCCCCCGGAGTGGATGGGCAGCCCGGCGATTGTGACCGCTTTGTATGCGTTGGACGCCTGTGCGAACAGAAAGGCCAGCTGTTACTGGTCGATGCTGTCGGGCAGTTGGCTGAGCAGGGGGTAAAAATCCGTCTGGTGTTGGCTGGAGACGGACCGCTGCGGGCGCCCATCGAGGCGCGCATCGCGGAGCTCGGCCTGGCGGATCAGGTGACCATCACCGGCTGGGTCAATACGGAGCAAATCCAGACCCATCTTACGGCCGCGCGCGCCATGGTTTTGCCCAGTTTTGCTGAGGGCCTGCCAGTGGTCATCATGGAGGCACTTTCGCTCCGTCGACCGGTGATAACGACGTATATTGACGGCATCCCAGAGCTGGTGCGCGATCGGGTCAACGGCTGGATGGTGCCGGCGGGGTGTCGGGACGCGCTAGCCGGGGCGCTGCGCGCTGCCTTAGAAGCGCCGCTGGAGTTGTGTCGTGAAATGGGCAATGCCGGCCGCAAGTTCGTAGAGCAAAACCATAACTCCGACACGGAGGCGGCCCGACTAGCACAGCTGTTCAGGAGGGAAGCATGATTTGGATCACCCTGTTTTTACTTTTTTGCGCTGGCCCCCTGCTCCTCTGGTCAGTGCTGCTACTGCTGGAAATCGTTTACGGTGGATACTCTTTGTCCCGCATACCAGATGGAGTCGGCGTACGCAATTCCTGTTCCTATACGGTGCTGATACCCGCACATAATGAGGCCGCAGTGATCCGTGAAACACTGGATGCTCTGCGTAAATCCATGGGCGGCGACGGCCGTATTCTTGTAGTGGCAGATAATTGCAGCGACGAGACTGCGTCACTGGCCCGGGAATGCGACGCGGAGGTGCTGGAGCGCTTCAGTGAAAGCGAACGGGGCAAGGGTTATGCGCTAAATTTCGGCTTGCGCCACCTGTCTGCCGCGCCACCGGACGTTGTAGTACTACTGGATGCGGATTGTCATTTCAGTGGTGGGGCGCCGGAGCAACTGGCGGTCAGTGCCTATGCCTCCGGTCGGCCGGTACAGTGCGAATATGCCCTTCGCGCCCACGGCGGTGAGGGGCTTGGCCGGCGAATCGCACTCTTCGCGTGGCGGGTCAAAAACACGCTCCGCCCTGCTGGACTGCGTGCACTGGGATTGCCCTGCCAGTTGACCGGTAGCGGTATGGCTTTTCCCTGGCAGGTGATTGGCTCTGTGGAAGTGCCCTCTTCAGATCTCGTTGAGGATATGGTACTGGGGCTTAATCTGGCCCGCGCCGGCAATTACCCACTCTATGATCCGGCGGTGCAGGTCACCAGTGATTTCCCTGACAGCGCCGATGCCCAGCGTAGCCAACGGGAGCGGTGGGAGCACGGCCATTTGCAAACCATTCTTCATGTATTGCCCGCAATGTGTGGCGTTGCATTGAGGCGGTGTGACTGGCGCCTGCTGTTGATGTGCCTGGACCTATCGATACCACCACTCAGCCTGATGGCCGTGACTTTTGGCGTTTACTCGGTGATCGCCTTAGTCGGCGCGCTGCTGTTTTTGGTGGTTGCCCCCGTCTATGTGGCAATTTGGTTGTGTTCTTCGTTCGCAGGAGCGGCAGTCCTTGCTTGGTATCTCAGTGCACGGGATCTCCTGGCCGGCACAGAGTTGTTGATGGCTCCGGTGTACGCACTGCGCAAGCTGGTAATCTACGCGCGGTTTGTCCGCCGGCGGCAAGTTGAATGGATTCGGACGGCGAGAGACTAAATGAAATCGGCAACGGATTGCGTCACAACTCGTCACCATCTGGCACTCTGTCCTATCGACCCCATCAACCTCGATGAGACCATCAGCGCCGTGCGCGGGATGGTGGCTGACGCCCGCTTTCACTATCTGGTGACACCGAATATGGATCACCTGCAACGGTTATATTGCGACGATACTTCTGGCGTTTTGAAGGATATCTACCGTCGAGCCAGTCTCTCTCTCTGCGACAGCCGCATCCTGGAAAAGCTGCTGCGCCTGCGGGGACTTTCCATTCCCGAGGTGATTCCGGGCAGCTCCCTGACCGCCGAGTTGTTCGAGCGAGAATTGCATAGCGAGGATCGCATTGTCCTCGTCGGTGGTAGCGATACGGTGGTGGAAAAGCTTCGCCTGCGTTTTCCGCGGTTGCAATTTTCCCATATCAATCCCTCGATGGGATTTATACACCAGGCAGACGAAGTTAAACAGCTGTGTGACCGAATCGCCGAGACGCGAGCGGATTTCATATTTCTCGCAGTGGGCTCGCCCCAACAGGAGTTACTGGCCGCACATCTCAGTGAGCGATTGTCCCGGGGTGTCGCCCTGTGCGTGGGCGCATCGCTGTTGTTTTTGAGTGGCGACGAGCGCCGTGCGCCGAGCTGGTTGCAGTATCTGCACGGCGAGTGGCTATACCGGCTACTGCAGAATCCGCGCCGGCTGATTCGGCGCTATTTTTCCAATGCTATCTACCTGCCGCGTATTTTCTTTGCCCTGGGTGGCCGTGTTTCTGGGGGCGCAGATGGTGTGGAGTTACGCCATGATTAGTGGCCGCGGCAGCGCGATTCGCCCGCCAACCTGCAGCAATGGGAGGTAGCGCGACGTGCCCAATACATTTGCCTATGTCGCGCTAATGGCCTGGCCGCTGCTGGCCACCGGACTATTTCTATGTCGGCGCATCAGCCCCCTCACGGCGACCTTCTGTGTCATTGTCGGTGGCTACCTTTTCCTGCCCGTGAAGACTGAAATTGACTTGCCGCTGCTGCCGCCACTGGACCGCCAGTCCCTGCCGGCCATCTGCTGTCTAGCCTGTTGCCTGCTGATTCGCCGTATGCGGGTAAGTCTGATACCCAATGGGGGATTTGTCCGCTGGTTCTTCCTCGTGCTGCTGATCGCTCCATTTTTGTCGGTGATTACCAATCCTGAACCTGTATTCGACGGCGCCGAGTACAAGCGCGGCCTGGTGCCTTACGATGCTATCTCCGACGTAATCCGGATGTATCTCGACCTGCTGCCCCTGTTGCTGGGCCTGACACTGGTACGGCGACCGGAAGATCTTGCCCAGTTAATGAAACTGCTGATAGCCGCGGCGATCATCTACTCACCCCTGATTCTTTTAGAAATTCGAATCAGCCCGCAGCTGCATACCTGGGTATATGGCTTCTTTCCCCATCAATTTATCCAGCAGGTGCGCTTTGACGGCTATCGCCCGGTTGTATTTATCGGTCACGGCTTGCTGGTCGCCATATTTGTCGCCATTGCGACCTGTGCCGCGGCCATGCTCTGGCGGCAGCGCTTCAGGCTGGCGCAGATACCTACGGGGTTCCTTCTCTGTTATCTGATGGTGGTATTGGCCCTGTGCAAATCCGTGGGCGCTTGGCTGCTGGGGATGACGGGATTGATCGGCATCACCTGCGTACCAGCGAAGGCGCTGGCTTGGACCGCCGTCACTATCGCGTTACTGGTGGTTGCCTATCCGCTAATCGCGATAAGTGGGCAGTTTCCGGATGAGCAATTGATCGATCTTGCTGCGATGTTCGGCGATGACCGAGCGCAGTCAATCGCATTCCGTTTTTATCACGAGGAGCGGCTTCTGGAGCACGCGGGAAGAAAGCTCGAATTCGGCTGGGGCGGATGGGGGCGAAACAGGTTGCACGATTCGGTGACCGACGGCCATTGGGTGAATGTCATCGGCTCCTATGGCCTGTTGGGATTCTTTGCCAAAGCAGGCCTGTTTCTACTGGCAATCGTCGGAGGTGCACGGGCACTTCGTTACCTTCCCGGTCGTGCAGATCGCGGTTTGCTTGCTGGCAACCTACTGGTGCTGTCATTAGTGATGGTGGACCAAATTCCCAATAGTTCTGTTACTTCCTATACCCTGCTGATGCTGGGCGCAGTTCTCGGGTTGCAACGGCAACTGCGCCGGTCCGCCAGCCGGCACAGGGCGCCGACACAGCGCTCGTTAAGGTCAATAACGCCGGCTGCGGCATCACGGGTGCTGCTTACCGGTTGCGTCGTATTGCTAGTGGGATTTTCAGTTCCGTCAACGCCCGTAGCGGCAATGAGTAGGTATCAAGCGGACGAGGTAATCGAGGAGTTTTGGTACCGGGATCCTCTGGAGGGTAAGGGTTATCCCCAGGCGCTCGACGTATTTGAACTGAATCATCGTCCCGCCGGACGGCACGGTTTTCTTCGGGCGCAGGGAGATACTCTTGTATTTGCTGACGGTACGCTTGCGCGGTTCTGGGGTGCCAATATTCAAGCGCGCGCACTGTTCGACAGTGATAAAGCCTCGGTACAGCGCCATGCACGCCGCCTGGCCCGGCTGGGTTTCAATCTGGTGCGTATCCATCACCACGACTCGCCCTGGGTCTCCCCCAATATTTTTGACCGAACGGGCGATGATACACTGCGTCTGAATGCGGATTCTCTGGCTAGGCTCGATTGGTGGATTCACTGTCTGCGTCAGCAAGGTATCTATATATGGCTTGATCTGCATGTGGAGCGCGCAATTACCGCAGCCGATAATATCCAGCATTTTGCGGATCTCGCCGGGGAAAAGGAAGCCGCTTCACTCAAGGGCTTCAACTATGTGAATGCGGAAATCAAAGCAGCGATGCAGGCATTCAATCGCGCTTATCTGAATCACCATAATCCCTATACCGGCCTGCGCTACCGAGATGATCCTGCCATTGTTGCCGGGTTGATCACAAATGAGAACGATCTGACCCACCATTACGGCCATCGCCTATTGAAAAAGCATGCGCCCTGGCACCGGGCACAATTTACCCAGGCCGCGGCAAATATGGCGTCGACAATGCAGATTGAGCGCGATTCTTTACTGGATCTATGGGAGCCAGGCCCACCCGCAATCTTCCTCAACCGGCTGGAAAACAATTTCAACGAGGACATGCTCCAACATCTGCGTGAGCTTGGGTTTCGTGCGCCCCTGGCCACAACCAGCAGCTGGGGAAGCATGGGCCTAAGCAGTTTGCCGGCATTAGCGGCGGGCAACTTTATCGACGCTCACGGTTATGCCCGCGGAGACCAGTTCTCCCTGGATCCCCGTAGCCAAACCGGCTTGTTTCATCGTCTCGCTGCCGCACAAGTCTCCGACAAGCCGTTTACGGTAAGCGAATGGAATATGCAGGAATTTCCCGCTACCGCGCGCTACCAGTTACCTTTATATCTGGCCAGTCTGGGGGCCTTTCAGGGTTGGGATGCTCTAGTGCTCTATGGCTATGCTCAGCGCCCATTGAATTACCAAGGTCCAGGCGACAACTGGTCGAGCTTCAGGGATCCGGTACTGATGGCCCTTATGCCTGCTGCGGCGCTGTTATATCGAGATCACATTGCCCCGGCGCGCAGGCACTACCGTCTTCGACTACCGCCGGCGACATATTTTGATAAACATATCGACGCGGACGCCGCTGTTGCTATCCGCACCCTGGCCGAGCAGAGCCGCATTACTATCGATCTTCCGTATACCGAGACCTATCCATGGTTAACGGAGCACCCCAAGACCGGCAAAGTAACACAACTCGTGCGCGACCACCGGCGAAGCTTTCTCGGGCAAGATCGCGTTTCGGTTCAGTCTGATACCGGCCAGATTTCTCGCGACTGGCGCCACGCACTTTTTACCATAATAAGTCCTCGGTCGGTTGTGGTTGCCGGTGCGCTCTCTGCAAACAGTCCGATCACTCTTGGTCCGGTAGAGCTGCACTTGGAAACGGCCGAGGGTGCGATAGCGGTACAGTCGCTGGACGGCCGAGAAATAACCCATAGCGAGACTCTCCTGGTGACGGCAATTGGCGAGGCCCGTCGCGAGCCCGACGGGTATCAACTGGAATCGATACAGGGGCACCTGCGTATCGAGATGTCTGAATCAGAAACGGAACTGCGTGCAAATCGTGGGCATTCCAACGAAGCACTACCTGGCGTCGCTTGCGATGGCAACTTTTGTACCCTTAAGCTCGACGATTCAATTCAGAGCCCCTGGGTGTTGCTGCGCCGACCGACAGATATTGGCAGTGACAACCTAACAGCGCAGCGGAGGGGAGCTTAAGTGGCCGAAACTACACTGGAAAAAAGCTACCTGCCCGGGCTGGCGGGAAAAGCACAGCAGCTGTTCAACATGCTGCGTGAAACCGATCTGCGCGCGGCCTCTCTGCGCGGATCGATACTGTCCACCGCGGGCTTTGGTGTGCAGAAATGTATGCAGCTGATATCCAACTTGATACTTGCGCGCATCCTTTTCCCCGAGGCGTTCGGCCTGATGGCCATCGCCAGCGTGTTTTTACTCGGTATATCCATGTTTAGCGACATGGGTATTCACCCGGCGATTATCCAGAGTAAGCGGGGACGTGAACAGGAATTTCTGGAAACGGCGTGGACGATCAAGGTAATTCGTGGCTTTTGTATTTGTGCCGCGAGCTGTGTACTCGCCTACCCCGTTTCGATCATTTATCAGGAACCGATCCTATTCCCACTATTGTGTGTCTTGAGCATCACTGCAATTTTACAGGGCGTCTCCTCAACACGTATTGCCAGCCTTAACAGAGACATGGAGTTCAAGCGAATCGTACTTATTGATCTCGCGCGCGACTTGCTTACGCCGTTGATCACCATCGCGCTCGCACTCTGGCTACAGTCTGTGTGGGCCCTCGCTTTCGGCTCCATCACCGGCAATTTTCTGCGCGCCGTGCTCAGCCATACCATGCTCCCCGGACACCAACATCGGCTGAGGATAGACCGGCAGGCTGCTGGCGACATCATTCGATTTGGCAAGTGGATACTTCTCGCCACTACCGCCAATTTTATCGGCGGAAATGGCATGCCTCTGATACAGGGCTATCTCGTGTCGATGCAGGTTTTGGGTCTACTGACGATTGCCAAGACATTTGTAGGCGCGTTGGATGAGCTTGCCGCAAAGCTGGTCAGCAGTGTCGGATTCCCGGCAATGTCGCATGTCGCGCGCGAGTGTCCGGATAAATTTCCCGCGGTCATTCGCAAAATTCGAACCGTTACCAATCTAGTGGCGGTCCCGTGTTTCCTGCTGCTTTCTACGGTGGCTAGCTGGATGATTGAATTGCTCTACGATTCTCGCTACACAGAAGCTGGCTTTTTTTTGTCGATTATGGCGGTAAATGGAGCGCTGGGCTTCATGCAGCTTCTCTACCAAAGCGCGCACCTGGCACGTGGCGACAGCCAGACACACTTCCTCACCGTGGCAGCAATGTCATTGTTCCGCTGCAGTGGTGTGGTGATCGGATTTTTAACCGGCGGCGTCTATGGCATGCTCGTGGGCCTGTGCTGTGGCTCACTGGCTGCCTATGGAACGGCTGTCATCGGCGCATGGTATCGTGGGTTTGCCTGTTGGCGCGCCGACCTTTTAACACTGCCAGTGATTGCAATCTATGTATTGGTAATGTTTGACTGATGCTGAAGAAAAATTCTTACGGACGCTGTAGTGTATCGGTCAATAAAGTAAGTAAGTGGAAATTAAACTATGCATATCGGCTTTTTGTCGCCGCACGATCCTCGGGACAGGCGGAGCTTTAGTGGCACCGCCTATTATATGTATCGCGCACTTAAACAGCTTCCGGGTGTGCAGGTGAGTATTATCGGAGAGAATATTCACCGACGCGCGAGTATGGCACAAAGCATCCTGGCCACGGCCGACCGCCTCAGTGGCGGCCGCCTGAATCTCACAAAATATTCTCGGCGTAGCCTAATAGCAGCATTGGTAAAAGAAGCACAGAGTTACGTGAAAGGCGCCGGCAGTCATGAGCGGCCGGATCTTATAGTTGCACCAGTCGCGTCCGATATCGTCGGCAATATACAGATAGATAAGCACAGCCCGCCGATTGTTTTTGTCACCGATGCCACTTACAGTTTCATTCGCGATTTTTACCGCTGGCCGATGCCTGACGAGCACGTCAGTCGAGAGCGACAGACAATACGGAATGCCACCGCGGTTGTTTACTCCTCCAAGTTTATGGCGCAACGGGCGATAAAAGACTTTTCCGGGGGGGAAGGGGATGTTTCTGAGAAAGTGAAGCATGTGCCCTTTGGTCTGAATATGGATCGATTTAGCGTCGAAAATGCGGTAGATTTACCAGATCCGGATAATGGTCTAAACCTGATATTTGTGGGTCGGGAGTGGCAGAGAAAAGGGGGGGATATTGCCCTGGCGGCGACACAACAATTGCGAGATAAGGGGGGCGTTTCCGTACATCTAACAATTGTTGGCTGCGACCCACAGGAAGCAAAGAAAATCGATTGGGTAGATGTCTATCCGTATTTGAATAAAAACATCCCATCACAGCAGAAGACATATTTCAATCTTCTACAAAGAAGCCATTTTTTATTATTGCCAACGCGTGCGGACTGTACGCCAATGGTGATTGCCGAGGCAAACGCAATGGGTGTTCCGGTAATTACCTCCAATGTAGGTGGTATACCTTCGTTGGTTAAGAATGGAGAGACTGGAGTTATGCTGGAGGATGGCACCGGATATGACGCCTATGCCAAGACGATCGAACACCTTGTCGCGAACAGAAAAAATTACTATGCGTTTCGCGAGAACGCCAAAAAGCACTATCAAGATTATCTAAATTGGGACTCTTGGGCCGAGGGTGTGCTTAATGCGGTCCAGCCCTTGATGGAAGGTGCAAAGAGGGAGTTAAGATGAATGCGATAGGGATGGCTTACTGTAAAGTGAGAGACTGGATCAAGCCTGAGAAAGTTACTGTAATCAAACAATTGGAAAACGAATTTTTAGCACAATTGAGATCTGGCAACGTGCCCGAAACAGATGAACTGTTGAGCAATATTCTCCTGTACGCCAAGGAACGAATTCCCTATTACCGCGATGCACTTGGGGATTCGGATCCGGGCATGCCGTTAGAGGGCTGGCCAGTATTGACAAAATCTTTGATTCGCGCGCATTACAACGCACTCAAAGCTCCAGATATTGAGAGCCGTAACTATTGGGAGCATGCTTCCGGTGGTTCTACGGGTAAAGCCATCTATGTGATCCATGATCAGCTCTTTGCGGCGCGGGCGGAGGCTGTGCGCAAATTTGCCGCTAGCACCTTCTATGGTGGCCCGTATCTCAACCAGCTGGTGCTCTGGGGCTCGGATGACGATATTCAGTCCAGAGGTGATAAGACCAGAGCGCCCATCGTTAAAGACTGGTTGCGTGAAAAAATGGGAATTCGCACTACTTTGATCAATACATTCGATCTTTCCCAGGAAAAACTGGCCGAGGCCGCAGCAACCGTTTTACGGCAAAAACCCCAGTTGATTTTAGGCTATGCGGGCTCTGTGTATCAGCTGGCGAAATATATGAAACAGCACAGGATCCGGGTCAAGCAGCGGCCAAGGGTTGTGCAGCTCACTGCGCAGACGTGCTATCCGTTTATGCGGGAAATGATTGAGGAGGTATTTCAGTGCCAGATCTGCGACCACTGGGGATCTCGCGAGGTAGGTCCGGTTAGCTGGGAAGATGCTGAAGCAGATCTATGCATCTGTGATCAGTTTGCCGTGGTTGAAGTGGTCGATGACAATAATCGCCCTGTTTCGGCAGGTGAAGAAGGAAGGATTCTGGTTACTACGTTGCATAATTTCGCCATGCCCCTGATCCGCTACGATATTGGCGACAGGGCGGTGATGGGGGCACCTAAAACAGTCGGGGGCAGGCGTTATCCCACGCTCAGAAGAGTTCTCGGAAAAGTTACAGAGGACTTTATCGGCTCCCGGGGCCAACTGGTGCATGGCATGGCCTTTATCCGAATTTTCTACTTTTGCGAATGGATCGACGAGTTTCAGGTGGTGCAGAAAGAAGTGGATCTGGTGGAGATTATCTATGTTTCTGCCGGAGCAAAGACGTCAGTGGAAGTCAAAGACATTGAGCAGAAGATCAGGGCGCTGCTGGGCCAGAAATGTCGCGTTGTGTGGACACCGGTTACCGAAATTCCTAAGACGTCGGCAGGCAAGCATCTTTACATCCGTAGCGAAGTACAACGGGAAGCGCAGACGGAAAGCATTACGACGTAAGTGGCAGCCTGCTCATTGCTTTTAATCAATAACGTGGTGCGAATTTTGGCACGCAGCGCCGGGGAGTAAATCTGAAATGACAACCATCGCGATCGGACTGGACTCGGCCTGTCCGAAAATGATCGAGGAACTAATCGCCAGTGGCGAATTGCCAGCGTTCGAGAATCTGCGCAAGCGCGGCGCTTATGGCCGACTGGAAAACTTCGATATCTTTACCGCTGAACTGCCGTGGACCACATTCGCCACCGGTGTCATGCCGGAAAAGACGGGCTATTGGACACCCCTTAAATACACCCCGGATTACACAGTACATACCCGGGCGGCCTACGAATTTGATGAGTACCCCGCCTTTTTTAGCCTGGGAACAGACTACCGTGTATGTAGTTTTGATGTACCTCAGGTGCGGCTACAGGACAATCTCAATGGCTGGCAGTTCAATGCGTGGGGCGCACATTCGCCGCAGGTCGCTCAGGAGTCCAATGTTCCCGACATCTACCGGGAGTTGGTGCGCAAGCATGGCAAGCACCCCGGGTTGCATGCCGATTACGCCCATGCATTGGACATGAAGCAGACGCGTAAGGTCTACGACATGCTGATGGAAGGGATTCGTCGCCGGGGCGATATCTGTGCAGATTTGATTCAGCGGGAGCGCTGGGATCTCTTTCTCACGGTATTTGGAGAGCCCCACGGTGCGGGACACAATTTTTGGCAGTTTGAACCTGATCACCCATTGTTTGGTCGAAACATTCCGGGTCGGGAATTACTTCCGGAGCGGCCGATGCGGAACATCCTGATGGCAATCGATGCGCAGCTGCAAAAATTTCTGGATGTATGCCCGGAAGATTCCCAGTTCGTTATCTATTCCGCCCATGGCATGGGGCCCAATACCATGGACTTGCCATCACTGTGCTTTCTGCCGGAGTTTATGTACCGATGGAGTTTTGGCCGGGCGGCTTTGGGCCAGCTTGACGAACTTAATTCGGAGTGGACCTGTCAGGCCTGGGGTTCCTGGGCAAGGCATCTCTGGAATACGGCGGACGTGGGTGGACCACTTGTCAAAATGGCCCGTCGCTATCTGCCGTCTGGGCTTTATAATCGCCTGGCCGAGCGCTGGGAATACCGCGCAGCGGATTTCCCCATGCATCCGATTCTAGCTGCGCAAAATATGCGTGGGCTGCCTAACTGGCAACCCGCCGCCTGGTATAGCAATTGCTGGCCAAGTATGAAGGCATTTGCATTGATGAGTTTTTCTGAGGGTTACGTCCGAATTAATGTCCGCGGTAGGGAAACCGACGGTATGGTTGAGCCCGCTGACTACCGGCGGGAAATCGAGGATATCTGCACGCAATTGCGCGAATTACGCTGTGCGCGTACTGGGCGGCGGATGGTGAAAAAGACAGTGATTACTCGGGAAGATCCACTGGATCCCAACCCCAAATTACCCGATGCGGATATCGTTATCAGCTGGCAGGAGAGCTTCGCCTCCGACGCTGTGGAACATCCTGAGTATGGGCGTATTGGGCCTGTACCTCACTTTCGCTCTGGCAGTCACCGCCACGAGGGCTTTATATTGCTAAGTGGGCCCGCGGTAGAGGCAGGCCGCCAAATAAATAATGGCCACGCATTGGATATCGCACCGACCATCCTGGCCATGGTCGGTGCCGGCAAGCCTGAATACATGGAAGGCACGGACCTGGGGGGCGTGCTGTCTGCATCGCCGGTATTAGCGAAAGCACATTGATCAACCTTGATGGATACCAGTGGAAGACAAGTCGTGAGTGATGTTTTTGTTGATGCTGTGGTGCCGAATTGGTCGCGGGGACGGCCGCGGCGAGTTTGGGAACCCACGCGGAAGCTGCTAAAGGCCATCAGGCACGACCAGGGCGAGGCCATAATGACAAGCGGCACTCCGCCCCACCACAAACCTAGCCCAGCGCCTAATAACGAAAAGGTAGCAGGCCGCTGCCAGCCCCATGTCTCTAAGGTATAGATCCCTAAAAGATCAGTGCAAATATGATGAATCTGCATTGTGGCGTTTAAATTCCCAGTATCCAAAAAACGTTTCAAAGACACATCTAATTAAATCAGAAGGACAAGAAGAATGAGCATAATAGCTCCACGTGACTGGCGAGAGCTTGCGAGACAATACCAAAGTGCTGATCCGTTCCCGTCAATTTGTTTAGATAATTTTCTGAAACCTGAGTTTTTGGATTCCGTTATTAGCGCTTATCCCAACTATAATTCAGCAAAAGCTATTGGTAGGGAATTTTCTGCCATAAATGAAAACAAGAAAGTACAAATTACGGACCCGAGGAATTTTCCTGAGCCGCTCAAACAGCTTTCCAGCGCACTAGCTAGCGAAGAGTTTATTTGCAATCTAGAGACCTTAACTGGGATTAAGGGATTGGTCTGGGATCCGACATTTGCTGGTGGTGGGATGCACTTGACCAATAATTCGGGAATACTTGATGTTCACGTCGATTTTAACTTCGAGAAAAAATTAGGGTTGTTCAGGCGGTTAAATATTCTGATCTATCTAAATAAGGAATGGCAAGCAAGCTGGGGGGGCTCTGTTGAACTGTGGAACAAAAATGTGACTAAATGCGTACAAACGTTTTCGCCTGTCGCCAATCGGTGCGTAATTTTCAGCACCAGCGACGTTAGCTTTCACGGCGTTACTGCAGTGTCATCTCCGGGAACAATTTCTCGAAATTCATTTGCAGTCTATTACTATTCTGAAAACGCAGGTGATAACTCAGGGGCATTGTATGGCGGAAATCACACAACAATTTTTAAAGCGCGTCCTACCGAGTATATAAAAAAATATTTCACTATGCCCATGGAGAAAGCAAAAAATAATATTAAAAATATAAAGAAAACAATTAGAGACTTGGTCAAGGGTAATGCTCCCACAGAGGATAAAAAAAGGTGATGCCGGGGAGGTTCGTATATATAGATTCTCTTCGTGGGATAGCATCAGTTATTGTAGTAATATTCCATTATCATCATTTTTATTTGACTGATTACAGTGGTAGACCCGGCATCCCCCAAACTGCCATTTTTCCGTACGCTGACGTTTTGAAATGGGCCTATGATCATGGCCATTTTGCAGTGCAATTATTTTGGGTCATATCAGGATTTGTCTTTTATCATATTTACACGAATAAAAAGACCTCCATTTTTCATTTTTCGGTTCATCGATTTGCAAGGCTTTATCCATTACATTTCTTGACGTTAGTAGTTGTTGCAATCATTCAATACTTAAGTCTCAGATTTACCGGTCATTGGCAAATTTACGGGAATAATGATGCCTTTCACTTCTTCCTGCAGACTATTTTTGCCTCAAATTGGTTGGAATATTCTCACGGATTAAGCTTCAACGGGCCTATTTGGTCAGTATCTTTAGAGGTGGTAACTTATGGGATTTTTTTCATCAGCTTATTTGCGATAAAAAATCATCCAATGCTCACTGCGGCTCTAATGCTCACTCTTAGCTGGTCGATTTCCTCATTCGAGCAGCTAAATTTTTGGATATTCTCACGAGGCGTTTTTGTTTGCGTGGGATATTTTTTTATAGGCGGCATAGTTTATTGCTTTTATAAAGGGGTATCGGGAAGTAATGGAAAATTGATTGGTCTCCTCGTAATTGGGCTATGCTTATCCGTGATGGCATTTGTCAAAGATTGGAATTTGCCGAAAGTAGCGCTAAGCAGCGCCACTTTGGTACTGCTTTCAGCATCTTTTGATAATTGGTTCAAAACAAGCTCTGCGTTGCTGAAGACTCTTGGCGATAGTAGTTACAGCTTATATTTAGTGCATGTACCTATTCAAATGCTTTGTTTAACCATTGCAGACGTCGTTTTTCATGGCGATCGCAGTTTTGCCAGCTCAAGTTTAACCTTGCCTATTTATCTATCAATTTCTCTTGTTGTCGCCAATTACGCGTACGTGTATTTTGAGATTCCTTCGGGCAAGTGGATTAAGAACGGATTACTCAATCGGCATTCGCATGAAAAATTAACGGGAGTCAAAAGCAGAGTTTTCTCGTAATATTCTCGCAAGAGATTCTGCATGAAAAATTTAAGTGCTCAGTCAGCCGAAAGATCGCTATCCTCAGGTAGGTTGAGGCCGGCATCCAATGCCTGAGCTTTTGTGTCGCCGGATTTTTAATCGGGCGGCGCTGGGACAGGTTGATGAACTAAAATTGGATTGGGCCCGTCAGATCTGTGGTTTCTGGGCGAGGCAGCTTGTAGTGGCACACTGAATTTGGCGGACGTGGGTGATCCACTGATCAAACTTGGCCGTCGCTATCTTCCGTCTTGGCTTTACAGTCGCCTAGCCGAGTGCTGAGAATACCGCGCAGCGGATTTCCCCATGCATCCGGTTCTGTCCAGGGAAAACAAGTGTGGGCCACCTGGCTGGCAACCCGCCGCCTGGTATAGCAATTGTTGGCCGAGTATGAAGGCATTTGTACCGATAAGTTTTTCTGAGGATTACGTTCGAAGTCATGTTCGCGGTAGGGAGGCCGACGGTATGGTTGAGTCCGCTGACTACCGGCGGGAAATCGACGAAATCTGCGTGTAACTGCGCGAATTACGCTCTGCGCTTACTGGGCAGCGGATGATGAAAAAGGCAGTCATCGCCACGAGGGCTTTATGTTGCTAAGCGGGTCGTCCGTCGAGGCAGAGCGCCAAATAGGAAGCGGCCACGCTTTGGACATCGCACCGACCATACTGGCTATGCTCGGGGTAACAAGTCCGAATTCATGGAAGGGAAGGACCTGGTTAGTAGTGCGCTGTCTGCCTCACCGATATTAGCGGAAACGCATTGATTAGCCTTGATGAATACCAGTGGAGGGCAAGTCGTGAGTGACGTAACTATTGACGCCATGGTGCCGGATTGGTCACGAGAACGGCCGCGGCGATTTTGGGATCCGTCGCGGAAGCTGCTAAAGGCGATCAGGGACTATCAGTGCGCGTCCAGCAAGCTCCCTTTGCTGCGTCAGTGGGCGCGCTATTCTGCGGTACTGCGGCACCGCTTTTGGTCTGTCGTTTGTGGTTGTGATATCCCGCTCAACTGCAGTTTGGGCGGTGGCCTCAAGCTCACCCACCCGAATGGTGTGGTTATCCATCCCGAAGCCGAAGTCGGAGTTAACTGTCTGTTGTTGCAGCAGGTGACTCTAGTCAAGGGCGTACGCCTGGCCGGACATGTGGATATTGGCGCAGGTGCCAAGCTGGTGCGCCCTGTTCGGGTGGGCGCCCATGCACAGATCGGAGCGAATGCTGTGGTATTGGAGGATGTTCCTGCCGGCGCGACGGTGATCGGCGTGCCGGCGCGGAATGTGAAGGTTGCGGTCGAAGCCGGCTCTGATGGCTGGCTTACGCCCGTCGTTGAGGATCGGTGACCTCATTCTCACTTGGCACTTTTTTTAAGGTATTGGATCAGAAGTTTCCTGTCCAAGGGGTCGTCGATACCGGCAAACGCCATGCTTGTACCCGGGGCAAATGCGGCCGGATCTGCAAGAAAGTGATTGAGTCGCTCTTCGCTCCAGTCGCCACCAATAGATATCAGCGCCTCTGAGTATTCGAAATCCCTTGCTTCGGCAATATTACGACCCAGAATACCGTGAAGGTTTGGCCCGATGCGGTGCGGGTCATCCGCCCCCACAGTGTGGCAGCCGCCGCACGCCATCCAAAGTGAACGCCCTTTTGCTGCAGCATTCTCCTCGGCTGTCTGCAATACCTGCTCGGCCGACTCTACACGAATAAAGGTTGCCCGGTCTGACATCAGCAACAGGCTGCCGTCATTTGCTTGGGCTAAGTCGCGTAGCCGGTGCCCTATCGAGACGCGCTCAGCTCCCAGAATCCGATCCCCATCGACTTCCAGACGAAGTAGCGCGCGGCCGCCCAGGCTCGCCATGATCAGGTTGTCGCCCCAGCGAGAAAACTGCGAATCATTAAGTCTTATCAGATTGGATGCGGCCACCGATTTTGGCCAGGTATAGGCCGGCTCTAAGAAACCTTCATGGGAATGCCAGTCCAGTCCTTCGGGATAGGCATAGCCCGCATAGAGCGTGCCGTAGCTAGCAAGTGGCCAGCCGTAATTGGCTCCGCTTTTGAGCAGGTTCACTTCATCACCACCACGTGGGCCATGCTCCGATGACCACCATTGCCCATACTGGTCTCGAGTTAACCCCTGAGGATTTCGGTGGCCGATGGTGAACAGTTCTTTTTCGCCGCTGACCCGATCTACCAGCCAGATTTTTCCGTAAGAGGATTCGGGATTTTGAACGTGGTTGGTGTTGTGAATACCATCCAGAAAATGATCACCTACTGTCAGTAGTAGTCGACGTTCGTCATATTCCGCAATTCGCCCCCCGGCCTGCAGGAATGTGTCGTCCTCACCGAGTCGGTTGAATCTGCTGTCGAGACGCATACAGGGGCTGCTCTCGAAGATTGTTCGCCAGTCTTCTTCCTGGGGAGTAAAAAGTGCCTGGTGTGAAATTGTGATAGTGGATAGACGAAATACAGCGCACTGTTCTAATTCCTTCCAGTAGTGATGGCTGGCGAAGATATGCAGGCCATCCGGCTTGTTGATCGTAAAAATATCCTTTACGCCAAATTGCGTTGGAATCCTGGGGTGGCGCTCGGTCACTGGATGCGTTAGAAATCGCTGTTTTTCCACCGGAATTTGATAAGGAAGTCTCTGTAAATAATACTCGGCCGGCCATTGAATGGCGATATGGAAGATTTCACCGCTGCGGTTAGCAATGAGATAGCCGCCATCGATAGCCGAAAAACCGGCGTTGTCGCCCTGGTTACCGGGCATCGTTTCAAGCTCTGTGAGTTTAAGCTCAAGCAGTGAAGTCTCAACATACTTCTGGTTTACACCGTTGCCACGAGCATGGTTGATTATTGATCGCAGCAGCGATTCAATTTGGCTGATCGGTTGGTAAAGCGGATCTATTTGTAGCTTTCCGGCCAGGCCACCTATAGCGAATGAGCCGAATAGCGTCGCGATGACCGCTGTTGAGGCAAACGCAAAACGAATTTTCTTGTTCAATGTATTTCCCTAAATACAGATAACTGCTAAAAAAAGTCCTTTTCGGCGCAAATAATGAAGTGAGAGAAAGCCTGTAGTCAATATCGGAAACTTATGTATTTGTCGAAATCCTACGTTAGTGCTCAGCTTGGCTAAAGCTCGATTGTTGCGAACGTCACATTTCAACTTTTGCCAATATTGTAGTGGGCACTTATGGAGCGTGGACTTTACTGACGCACCAGATGAGGGCCTCTTATAGAGGATCCGTAGGTTTTAGTTTACAAATTCAGCAAGATTCAACAGATCCAATTAGAAAGTTTTGTATATATAAAGCTTACGAGGTGACGATATACATTACAGTTATATAGCTTCGGTGACAGCTTGGAGGTAATTTCACTTGTGACAATGCAGTGAGTAGAAAAATGCATTGAGAGGCGAAAGGCGTATATCAACCATGCAAATTCTATTCAGGCGCCAGATGGAAAAATCGTTGTTTCTTTGCGGCGTCTCATTAGCTCGAAAGAGCTAGATCCGTTGTCACGCGCGGCCCAGGCAATTATTTCTTTCCGAATTTTATTTCTACAGTGATGAATGAAGAGCCGGTTGCTCCAACTGTTCTACAGATGGTTGACGCGTAAATCATTAAATTTCAAGAAGTTATGCCAAGTTCATCACAAAGTATTGTATTGATTGTGATGAGCGTATAGTCTCTCGAATCAATGCTGATGGTTCCAGAATTTGGGCAAAGCACGTTTCCGTTGCAGGAGGTGGGCCCTCAGGGCATTCGCGCGGGGAAAATAATAAAACCGTAATTTTGTGCAAAAGTTGGTCTGATTTTTGATGGTTATTTTTTTAGTCACCTCAAAGAATCAACCGAATTGAATGCGGTATTAGGAAAGAGTCAAGATATCGGTCGCTGACACAAGATGTGATGGCTGGAGTTTGTCGGGTTTACAGGGGTAAACCTGGTTGTTCAGTTCGAATAATTATCCGCTGATTAAAGCATGAAGCATTGACCCAAGGAGGGGGGAGATGAGACAGGAAGGGATACCTGTCCATCGTAGCAGTATGGCGTTTCTATACCGGCTGCTCGATGGCGTTATTATTTTTGCATTGCTGATCTTTTTTTTGAAGTATTTTGGACATGATTTGTCCAAGGATTGGCTGATCGTCGGTCTCACGGCTGTCGCCGCTTTTGCGTTTCTCGCAGAGTCTGTTGAACTGTACCGCTCTTGGCGCACGGAGAAGTTTGCCCACATGCTGGGGGCCACCGGGTTTGCCTGGGTATTGGTATGCACGCTGCTCACACTACTGGGTTATTTCACAAAGCTGGGCTCGGAATTCTCCCGCTTGGTCATTGGTTGTTGGTTCGCGGGCACCTTTACACTTCTTCTCATCTGGCGTCTCAGTGTGAGAAAGATGCTTTCTCACTTGCGGGTTCAGGACAAAAACATCCGATCCGCTGTAGTAATTGGCGTCACGGAAAGTGCTGCTCGCCTTGCTGACGATTTTTCACGTAATCCTCAATTAGGTGTTCGTCTCGAGGGCTATTACCGGGTTCCAGGCTCAACCGAATCCAGGATTAATTTTGCCTCATGGCAAGAACTTCCCGATCTGGGTGATATCTCTTCCGCCCTGGATGCCGCACGCAAAGGCGAGCTTGATCTCGTCTATATTGCGCTTCCCATGCGCGATGAACGCCACATCTCCAAAATACTTTCGGCATTGGCCGATAGTACCGCCACCGTCTATATGATTCCCGACTTCTTTGTGGCCAACATGATGTACTCACGTTGGCACCAAGTGGGCGGAAGTCAGGTATTGGGTATCTACGATACGCCAATCGTCGGCCTCAATGGCTGGCTAAAACGGTTGGAGGACCTGCTGCTGTCAAGCATTATCCTCTTGCTGATATCACCTTTCATGCTGGCAATCGCCGTGGGTGTCCGCCTAAGCTCTCCGGGGCCGGTCATTTTCAAGCAGCGGCGATATGGCCTGGACGGGCGTGTTATCGATGTCTGGAAGTTTAGAAGCATGCGCTGTGAAGAAAATGGAGAGAAAGTAACGCAGGCCCGCCGCCAGGATCCTCGTGTAACACGTTTCGGCGCCTTCCTGCGCCGGACCTCCCTCGATGAACTGCCCCAATTTATCAACGTGCTCCAGGGAAGTATGTCGATCGTGGGTCCGCGTCCCCACGCTGTATCGCACAATGAAGAGTACCGCGGGCTTGTGAGTGGATACATGCTTCGCCACAAAGTTAAGCCGGGAATAACGGGTTGGGCACAGGTAAATGGATGGAGAGGGGAAACCGATAGCCTCGAAAAAATGCGCAGTAGGGTCGAACACGACCTCCACTATATTCGCAACTGGTCGGTACTTCTTGATATCAAGATTGTGTTTCTCACGCTATTTAAAGGTTTTGCAGGCGCGAATGCCTACTGAGATATCAGGAGCGATCATGCCGAACAACACCAAAATCGCCAACCAGTTGCCAAACTCTATACCGATCTTTTCCATTGTTATATTGGTCGCCTCACCGACTAGCGGCGAGGCGGGTGTGTATGCACTGCCCGGTGGGGTTGATCTAACGCCCAACGTGTCCACGAAGTACCTATACGATGACAATATCGCGCGCACTTCCGCTGAGCCTAAAAGTAGCCGAATCGCATTCGGGCAGCTGGATCTGGACTTCGAAGCGCTCTACAAAACCGACCGCTACGCGGCTTCATATAGCGTTACAAGAGGTGAATACCTTGATAGTGAAACTGACGACTTCACCGATCAGGCACTAGACATATCCGGAAGCTGGGAATTTTCAAGCAGGCTGAATGCCGAGTTAGCGGGCGCGGTATCCGACACCCATGAAGCCCGGGGCACTGGATATTCCCAAGGGGTGGGCGACGAACTCACCCGACCACGGCGATACCGAGAAAGCAGCGCCTCTGCGTATGTTGGCTATGGGTTTAAAGACAGTCCGTTCAGAGCCGAACTGGGTTGGGGTGCGCGGTCTCTGGATTATGCAAGCAGGGAAGATCGTCAGCGGGACCGCGAAGGTCAGTCCGTTCGTCTTTCCGGCATCCTTGCAGTAGGAAGTAACACCGATTTGATAGCCGAAGTTGTAAATGCATACAACGAATACGATTTATCCGCTTCAGATGATACGACGCTGGATAGCGAGCAGGCGGATTATCTGATCGGAATTAATTGGGTAAGCGGAAAAACGACAATGGGATTGCGTTTCGGCCGGCGGGAAAAGCGCTTCGATGCGGTAAGCAGAAGCGACTTTTCGGGAGCTCGCTGGCAATTCGACGGCAGCTGGAGCCCGGTAAGCTACAGTACCTTCGAGCTTTCAACAGAACGGGGCGCGATGGAGCCACTGGGCTTCGGAGATTTGCTGGACACGACCCTTAACAGGGTTGGCTGGCAGCACGCATGGACCGATTCCGCCTCAACAAAGCTGGCTTATTCTTGGGAAAAACGCTCGGTTCAAGGTGGTCAGTTCAGCGGGCTGGAAGAAGTGCGCACGCTGGGAGAGGTTGGCTTCTCGTACCAGGTTAACCATTGGTTGGCGATGACTGGCGGATACGAGCAATCCGAGCAGGCGTCGTTTAATCTGAGCCGAGAGTACACAAGAAATTTAATGCATATCGGATTTGCTATTTCAATTTAAGAGTGACTGAGTATGACTGAAAAATTCGAGACATCAGCGTCTTGCAGCGGATCGTCATGGCGCAAGAACATTGTCGCAATTTTTGTTGGACTGAGTTTTTGTCTGATCTTGGTGACTAACACCGCCGCAGACGATGCCATTCGCATGGGCAGCGGCGATAGAATCGCGGTCAAGGTTTATGGTGAGGCTGATCTATCTCTGGAAACCCAGCTTGGCGAAAGCGGTGTGATTAACTACCCATTTCTTGGTGAAATCAAAGCCAGTGGGTTGACACCGCAGGAGCTCGAGGAGCTCATCACTGAAAGCCTGAAGGGCGACTATCTTGTTGAGCCTGTGGTACATGTTTCGATCGAGGAGTATCGACCGTTGTTTGTCGATGGGGAGGTTGCCACCCCGGGCGCATATGGATTTCAACCTGGATTGACCGTGGGTAAAGCGATAGCGCTGGCCAAGGGCCTTACCGAAAGAGCGTCCAAACGAAAGATTACGGTAGAGCGTCGTATCAGCGGCGAGAAATATCTGATTGACGCAACGCTATCCACTGAGCTGCATCCCGGAGATGTGATTAACGTGGGGCAGAGGTTTTTCTAATGAAAGAAGAATATAGCAGGCACTATTCAAGGTCCGCGAGAGACGAATACGAAGAGCTCGACCTTGGTAAATACTTTCGTATCCTGTATAGGAACAAAGGGAAGATTATTTTCGCAGGCATAGCCTGCGGTGTGATTGTCAGTGCTCTGTTAATGCTTATAGAGCCAAGATACTTAGCCACGGCGACTCTGAGCTTTGAAGGCCAGAAAGCGAATCTTGTCGATATAGACGAAGTATACGATGCCGAGAATGGTAATCGAGAGTATTTGGAGACTCAGGTCGAGTTGATAGCGTCCCGCTCGGCGATCGATCAGGTCGCGCGTAGATTATTGGCCATGGCGAGATCTGAGAGTGATGCAAGTGCTCAGATTCCACTACTGGAAGGCGATCTCACGGATTCAGAACAAGGGGCGGGCCGCGATGTCCCCGGCGAACCAAAGGGCGAATCGGTGGCCGATAAAGCCCCGGATGAGACTGTTGCAGAGCAGCGTGAAGACGATGGCAGCGAAAATACAACGGAAGCCCCTTCTGATGAAAGCAGGCTGCAGAAGATGCTGGATAACGTGCTTACTGCCGAAACTACGCCCGCTCAACTGGCCCGCCGAATTACTGAAGGGCTGGATGTCCAGAAAGTGCGCAATACCCAGTTGATTCAGATTCAATTTGAGAGTCACAGTCCGGAATTCTCTGCCCTAGTTACTAACCTGATTGCCGAGGTATATCTGGACCTTAGGATCGAGGCTGAGAATGAAATTACGCAGCGGGCGACTTCCTGGCTCAATGAGAAACTTGAAAACTCCAAATCGAATCTCGAGAGGGCGGAGCGCGAGTTGCGCGAGTTCTCGTTGCAAGAGAATCTGATTGATATTGAGGGTATCAAGACGCTCTCTGCCAAAGAGATCAGCGATAGTACTGCGCAGTTACTGGATGCACGGCGCAGACGGCAGGAGGTTGCAACGATGCGCGATTTGATCCGTCAGAATAATAGTCGTCCGGAAGCTTTGCTATCGCTTCCTGCGATTCAGGGGCACGAGCGGGTTCACGAAATCATGCGCTCTGAAGCTGAGGTCAAGCAGCGACAGGCTGAACTGGCATTAAGGTACGGACCAAAACATCCGAAAATGATCGCGGTAACCAATGAGTTGTCGGCCGTACAGTCACAGCTTGACATTGAAGTAACCCGGCTGGTTACTGGTATAGAAAATGAGTATCAGGCCGCGCTGAACAGTGAAAACCGCGTTCGCAACGAAATTGGTAGCCTGAAACAGGAATATCAGAATATAGCGGATAAAGAAGCGGAATATGCGCAGCTTCAAAGAAAGGTCGAAGTCAATAAGGGGTTGTATAACACATTCCTGACTAGGGTTAAGGAAGCTGAGGATGCGGGCGGGTTCGAGAGTGCTCCGGCGCGTCTTGCAGATCCCGCCATTGCACCCAATACACCGGTCGAAAAGAAAATCACGTTATTCACGGCGCTAGCGATTTTTGCCGGCCTGGCGCTCGCCTCTGCTGTAATTTTTATTTATGAATTGTTTTACGATGTTGTTCGCGGTCCCGAGGATGTAGAGGAGGGTATTGGTGAGCGGCTATTCGGTGTGGTTCCGTTGATCGCCAGGAAAAAAAGTGATTCGGTCGATCTGAGAGCTTACTTCGAGGCGGAAAACTACAGTTTTTCAGAATCAGTTCGAACAATTCGGACGAGTATCGTTTTATCAAATCTCGATTCGCCGGCAAAGGTCATCGCGGTAACCTCGTCCGTTCCGTCAGAGGGTAAGACGACGATATCCCAATGTTTGAGCTTTTCCCTTGCGCAAATGGAACGGGTTTTATTAATTGATGCGGATCTGCGCAAGCCAGCTGTAGGTCGTAATTTCGGATTCAATGTGAAGCGTCCGGGGTTGACCAATCTTCTCGCCGGCCGGAAGAAAATCGAGGAATGTATTTATCGCGATCCAAAAAGTGGTCTGGATATTCTTCCGTCGGGGCCCACACCACCTGATGCGCAAAGGTTATTGGGCTCTGTAGAGTTCGCAAATTACCTGAAGTTACTTTCTGCGCGCTATGACCGGATTATAATTGATACGCCACCGATACAGGCAGTCAGTGATGCAATGATGATTGCACGTCATGTTGACTCGCTGTTGTATGTGGTGAAGAGTCGCTCGACGCGAAGGCGTGTAATCGATAAGGGGCTCGATCGATTCAGACAGATGGGCAAATCAGCGGACGGTATTATTTTGAGTCAGGTGGACCTCGCTGCAACCGCTGAGTATAGCAGCGAGTACTATGGCTATTATGGTGATCAGTACGGATACGGCGCTCCCGATCAGGGCACCTTTGAGAAAGAAATCTCCGAGGATGGTGATGCAGATCAGCCTGTGATTGAATCACCGCGCCGCAATTTTACGTCCGGTAGTATGGAGCGCGCAGTGCGAGAAATCGCATGATCGATCTTCATTGCCATATTCTTCCTGGTATCGATGATGGTGCCAAGGATCTTGCTCAGGCATTGGTAATGGCTAGGATGGCTGTTTCTGATGGAATAACACACGCGGTACTGACGCCCCATATTCATCTGGGGAGATATAGCAATACTCGTGAATCAATAGTGCGTGCCTGTAGGGATTTTCGTCAGGCACTGAAAAGCGAGGGGATTGCGTTATCTATTGGTGTCGCAGCAGAAATTCGCATTTGTTCGGAATTGCCCACGCTTTTGAATCAGGGGGATCTGCCTTATTTGGGGCAGTGGCATGGCTATAAAGTGCTCCTTCTCGAGATGCCGCATAGCCATATCCCCCTGGGCATCGAGAGCCTTTTCCAGTGGATGCTAAAAAGGCGGGTGAGACCTATGATTGCCCATCCAGAACGCAATAGAGAAATCATTCGCGACTTTAATAAGGCAATCAGGCTGATAGAGCGCGGATGTCTTTTTCAGGTGACCGCAGGATCTCTGACGGGGCGATTTGGTGAGGGTGCGAAAGTCCGCGCACACCAGTTGATGAGAGCCAAACTGGTAACAATATTGGCGTCAGATGCCCACCATGAGAGGCGACGGCCGCCGGTTCTCAGTGATGGAATGCGTATCGCGGAGAATTTGTTGGGCGAATCCAGAGCTTGGGATTTGGTTTGGCGAAACCCCGCGATGCTTGCTGCTCAGAAATTTATATATCCGCCGATGGCGACGATGGCATTCGCTTAGACAAGTCGGATCCTCCCGTTTTCTTGTTTCACCATTTTCCTGCTGTTTTGGTTCTCAAAGTGCCGGAATGGGTTTTTTGTGTCGATGGATTTTGTGTTATTCAGTAATACCTTTCTTTAATTTCCGATAACTTGGCAGTTAATTCACCGGTCAATTGTGATTTAAACAAGGCCAAAGATTGTCTTAATCCGGTAAGGTCGACCCTTTATAAAATTGATTTAGGTAAATGGGGGCCATTGTAATCAATGCGTCCATATTTCGTATTTATTTGTCGGTTCCCCGTATCCAGGCGAGCCTCCGAATCAGAGTGTTGCTATGTCTTTAAGGCTCATTTTTCTAGTGATCGCGGTTGCGACGTTTTCGCTTTCATGCGGCAGCGGCGGAAGTGATTCTCAAGGGGGTACCAGTGGTGGTGGCTCGTCATCCAGTAGCGGTGGGTCTTCGGGTGGCGGAGATGGTGGCGGCGGTAGTTCGGCACCGGGTCCAGCTGGCGACAACGAAACCATTTGCGAAATGGCCGGTGTAGCGACTGACCCGGATGGCCAGCATCAGCTGCCAGAATTGCAGGAGCCGCCGATGCCGACAGATGGTGATCATATGGCAAAAGAGCACATGCGTGTTTTGTCGTTAGTTAGCTACTCAAAGGTGACCCATGCCGCGGTTAAGGACGGTGACTGGTGTGATCCTGAAACCTGGCACAACAAGGAGGTTCCTGGAGACGGAGCTAATGTTGTGGTACCCGAGGATATCCGTGTGCGTTATGGGGTGGTTTCGGAAGCATCCCTTAATACATTGCGGGTCGATGGAGAGCTTTCGTTCTTGACGCAAGAGTCATCAAAGCTTGTTGCCGATACAATTTATATTGATCCGCGTGGAACGTTGGAGATTGGTACCACGTCGAAGCCAATCACCGCTAGCGAATATGTGCATGTAATTATTGCGGATAACGGGCAGATTGACGTCAGCCTGGACCCGATGTTGTTTGGCCGCGGGTTAATTTCCCAGGGTAAAGTGACCATTCATGGCGCCCTTAAAACGGCGCATCTGGCAGTGGAAGTGGATCCCATAGCCGGTGACGATACGCTTGTTCTGGCGCGAATGCCCGAGAACTGGAGGCGCGGTGACACGCTTGTTATTGCCGGGACCCAGTATTCCGGTTGGAAATGGAATGCGGAGCAAGACAAAGTCACCTATCATGGCACCCAGGATGAAGTGCGCACGATAGTCGACATAAACGGCAGACTAGTTACCCTGGACGCACCGCTGAAATTCGATCATCGATCCCCCCGCGCCGACCTCAAAACTCGTGTGGCCAACTTTACTCGCAATGTGTCCATCGCGAGTGAGGGCGGTGATTCCCTGCCGGCGCATCAGCGAGGGCATGTGATGTTCATGCACAACCCGGATGTGGATGTGCGCTACGCGGAGTTCCGGCATCTGGGGCGCACGGACAAGTCATTCCCCAGCGTGGAAGCGGCGGATCTGGATACCGTGAAGCCCGACAGCAATGTGCGCGGCCGCTACAGCTTCCACTTCCACCGCACCGGCACCGGTGCCGATCGCACGCCCGGTATGGCTGTGGGCAACACCGTATTCGGCTCCCCCGGCTGGGGTTATGTGCACCATGATAGCCACGCCTACTTTTACGACAATGTCAGCTACGATACCTTCGGTGCCGGTTTTGTCGCGGAAACCGGCAACGAGACCGGCGCCTGGGTGCGCAACCTTGCCATTCGCGCCGAGGGTATTCTGGCATCGAGCCCGAAAGTCGGCAGCGATGTTGCCACGTTTGAGATGGGCCGCACCGGCGATGGTTTCTGGTTTCAGGGCCGCCTGTTGCGTAGCATCCACAATGTCGCGGCCAGTGTGAACAACGGCTTTGTGTACTTCCACCGGGGCGAAGGCATGCTCACCTCGCCGCCGGATCACTTTATGTTACCGGAAGCCCTGGGCTACGGCGTCGAGGCCACCGCGGACGATATCCCCATCCGCAACTTCCACGGTAATCAGGCCTTCGCCAGCACCGTGGGCCTGTTTGTCTCCAAGGCCAATCCCATGCAGCAGCATGACATCTACACCGAGCTGACCGACTTCACCGCCTGGGAAGTGCAGTCCGGGGCGGTGATCGAGTACACCTCCCATTATCTGCTGAAAGACTTCGATCTGGTTGGTAGTACACCGGAGCAGTATCGCGCGCCAAAAACCGGTATTCGCTTTTCCACGAATACTACCGACATGGTGGTGCACAATGCGCGGATCGAAAACTTTGCGGAAGGGATTGAACTGAGCAAAGAGCACACGGAAAACAACCAGCGTGCGGTGGGTAAAGATCAGTTTGTGGTGATCGGCGCGGAATTTATTGGTGTTGAAAAACAACTGCAAGACTACAACGCCGATCTCGATCTGGTATTGGAAAGCACCCAGCTCGAACCCGGGCGGTTCAGTGTGGCACTGGACAATAACGGTCGCTTTGAGTATCTGGATCCATCCACCTACGCCGGTAGTGGGGTTGCCTACAGGGGCACCAAGGTAGACAGCATTGGCAGCAACCCGCTACCTGCTGGCGGCGACGAGCTGGGGATGCCACATTACGACATGATCGGACTACTTGAGCGCGAGGGTTATTACCGCACCGAAGACGGCGAAGCTTATGCTGTGGTCGAACAATACTTCAGTGACCGCGCTACTGGAGAAATTCACAAGCTCGGGTTGAAGACATTCCTGGGCCCGGAGGTCGAAGCAGCCATCGCCAGCGGCAATAGTGCTTGGTCCGGTGCAGTCTACATCGGTGAAATCGATCTGGACAGCACACCACCGGTGGCGAATGATGATCAAGCACAGACCACAAAAAATAACGCTATCAAGGTGGATCTGCTTGGAAATGACTCCGACAGTGATGGCGACGTTCTGCGGATCGATGGTATCGTGCAGCCGCGCCACGGTGCTATCAAAAACCCGGGCGATGGCACTGTGATTTATTACCCGGACCTGGGTTTTACCGGTAAAGATCGCTTTAAGTACTGGGTAACTGATGGGCAGGGAAATTTCTCTCCAGGCACCATAACTGTGCAAATTAATTGAGTTGGTATTTAACGAGCTCATCTATCCAAGTCAGCCGTGTATCAATTCGGTAATCTATGGTTGGCGTCTGGAGATAAAATTGCGCCCTGCTTGTTTTTTAAACGCTTGGCCGCGATGTGAAAAAATAGAGGGGAATTGCACCGCATATATCACGCGTTAATTGCTATCAGCCAGGTTGATTTAAATGTCTTTGTCGTCATGAGACGGGGATAACTGTGATCTATTTGGTACTGCGCAAGAGAGACGGCTGAAGCCTCGCAGGTTTTTTGTTTATACGCGAACCTGGGCTTACTTTGAATAAGTCATCAGCATCTTGCCGCACGCAAAAGAGGTACCATGCGCAGTGCCCATGTCATTCTGTTACTGTCAGTATTATTTCTCTCCGCATGTGATTTAAATGGTAAGCCTTCTCGACCGCCTTCTTCAAGTGATCCCAGCTCTTCGAGCGGAGGTAGCAGCAGTGCCTCTTCCAGTGGCAGCACCAGTTCCTCCTCCTCCAGCAGCAGCTCGGGTGGCGACGACGGTCTTTCCAAT
>Ga0207814_100333_pt1 | contig 32602 bp, 28 predicted proteins | sample TtaePargueraPR_7_FD_187755 | JGI IMG/M metagenome (GOLD analysis project Ga0207814, IMG submission 187755) | Aerobic enrichment media microbial communities from Bioluminiscent Bay, La Parguera, Puerto Rico - Tt and P1 (2) (SPAdes) | ecosystem: Environmental > Aquatic > Marine > Unclassified ... | reverse complement strand
GCGGGATCATGATGCAGTAGGGATCGGCCTGGGTGTCACCGGAGGGCTTGAAATAGCCGTTGTCTTCCCAGGTTTTGTACCACTGTTGTTCGATGGCGTTGGGCTGGTATGTCTTGTCCATGCGCGGGGGAATGCCTTGCTTTGTAGGGCCTGGCCGCCCGGTCACGATCTTGCTCCGGGGGCGTAAGTAAAGTGTCGAATAAATAAAAAGGGGCGGAATTATACCGCTGGGCAGGGGGAGGGCAAAGGCATGGGCGCACAGGTGTGGGCGCAAAGGTATGGACGCAAAGGTGTGGACAAAGGAGCCAGGCCCGGTTCAGCTGTCTTCGGGGTAGATCTCGTTGACCATCAGGGTGATGTTCGCACGCAACTGGCGCTCAAGCTCGGGCAACTGCTCTGCCATCAGCTGCTCGATCAGGCGCTCCCGGTCGCGGGCAACACTGCGGGCTTCCCCATCCGGGGGGCTTGCCGCAACGTCGTCCGCGTCGATAGCGGCCGCCGGCTCCTGTTTGGGTGCAGGCTCGGCCTTGTTCCTGTCCCCGGTATCCTCCTGCGGGCGCGGTATCCTGCCACCGGTGAGGCGGGCGCGAATGTGCGGGGGCAGAAAGGGGTTTTCGGACAGCGCTGCCGGCAGAGGCTTCTGCGGGGCCTTCTCTTCCATTACCGTTTTTTGCTGCGGCTTGGTGGCGTCTTTCGCCTTCGGGGCCGCGGACTCTGGTGCGCCGCCGGGAGCGGATTTGGCGGGCGCGTCAAACAGCCCCGGCTGGAACTCTTCCCGCAGGCTTTGCTGCTCGGCGGTTGGCTCCTGCTCAGGTTGCTTTGCTGGTTGTTCGTTCGGCTCCTGGCCAGGTTGTTTTTCAACCTGCGGTTCTGGCTTCTTTTCCGCTTCCATCGTCGGCGCCGGCTCTCTGCGCGGCAGGTTCTGCAGCGGGCGCAGCAGTTCGCGGTCGGCCTCGCTCAGCAGTGGCGTGTACTCCTCGAAGGGCTCTTCGTCCACAGGGCTGAACAGGATTGGCAGGTCTGCTTCCTGGAGCGGTCGTGGGGGTGCTATTGGTTGGCGAGGTGGAGCCGGTGGGGCTTTGGACGGTGTTTCTTTGCCGGCCCCGGGCTCTGCCACTTGGTCAAGCAGGGGGATGTCCGCTTCCATGTCGCTGCCGAGCAGATCCCGCAGGGAGTTGAGCTCGTTGAGCAACTCGTGGGGAGGCTGGCCGTGGCGATGTTTTCTGTTTTTCTTGCGACCGGACATGGAGCTGGCTTTTGTGTCTGCTTCAGATCAGTTGGGTATCTTGTGCGATTGTAACGGATATCCCCTGTCGCGGAAGTGACTGTATCGCGTTCTTGAGCGGGCGAGGGAGTCGGGGTGCTGGCAGACGATCTCGGCGAGGCGGTCAAACTGGCTGAACCAGGTGGGAATCTCGGTACAGAGGTTGATCAGCAGGCCGTGGTGCTGGCCGGGATCTTCGCCGCTGTTGACCTCAATGGCGGCCTGCTGGTCGAGGTTCTGGGGCGCGTGGGGCAGGAAGCTGTCTTCGCGGAAGGTCCACAGAAGTTGGTCCAGCTGCTCGGCCTGGGCGCTGTCGTCCACGGCAATCAGTACCCGCAGGCCGTTACGAAAGGCTTTCTCGGCCAGTCGACAGGCGAAAATCTGGATTTCTTCCGGATTTTCGGATGGGAGGACGTAAAAGTCTATTCGGGTCATATTGATGGAAAGGGCCACAAGAGTAAGACGCGAAGGTGCCGATAGCGGGTACAGCTTTGCGAGACCTTCAAAAACAGGATGTTTTTGCAGAGCCCCCAGGGATGGGTTCACGGGGGGGCGCCTAGCTCGTGTCTCGCAAAGCTGTACCCGGTAGCGGCACCGCCACTTTCCGGGGTCCAGCGCACGGAACCGCTCGCACTGGCGGCCCTGCCACCGGTAACGGTTCGCAGGACACGCCGTGAACCCATCCATGGGGGCTCTTCCGCGAGGTCCCTCTCGCGGAAGGTCCTGCGAACCGTTACCGGTAGCAGGGCCTTCGCCCGAAATCTGGAGCTTCTATAAAAACTCTGTTTACTTTTTGTCCAGAATGTATTGCAACAGCAGTGGTACCGGACGCCCGGTAGCGCCCTTGGCGGCGCCGGATTTCCAGGCACTGCCGGCGATATCCAGGTGTGCCCAGTTGTAGTCTTCGGCGAAGCGCGCGAGGAAGCAGGCGGCGGTGACGGAGCCGGCTTCGCGGCCGCCGATGTTCTGCATGTCGGCGAAGTTGGAGTTCAGCATTGGCTGGTACTCGTCCCATAGGGGCATGCGCCAGGCGCGGTCGCCAGTGGTTTCGCCGGCGGCGAGCAGTTCTTCCGCGAGTTTGTCCTGGTTGGCGTAGAGGCCGGTGGCGTGATTACCGAGGGCAATTACGCAGGCGCCGGTGAGGGTGGCCACGTCAATGACCACGCTGGGCTTGAACTTGCCCGCCCAGGTCAGGGCATCACAGAGCACCAGGCGGCCCTCGGCGTCGGTGTTGAGGATCTCGATGGTCTTGCCGCTCATGGAGGTGACAATGTCCCCCGGCTTGCTGGCGCGGCCACTGGGCATGTTCTCGGCGGCGGCGACGACGCCCACCACGTTGACTGGCGCATTCATCTCTACCAGAGCGTTCATCACGCCGAACACACTGGCGGCGCCGCACATGTCGAACTTCATTTCATCCATCTGCATCCCGGGCTTCAGGCTGATGCCGCCGGTATCGAAGGTGATGCCTTTGCCCACGAGCACAATGGGCTTCTGGCCGGTTTTGCCGCCCTTGTAGTTCATCGCAATCATCGCCGCCGGTTCGTCACTGCCCTTGGCGACACTCATGAAGGCGCCCATGCCCAGGGCTTCCATCTTCTTGTTGTCGAGTACCGTGGTGGTCAGCTTCGCGTGTTTTTTCGCCAGTGCCTTGGCTTCAGACGCGAGGTAGCTCGGAGTGCAGATATTGCCCGGCAGGTTGCCCAGTTCGCGGGCGATATTGCTGCCCAGCGCCTGGCTGCCGCCGAGTTCAACGCCTTTCTCGATGCTCTTCAGTTGTTTCTTGTCCGCCGCGTGCACCGTAAATTTTGCCAGGGGGTAGGGCTTGGCCTCGCTCTGGCAGCGGGTGAACTTGTATCCGGCGAGACCTGCGGCCAGCGCCAGCTGCTGGGCCTGCCAGGCGCCATCGGCGTCGGTTACGGATACCTCAGTGAGGTAGCTGGTAGCGTCTTTCAGGGATTTGACCGCGTTGGCACTGGCGCTGGCCAGCTTGCGGAACTCCGCGGTGGAAACCGGTGTTTTTCCGGTGCGGACCAGCAGCACGCGCTCGGCATTGCCTTCCAGGGCCGGAACCAGCAGGGTGCTGCCGGCGGCACTGCCGAGGTCGCCGCGCTTGAGCAGTTTGGCGAGGCCGCCGCCATTTGCCTGGTCGAGTGCATTGCCGCTGTCGGTGAAGCGGTTTTTGTTGTCGACGGCGAGGATGGCGCAGGCGCTGCGCTGCTTGCTGATATCGGTGACCTTGGCGGTAAACTGCATGTAAATGGTTCCTTGAAGTTCTGGGTAGCCCGCGGTTTGCAGCGGCTCTGCGTGTTGCTCCCTGAATCGGAGCGGGGCCGCGTGGTGCCGGGCGGTTTCGGGCCGAGACATTGTCGGCCTTTTTGGTGATAATGCGCCGCACAAGTTTAACCCGATAAGGATCGGATTGCTTGGCCGGGTGTCCTATCCTGACACCGACAAACTCAAAAATCGGGACCTGGCTCCCGCTCGCTACTTTTTTCGAACCGCAATCAGGGACGCTGGACGCTCAGTGATTATTTTCCGCTACCTCTGCCGCGAACTGCTCGGCGCGACGCTGGCTGTCAGTGCCGTGCTGCTGCTGATGGTGATGAGTGGCCGTTTTGTGAAGTATCTGGCGGAGGCCGCGGCGGGCGACATGTCGGCGGGCATTCTGTTTTCGCTGATGGGGTACCGTTTGCCGGGCTTTCTGGAGCTGGTGATTCCGCTGGGTTTCTTTGTCGGCATTCTGCTCGCCTACGGGCGCCTGTATATAGAAAGCGAAATGACCGTGCTGCATGCCTGCGGCTTCAGTGAACGCCAGCTGCTGCGCTACACCCTGGTGCCAGCCCTGTTGGTGGCGGTACTGGTGGCGGCGATGAGCCTCTACCTGACTCCCACCGGCATCGAGCGTACCTCCCATCTGCTGACGGCGGACAAGACCCGCAACGAGTTCGATCATCTGGTACCGAAGAAATTTGTCGCCACCGGTGGCGGTCGCGCGGTGTATTACGCGGATGACCTGAGTGACGACCGCTCCACCATGCACGACGTGTTCCTCGCCGAGCTGGGCAACTCCCGCGGCAACATGGAAACGGATCACCAGATCGTTACCGTGGCCCGCGAGGGCGTGCAGCAGATCGACCCGGAAACCGGGCTGCGCTATCTGGTGCTCCGGGATGGCTACCGTTACGAGGGCGTTCCCGGGCAGAGCGATTACCGGCAGATGGCGTTCGACAGCTACGAAGTGCTGCTGGACATCCCGCGCCTGCGCACCAAGGCCAGTGAAAAACTGCAGTCCATGTCCACCGCGGCGCTGTGGAACAGTGAAAGCCCGCGCGAGCGTGTGAATCTGCACTGGCGTTTCAGCCTGCCGGTACTGGTACTGGTGGTCGCGATTCTCGCCGTGCCCCTGAGTCGCACCAATCCCCGCCAGGGGCGCTACGCCAAGATGATCCCGGCGGTGCTGTTGTACATCATCTATCTGGTGGCCCTGCAGGGCGTTCGCGGCGCCATCGAAGACGGCAAGATTGAACAGGCCTGGGCCATCTGGCTGGTGCATCCCCCCTTCCTGATTCTGGGACTGTTGCTGCTGGGCGGGCGCAACCGCAAACCGCGCAAGCGCAAAATGGATCCACCCGCGGGTGATGCAAATGGAGGTGCCAATGTCCCGGCTTGATGCGTACATCGCCCGCACCGTCACGCTGGCGATCCTCGCGGTGCTGTTTGTGATCCTGGGGCTGGACGTGATTTCCGCGATCGTCGATCAGCTCGAGGATCTCGGTGGCGACTACCAGTTCACCAACCTGCTCGAATACGTGCTCTGGACCCTGCCCGACCGTATCTACAGTCAGCTGGGGTTCTCTGCGCTGGTGGGCTGTATGGTGGGGCTGGGTACCCTGGCGAGCACCAGTGAATTGACCGTGATGCGCGCCGCCGGTGTCTCCATCGGTCGCATCGCCTGGGCGGTGATGAAACCGGTGCTGGTATTGATTGTACTGGGTCTGGTGCTGGCGGAGCTGGTGATCCCGGTGACAAACCAGACTGCCGAGAGCCGCAAGGCCATTGCCCTGGGCGAGCTGGAAAACTCCGGGCTGGAGCAGGGCTTGTGGTTGCACGACAGCGGCGAGTTTGTGCACTTCAATGCCGCGCTGCCGGGCGGCACCCTGTTCGGTATCACCCGCTACCGGTTTGACGACGAGCGCCAGTTGCAGCGCGTGGTGTTTTCCGAGCGCGGGCATTACGAGGGCGGGCGCTGGGAGCTGCAGAACAGCCGGCAGACGAGCCTGACGCCGGAGCGCGCCTCCAGCAGTGTGGAGGCCCGTTCCTACTGGGATTCGGACATCTCGCCGGACCTGTTTTCGCTGGTGGTGCCCATGCCGTCGGACCTGTCACCGCGCAACCTCTGGTCATACGGCAAGTTTCTGGACCGCAAGGGCGAAGAGTCCGCCCGCTACTGGCTCGCGTTCTGGAAGAAGGTGTTGCAGCCTCTGACTATTGCCGGTCTGGTGATGATGGCGATCTCGTTTATTTTCGGGCCGCTGCGGGAAGTGACCACCGGCCTGCGGGTATTTACCGGCGTGATCGTGGGGATTGTATTTCAGACGGTACAGGACATGCTCGGCCCGTCGTCGGTAGTGTTCGGTTTCCCGCCGTTTATTGCCGTGCTGATCCCCATCCTTGCCAGTTTCCTGCTGGGCTGGCTGCTGTTGAAGCGGGCGCGGTAGCCACTCCTGTTGCCGGGCTTTTCCTGAGGGCGCGGCTGCCGGGTGGTGCTTTGTCAGGCCTTCAAAAACAGGATGTTTTTGCAGAGCCCCCATGGATGGGTTCACGGCGTGCCTGACAAGGCACCACCCGGCAGCCGCTCCGCCACGATTCCATTCGGGCTGTTCCTGCTCCTGTCCTAGAGCTTTTTCTTTTTCTTCTTTGGCAACCGCCGCACTTCCGATCCCGATGCGAGATCGTGCCAGCTGGCACCGTCGCTGCGAAAGTGGCCCCAGATAAAGCCCAGGCAGAAGCAGCCAAGGGATACCGGGCCAACCAGCGCGCGGATCACGCACTGGTACCAGCTCAGCTGCATGCCGTTGTTGTTCGCCACCATCAATCGCCAGGCGCGCATACCAATGGTCTGCCCGGCGGCGCGCCAAGACCAGAAAAAGTAGCCCGCGGTAACCAGTAACAGGCCCAGCTGATAGAGCGGGCCGCCCACGCAGGGGGTGTAGTCGATATGCTCCGGCTGGCAGTGGAGTCCGCCGAAGGTGGAGGCCACCAGCATGGCGAAAAAGCCGTACACCATCCACAGGCCGGCGACGATCAGGATGTCGTACACCAGTGCCATAAGCCGCGGCAGAACGCCCGCGTGGGGAAGCTGATTGAACTGGGTGGGCGCCTTGACTGATTCGGGCACGGGGATCTCCGCCGGTAAGAATTGGCGGGGATTCTAGCAAAAAGCGACAGGTGCCGGGGAAGTGAAAGAGGGCAGGGAAGGGGGCGCTCGCCCCCTTTGCGGCTTCAGGTGTTGGTCATTGGGCCGGATCAGAACTCGTATTGCACAGAAATCTTGAACTTGTCGTCCGACAGGCGGAAATCGTAGTCCAGGGTATTGTTCAGGTGACCACTGCTGTTGGTGTAACGCAGCAGGGGGTGTTGCTTGCTGCGTTTGTGCTGCTCCATGTACGTCTTGAAACCCATCTTGAGGATTTCATTGACGGCGCGGCCACCGGTCGCGTTCTGGGTTTCTTCCGGGCGGGTATGCAGTTCCAGCCACTGGTGGTTCAGGCGGCGCTGCACCATGCCCATGGAATTGTTGCGCAGGTTTTCCGCCGACTCGAACAGGGCCTGGTTGTCCATACCGAAGGCGCTGTCAATGAAAAAGGCGTTGTCGGCCTGGAGGTTCAGGGCGCTGGTGGAGTCGGGAATAAAGATGTCGTCGGCGAGCAGCGGCGTGGAAACGGGCAACAGCGCGAAGGCTACCGCGACGGGCAGGCTGGATGCGAGACGCTTGTTGGAACGAAACCGAGTACTGCAAGTTTCCATTTTTCCACCCCGGGGCGTTTTACTTGGCTCAGGCAACTGATGAACAGCTACTGAATTTATTATGGCTCACCCTTGTATAAACCGTTGTATCTCACAATTTCCGGCGTTTTGCCAATGGCAAGTTCGACTTGAGGCCCTAATGCAGTCATCTTTCTGCAATGCCCGTAGTTGCTGGATGTGTAGAGTTTTGCCCAGTCCACGGGGCCTGCGCTGAGGTTTCCGCCAATGTTTTTTAAGATCAAAACCATTGGGTCTGACGCTCCCTTATAAAAACTTTATCTAGTCATCTGTGATCTGGCTCGTTAACCGGTGTTGTGGCCAAGTGGTCATATGACTGCTGGCGCCAAAATAGTCGTGCCACAGTGAGCAGGCAGAGGCGGGTGCCATCATATGTTGACAGCGCTGTCTTTTTCGATAAGGTGGGCGGTTGACCGGTATTGGAATTCCCGGCTCCAACACATAACAAAACCATCCGCACCGGTATGTGGTGCCCCCATCCATAAAGAGAAGATCGATGAAACGACTCCCCCTCTTTGCCAGCCTGGCGCTATCCGCCTTCATTACATCCTGTGCAGACCCGGAGTCTGCCGGCCCCACGGAGCCTGTTGCGGTCTCCGCAACCGCACCGGCGCGCATCGCCGCGCACTTTGATGTGACCCAGGAAGTGCTGACCAATTTTCAGGGGGCGGATGATCAGCTTCGGGCCCAGTGCAAAAAGGCCGGGGGCAGTGCGGCGGCCTGTTTTACCTACCGGATCAGCCTGATCAACAATGGCCCGGCGATCGGCGCCGACGAGCGCGACTGGACCCTCTATTTCCACAGTGTGCGCCGCTCGCTGGCGCTGCTGAACAGCGACGCCTTTACCCTGGAACGGGTCAATGGCGATCTCCACCGCCTGATTCCGACCGAGAAGTTTGCCGGTATCGCCAGTGGCGAGACCCTGCCGCTGGATTTCCTGGCGGAGAGCTGGGTGCAGTTCGAGTCCGACTTCCAGCCGCGGCTGTTTGTGGTGGATGCGGACGGCGAGGCCCAGGTCATCCAGTCCACGGATACCGATGATCTGAGCGGCATGGTGCTGCCGATTACCAAAAATGACCCCGACAACTGGAAACGGGCGGCAGACGATGCCAACACCCTGGCGACGGCCAGCAGCCGCTACGCGCAATTTACTGCCGATGCGCAAGTCACTGCCGGAGCGGTGGGCGACTGGCACAGCCGGATCATTCCCAAGCCGGCGTCGATGAAGCTCACCAAGAGCGCGCCGGTGAGATTGGCGCATGGCCTGTCGCTGCAAGCGGAAGGCCTGGCGGACGGCAGCGTGAGCGCTCTCGAACAGCGCATTGAAACCCTGGGGCTGGCGGCCACTGGCGCCGATGCCTACCCGATCTCGGTCAGCGTCGATGCCGCGACCTTTGCCGGCCAGCCCGCCGGTGCCTACCGACTGACCGTGGGCAGGAAGGGGGCCGAAGTGCGTGGCGCTGACGAGAGTGGCGCCTTCTACGGTGTCCAGTCGCTGCTGGCACTGGTGGATCTGCAGCGCAACAGCCTGGTACAGGCCGCGGTCGAGGATGCCCCGCGCTTTCCTCATCGCGGTTTCTTCCTGGATGTCGGGCGCAACTTCCACAGCAAGGAGGTGGTACTGAAACTGCTGGACCAGATGGCCGCCTACAAACTCAACCGTTTTCACTTCCACCTGTCCGACGATGAAGGCTGGCGCCTGGAGATTCCGGGGCTGCCGGAGCTGACCGACATCGGCAGCCAGCGCTGTTTCGACCTGGAAGAAAACCGCTGTCTGCTGCCGCAGCTGGGCTCCGGCCCCAAGGCGGACAATTTTGGCAGCGGCTACTACAGCGTGGATGACTATGTGGAAATCCTGCGCTACGCCGCCGACCGCCAGATTGAAGTGGTGCCGGAATTCGACATGCCCGCACACGCGCGCTCCGCCGTGGTGGCGATGGAGGCACGCTACCGCAAACTCAAGGATTCCGATCCGGCCGCGGCCGAGGCCTACCGCCTGATCGATCCGCAGGATGACACCCAGTATCTGTCGGTGCAGTTCTACAACGACAGCTATATCAACCCCTGCGTGGATTCCACCTACAACTTTGTCGGCAAGCTGATCGGTGAAGTGAAGGCCATGCACGACACCGCCGGCCATCCGCTGCAAAGCTGGCACTTCGGTGGTGACGAGGCCGTAAACATTCTCGCCTCGGATTCCTTCGAGGTCGGCCCGGGTGAAAACCCGGAGAAGGGGGACGTGGTCGCCGAACAGCGCAACAAGCCCTGGAGCAACTCACCCCAGTGTCAGAAGCTGATCGCCAGTGGCGAGGTAAAAGCCATTGACGAGCTGGGTGAACTCTACGCCAAGCGCGTGAGCCAACTGGTGGCCGATGCCGGTATCCCCACCATGGCGGCATGGAACGATGGCGTGAAGAAAATCAGCGATGCCGACAAGGAACTGGCCACCGAGCACAATTACGTCAATTCCTGGGCACCTCTGTTCTGGGGTGGCGGCGATGAAAGCACGCATTTCGCCGAGGCCGGTTTCGACCTGGTGCAATCGCACTCCGACTACCTCTACTTCGATATGCCTCAGGAAGTCGACCCCAAAGAGCGTGGTTACTACTGGGCCTCGCGCTATACCGATACCCGCAAGACCTTCAGCTATGCGCCGCTGAATACCGCGCAACTGGCGGAGCTGTACCCCAACCGCGACGGCCACAGCTGGGACGCCACGTCTCCGGCCGAGGAATTTGCCGGCAGCGTGCGCGGTATCCAGGGGCAGCTGTGGAGTGAAGTGGTGCGCACCGACGAGGCGGTGGAGTACCAGGTATTCCCGCGTCTGCTGGCCCTGGCCGAGCGCGCCTGGCACAAGGCTTCCTGGGAGCTGCCCATTAAAGAGGGGCAGAAGTTCTCCGGCGAGACCACCCATGTCGACAAACAGGCGCTGGCCAGAGACTGGGCGGATTTCTCCGCCGCACTGGGGCAGAAAGAGCTGCTCAAGCTGGACCGTGCCGGTATCGGCTACCGGGTACCCGTGCCCGGTGCCGTGGTCGAGGGTGACCGGGTGAAAACGGCACTGCCGTACCCGGGCCTGGCGGTGGAGTACTTTGACGGGGAAGCCTGGCAGCCACTGACCGACACCGTGGCCCCGGAGGCGGTGCAATCCCTGCGTGCCCGCAGTGCCGATGGCGAACGCGCCGGTCGCGCGGTGCCGCTGGATCCCACCCTGGGCTGACCCCTCTCTTCTCCTGTCTACCCGCGCCCTCCGGGACATGCCCCGGGGGCGCGGGGTATCACCTTTTGCCCCGGTCTACAATGTTGTGGTATTGACCTGAGCCCGACCGCTCGGTACCAATAGATAAACCGCACAATGACCTGGACGGGGCGCGAGGTGGGTATGGCAAGGACCAAGGTATACGACTATGTGATCGTGGGGGCCGGTTCCGCCGGTTGTGTCCTCGCCAATCGCCTCAGTCAGGACGAGCAGCACCGGGTCTGCCTGCTGGAGGCGGGCCCATCCGATCACAACCTGCTTATCCAGATGCCCGCCGGTATCGGCTACCTGCTTCCCGGCAAGCGCTTCAACCTTCACCACTACACCGAGCCCCAGGCCAATCTGGACAATCGCCGCCTGTTCTGGCCCCGCGGTCGCGTGCTCGGGGGCTGTAGTGCGATCAATGCCATGATCTACACCCGCGGCAACCCGGGCGATTACGATGCCTGGGAACGGGCGGGGAATCCCGGCTGGGGGTGGTCAGGCATGCTGCCGTACTTCCTCCTCGCCGAGGGTAATCAGCGCGGCAGCGATGCCTACCACAGTGGCTACGGGCCGCTGGCGGTCTCTGACCTCAAGTGGAAATCCGCGGCCGGTCAGGCATTCATCAGCGCGGCACTGGAAGCCGGCCACCGCGCCAATCACGATTTCAATGGGCACCACCAGAATGGTGTCGGTTTTTACCAGGTCACGCAGAAATTCGGTCGCCGTTGTTCAGCGGCGACGGCCTACCTCTATCCGGTGAAGAACCGTCCCAACCTGAGTATTTTTACCAGCGCGCCTGCGGCCGGACTTGAATTCAAGGGCGACCGGGTGTGTGCCGTGACGTTGCGCAACGGTCACCGCATTGTTGCCAACAAAGAAGTCATCCTGTGCGCGGGGGCGATACAGTCGCCGCAGCTGCTGATGCTGTCCGGTGTGGGCCCGGAGGATGAACTCAAGAAACTGGGCATCATTCCTCAGTGCCACCTGCCCGGAGTGGGGAAAAATCTGCAGGACCACCTGGATATTACCCAGGTGGTGGAAACCAATAGCCAAGTGGGTTTTAACGATGCGCTATGGCCCAAACTGAAAGCCGCGCTGCGGTTTCCGGAATACCTGCTGCTGAACCGGGGCATGCTGACCAACAATGTCGCCGAGGCCGGCGGCTTTGCCAGTTCCAGCCTGGCCGGAGAGTACCCGGATATTCAGTTTCACCTGAGTGCTGCACCGCTGTTCAATCACGGTCTGTCCAAGAAACCGGGCAACGGGTATTCCCTGCACGCCTGCGCGCTGCGTCCGAAAAGTCGCGGCAGTATTTCCCTGGTTTCCCGCGATCCGAAAGTGCTGCCTGCAATCCAGCCAAACTATCTTGCTGACCCGGAGGATCTTCAGGTGCTGGTGGAAGGATTTGAGATGGCGCGGGAAATTATTGAAAAAGCGTCGCTGAAAAACTTGCACAAACGCTGGTGGTCGCCGGGGGAGGCTCTTTCCGAGCCCGATGCCGTGGCCAACTTTATTCGCCAGAATGCAGAGACCATCTATCACCCGGTGGGCACCTGCAAGATGGGGCAGGATGAGATGGCGGTGGTGGATAGCGAGTTGCGCGTGCGCGGCGTGGATGGACTGCGTGTGGTCGATGCCTCCATAATGCCCACCCTGATCAGCGGCAACACCAATGCGCCGGTGATCGCCATTGCGGAAAAGGCCGCGGAAATGATCCTCGCCAGACCCGCACTCCAGAAACCGCAGGAAATCAGCGAAAGCGCATGATCTGGCAGTGCCCCCTTTGCAAAGAAACCCTCGAGTTCAACGAACAGAGCTGGCGCTGCGGTAGTGGCCACAGTTTTGATCGCGCCAAAGAGGGGTACGTCAATCTGTTGCCGGTCAATCAAAAACGCAGCCGCGAGCCGGGAGATTCTGCCGAAATGCTGAATGCGCGCCGGCGTTTTCTGGAGGCCGGGCACTATGCGCCACTGGCGGACGCCATCGGCGCGCTGTTGCAAAGCCATACCAAGGTTCCCGCGCGTGTACTCGACGTGGGGTGTGGTGAAGGCTGGTACGCGCGGCAGCTCGCGGCCCAGGGCTGGCCGGAAGAGAGCATTTTTGGTGTGGATATCGCCAAGGCCGGTGTGCGCCTGGCGGCAAAAAAACAACCCCGGGCGCAATTTGCCGTGGCCAGCAGCTTCCACCTTCCGGTGGCCGAGCAGAGTGTGGATGCCATCTTGCGGGTGTTCGCTCCGGGGCCGGCGGATGAGTTGCGGCGGGTGCTGAAACCGGGCGGCATTCTGGTGGATGTCTCGCCGGGGCCTGATCACCTGTGGAGCCTCAAAAGCCGTCTGTATGATAACCCGCAGCGGCACAGCGCGCCCGCAACCCTGGATACGCTGGAAGCGGTCAGTGACATGCGCTGCGACTTTTCCCTGGAGATCAAAACCAATCAACATGTGCGGGACTTTCTGGCCATGACGCCCTTCGCCTGGAAAGGTCGCGCGCAAGCGCGGGAGGTGCTGGAGCAGCAGGACACGCTGGCGTTGGAAGCGGATTTCCTGCTGCGGGTTTACCAAAAAAATACGGGATGGAAGTAACCAGTGGCAACACCGAGAGACTTTATGTTCATGCGCCAGGCACTGGCGCTGGCCGGGCAGGGTGCCGAGCTGGGTGAGGTGCCCGTGGGTGCGCTGGTGGTGCTCGACGGCGAGGTGATTGGTGAGGGATTCAATCGGCCCATTTCCGCCTCCGATCCCAGTGCCCATGCGGAAGTGAATGCGCTGCGCGCGGCGGCCACACACCAGAACAACTACCGCCTTCCCGGTGCCACCCTGTACGTGACCATCGAACCCTGCACCATGTGTTTTGGTACCCTGATACACGCGCGGATTGCGCGGCTGGTGTACGGTGCCGCCGAACCCCGGGCCGGTGTGGTCTCCAGCCAGCTGCAGCTGGCCGAGCAGACATTTTTCAATCACAAGATCGAAGTGGAAGGGGGCGTACTGGCGGATGAGGCGGGCGCCCTGGTCCGGGAATTTTTTCAGAAAAGACGCTAGCCATGCTGTTGACTCTACTGATCAATTCGCTGCTGGTTGCCGTGGCAGTGGTGATTCACCACGAGGCACTGAACTTCCTGTTCTGGATTGGGCGCAAGCTGAACGTGCGGCGTAATGTGGGGGTTCTGATCGGCGTATTCGGTGCGTTGATTGCACATGTGATCGAGATATGGATGTTCGCGCTCGGGTATCTGTATATGTACCACTCACCGCACTTTGGCACTCTCGACGGAAACTTCAGCGGTACCCTGCTGGATTGTGTTTACTTTTCGTTTACGGCTTATACCTCACTCGGGCTCGGGGATATCGAACCCCACGGCGCCTTGCGCTTTACCGTGGGGCTCGAGGCACTGACGGGGCTGGTATTGATTACCTGGACCGCCTCATTCATGTTTCTGAAAATGCAGCGTTTCTGGCAGCAGGAGCAGGAAAAGCGTTAACTGCCGGCAGCCAGGCGGTCACCTGGGTTACGCCGTGGCCGTTTCCGCCTTTTTCGCTACCGCAATGGCGTCGAGCGTTTGCTGTACCACGCCGTTGAGCTGCGCTGCCATGGCCTCATCCACCATCTTGCCGTCTTCATTGAATACATTCATGGCTCCCGGCACCGCGAGCATGGTGGGGGTAATCCAGGTGCCCAGTGGTTGCAGAATATCCCGCAGGTGATTGAGTCCGCGCATGCCGCCCAGTCCACCGGGTGAGGTGGCGAACAGTGCGGCGCGGCGGCCGGCGAATACCTCGGCGCGGCCGTAACGCGCGTCCGGGCGCGACACCCAGTCAATCAGGTTTTTCAGCGCTGCGGTGACCGAACCGTTGTACTCGGGGCTGGCGATCAGCAGGCCGTCGGCGCTGGCAAACAGGTCTTTCAGCTTCGCCGCGTTCTCCGGTACACCGGCGGCCTCGATGTCTTCATCAAAGACCGGCAGCGGGTAATCCCGCAGGTTCACTTCGATCACCTCGGCACCGCCCTCCCGGGCCATCTGCGCCGCGGTGGCGGCGAGCTGGCGGTTGTAGGAGTCCTGGCGCAGGCTGCCGGCGAGGGCCAGCAGGCGGGGGCTTTGTGTAGTGCTCATGGTCAACATCCTCTGACAATCTCTGTCGTATCCATGCCCGGTAGCGGGCGGGGGAAAGCTTGGTTGCGATGGGGGCCATTGTGGGGATTCTCCGCTGGAACAGAAATAGAGAATCTGCAATGCTTCTGTGCAAATTTGCACAGAAATGACGGAGGCTCGTCTGGTGGCCGGCAATGGGGTAAAGGACTGGAACAATCTGCACTACGCCCTGGCGGTGGCGCGGGCGGGCACCCTCTCCGGTGCGGCACTGGAGCTCGAGGTATCGCACTCCACGGTATTGCGGCGGATCGATGCGCTGGAGAAAGCGCTCAAAACCCGACTGTTCATCCGCCACCCGCGGGGTTACGTGCCCACGGAGGCGGGGCAGATGCTGATGAGTGCAGCGGAAAACATGCAGGACCAGCTGGACCTGATGGTCGGCAAAATGCAGGGCGTAGACGAGGCGCTGCACGGCAACCTGATCATCACCACGGTAAATACCCTTATTCCCCTGTTGATGCCGATCATTCGCGACTTTCAACAACAGAACCCCCAGGTGCGCCTGCAGCTGGTGGCAGACCGGCGGCACCTGCGCCTCGAACATGGCGAGGCCCATATCGGTATCCGCCCGGGGGCAAAGCCCACCGAACCCGATTACGTGGCGCAGGCGGGGGTGGCGCTGCAGAGTGCGCTGTATGCGTCTCCGGAATATCTGGACGAGTGCGGCCCATTCGCGGGGAGGGCGCGTATTGCCGGGCACCGGTTTATCGCGCCGACGGAAGCCTACGAGTTTATTCCGAGTCTCGACTGGATCGCCCGCCAGGTGCCGGAGGAACAGATTGTGTTCCGCTGCAACGAATTCTCCGGCTTCGAGGACGCGGCGCGCTGCGGCGTGGGGATCGCCGCGCTGCACAGCTGGTGTGCAGAATCGCGCCCCGGCTTGCAGCGGCTGATTGAGCCGCCGCCGGAGTGGCGTACTAATCTGTGGCTGGTTACCCACCGGGATATGCACCGTACCCGCAAGGTGCAGCTGTTCCTGAAATGGCTCAAGCAGGCGCTGGCCAACTTGCCGCCGGAGATCGGTGTGGTACCTTGAACCTACCAGTCCTGAGCCGACTGAGGTTGTCTCGGTCTTATCGCCAGCGGTTTTCTTTACCCGCGTAATAACAGGGAATCACGTGAAAAATAAACTATCGATTGCTCTGCTCTCTGTACTGTCTGTCGCTGCACTGATGGGCTGTGATGGCAAGCAGTCTGCAGAGGAACACACGGCAGAGGGCAAGGGCGCAGATAGCCCGTCAGCGGTCAGTCCCTCCGAGTCGTCCGCGCAAAAGGTCGATGCGGATCCGGAGCTGGACAAGATAGCCCAGGAGTATGTCCGCCTGGTGCTGACCCTGGGCAATCACGACAAGAGTTACGTGGACGCCTACTACGGACCGGAAGAAATAAAGAAGGAAGCGGCGGCGGATAACGCGTCGCCGGCAGAACTGGCCAGCCGTGCGGAAATGCTGCTGGCGCAGTTGCCGTCCAATATCGAACCGGCGGACGACCTGCACAGGTTGCGCCAGCATTACCTGAAAACCCAGCTGAAAGCGGTTGCCGCACATGCGCATCACATCGCCGATGCCAGTTTTCGCGATTTTCAGCAGGAGGCCATGGCACTGTACGACACCGAGCCACCTGTGCAGGAATACGCCGAATTTGAGCCGGTGTTGGCAAGGCTGGAAGAGGCGTTGCCGGGCAGTGAGCCGCTCTACCTCAGGGTGCAGAAGTTTCAGGAGCAATACCGCATACCGGAAGACCGCTTGGAGGCGGTGTTCAATGCCGCAATCGAGGAGTGCAAGAAGCGCACGCTGCAATATATCGAACTGCCGGCCAACGAAAGCTTCAAGCTGGAGTATGTGCAGGACAAACCCTGGAGCGGATACAACTGGTATCAGGGCAATGCGCACAGCCTGATCCAGATAAACTCCGAGCTGACCATTTATATCGATCGCGCGGTAGACCTGGGCTGCCACGAGGGCTATCCCGGCCACCATACCTACAACGCGCTCCTCGAGCAGAAACTGGTGAAGGATCAGGGCTGGCCGGAATACAGTGTCTACCCGCTGTTCAGTCCGCAGTCGCTGATCGCCGAGGGCAGCGCCAACTACGGTATCGAACTCGCGTTTCCCGGTGGTGAAAAGACCCTGTTCGAGCAGGAGACACTGTATCCCCTCGCCGGACTCGATCCGTCTACCGCGGAGAAGTATCAGCAGGTACTTTCCCTGGTGGCGGAATTGAAGTTTGCGGGGAATATCGTCGCCCGTGAATACATCAACGGCAAGATCGATCGCGACGAGGCCATCGCTCGCTTCCAGAAATACACCGCCATGAGCCCCGAGAAGGCTGCCCAGCGTGTGCGATTTGTGGATACCTACGGTGCTTACGTGATCAATTACAACTGGGGCAAGGCGCTGGTGAAGGAATATGTGGAGACGGACGCAGACACCAGTAGCGAACGCTGGCAGAAATTCTCCCGCCTGCTTTCCTCCCCGCGATTGCCTTCTTCCCTGAACTGGTGATGCCGAAAGGGGCGAGGACACCTTGCCCCAACACTTCTTTACGCTTTATTTCTTCGCTTTTTTCTGACCTGAATGTCGTCTGAATAGCTGACGGAAATTTTCCTATTTCATTTTTTCTGCCGCGAGTTTTCCACAGGGATGGCGTTGAATGTTTTTTGTGTGGAAAAGTCTGGCGCGAATTCTATTTTTTGTGGCGTTTATTTTTTCTTTTTATGGGCGCCCAGCGGCGAAGTTGATTTATGTGCCCGGCGTGAAAGTAATTTAAATGGAAGTGTATGGCGTCAGGATCGTGCAAAAGTTCCACGGTTGAAGATTTTTTTTGGTTGTTTTTTCTACAGCTGGTTGTATCCGTGTCTAGACTGACAAGTGATTGGGTTAATTGCTGTTTAATTTGCCGAATACGATGGAGTTCTCAATGAAAAAGACACGCGTTCTGACACCGCTTGCAATCGCTGTAGCTGCTCTGCTGAGTGCACAACACGCCGCGGCAGATATGTGGAGTGATGGTGACTTTGTTATCCGCGCCGGCGCCAGCTGGGTAGATCCGGATGACAGTGATGATAACCTGCGCCTCACTGAAGACTGGATCAAAGAAGAGTTTGATATCGACAGTGACACTACCTGGAATATCTCCGGCGCCTGGCTGCCGGTAGAGCACTGGGGCGTGGAGCTGATGTACATCGGCGCGACCGATCACGATATGGATCTTGATCGCGTTATTGTTGGGGACAACCCCAGCACTATTTATGATATCGATGGTTACGATATTGGTAACTTCGAGGCATCTTACTCCAACGCCTACCTGAACTGGTATCCGCTGAGCCGCGACTGCCTGGGTCAGCCTTACGTTGGTATCGGTGTGAACTACACCGACTTCAGCGATGAAGGCTTCTCTCGTGGCTACAACGATCTGCTGATCAACAATGACGTTCTTGCCACTGACGCGAGCCTGGGCCTGGGACACTCCTGGGGCTTCACCGGTCAGGTCGGTGTGGACTTCCGCTTTGGTCGTGACAGCGCCTTCCTGGTAAACGCTGCGGTTCTGTATATCGATACCGATACCGACTTCAATGTTTACTACAAAGACGCACGGTCCAATGACCCGTCCATTACCCGTCGCGCCACCGTGAGCGATGTGGACTTCAGCCCCTGGGTATTCAACCTGGGTGTTGGTTACTCCTTCTAATCGCGCTGCGTGATTAAAGAGTAACGTTCATGGATGAACGGAAAGGCACCTTCGGGTGCCTTTTTCGTTTCGAGGGTCGCTGAGCGGCAGGTTTTCTGTTAACCGGTTCTCCCATGGAATATCGCGATTACTACCAGATACTGGGTGTCGAGCGCAGTGCCGCGCAGGATGAGATCAAGCGCGCCTACCGCAAGCTGGCGCGCAAGTATCACCCGGATGTGAGCAAGGAAGAGGATGCCGAAAACCGCTTCAAGGAAGTGAACGAAGCCTATGAGGTGCTGAAGGATCCGGAGAAACGCGCCGCCTACGATCAGCTCGGCAGTAACTGGAACAGCGGCCAGGACTTCCAGCCGCCACCGGACTGGGACCAGGGATTCGAATTCCACGGTGGTGGCTACACCGAAGCCGACCCGGAAGCCTTCAGCGATTTTTTTGAAAGCCTGTTCGGGCGCGGTGGATTCTCGCAGCACGGCTTCCACCGCGGCGGCCGTCAATTCCATGCCCAGGGACAACATACCTACGCGCGGATCGCCATCGACATCGAAGACAGCTACGCCGGCAGTAAACGCCAGATCACCCTGAAACATTCCGAGCTCGGTGCCGATGGGCGGCCGGTGATCAAGGAGCGCAAACTGAATGTGACCATTCCCAAGGGGGTTACGGAAGGGCAGCAGATTCGCCTGGCCGGACAGGGCGAGCCCGGGATGGGCCAGGGCAAGGCGGGCGACCTGTTTCTGGAGATCGTATTCAACCGGCACCCGCGCTATAGCGTAGAGGGCAAGACGGTGTACCTGGACTTGCCGGTGGCGCCCTGGGAGGCGGCACTGGGTGGCAAGGTACCGGTGCAGACACCGGACGGCAAGGTCAACCTCACCCTGCCCGCCAACAGCAAAAGTGGCAGCAAGTTGCGACTCAAGGGGCGTGGCCTGCCGGCAAAAGAGCCCGGTGATCTCTATGTGGTGGTGGATATCGTGACACCGCCGGCCACGACCGATGCGGAGCGGGCTGCTTATACGGCGTTTCGCGATGCCTTCCACTTTGACCCGCGCACCGCTAGCGGCCGGACCTAGGCGCGAACTGGGAGTGTATTCCGATGTTACCTGAAGACGATACCAGCGCCGTGGTGCTGGATGAGAGCAGTCAGCTCACCCTGCGTGAACTGTGTATTGCCTGTTCGCTTTCCGCGGAGCAGGTGATGGCGCTGATGGAAGAGGGGGTGATCGAGCCGCACCGGGATGCGGGCCCGATGGTGTTCAGCGGCGTCTGTGTGCGGCGCGTGCGGCGCGTGGTACGCCTGGAACGGGATCTTGGGGTGAACCACGCCGGGGCGGCGCTGGCGCTGGAGCTGCTGGAAGAGATCGAGCAGCTCCGCGCGCGCATCCGCCGTCTGGAGAGGCGGTAGTTTTGGTTACAGGCAGCGTAAATTACAGTGCCTTGCCGGTAATTTCGTAGATCAGGTAACCGGTATAGGCTACATAGGCGGTCAGCAAGGCAGCGCCTTCAAACCGGTTGATACGGCCGTGTTTCGTGCGGAACCCGTAGCCAAACACAAAGAGCGCAATCGTCAGTCCCATCACCATCGGCCAGTCGCGGGTGATCAGCTCCATCGGTACGGTCGGCATGGGCGCGATGGCGCCGGCAATACCGACCACCGCCAGCAGGTTGAACATATTCGAACCCACCACGTTGCCAATGGCGATATCGTGCTCACCCTTGCGCGCCGCGGCAACAGTGGCTGCCAGCTCCGGCAGGGAGGTGCCGAGGGCGACGATGGTGAGGCCGATAATCAGGTCGCTGACCCCCAGTTGATGGGCGATAGTGACCGCGCCCCACACCAGCATGCGAGAACTCACAATCAACAGGATCAGCCCCGCAACCACCCAGAACAGTGCCTTTCCGAGCGGCATGGCGTGCGCTTCCAGCTCGCTGTCGTACTCGCCTTCGATAACGTCGCCCTTGCCACTGAGTGCCGAGTAAATCGACCAGCCAATCAAGCCAAAGAAGCCCGCCAGCAGAATGAAGGACTCCAGGCGGCTCAGGCCACCATTCCAGAAAAAGACCGCAGTCACGCAGGTGATGGCGAGCAGCAGCGGCAGCTCCTTGCGGATGATCTTACTGTTCACGGTGAGCGGGATCATCAGGGCGGTGGCACCCAGGATCAGGCCGGTATTGGCGATGTTGGAACCGTAGGCATTGCCCAGCGCCAGCCCGGGGCTGCCATCGATGGCGGCCATCGCCGATACCACCATTTCCGGTGCCGAGGTACCGAAACCCACGATCACCATGCCGATCAGCAGCGAGGGCATACCGGCGTGTTTGGCGGTAGCGGCGGCGCCGTCGACGAAGCGGTCGGCACTCCACATCAGCAGGACAAATCCGGCGAGAATCGCAAGCAGGGCAAGAATCATGGGCTTCCTTAACAGTCGGTAGGGGGCATTCCGCCGCAGGCGGGTTCAAATCGGGGGCGATTGTAACGGCTCTGCCGTCGCCTTGCAGTGGTGTTTGGCGAGTTCGTTGCTGGTGGGGGCATATCCGGGACCCTAAAGTTTGGTCTGATTCTGATACTGGCAGAGGCCGCGAGTCTATGAACAAGAAACTGCTCCTGGGTGCCCTGATTGGCGCGGGAATGTCGATGTTGAACAAGAAAATCCGCCAGCAGCAGGCGCCGTCACCCGGCACGCCGCCGCCGGACTTCCAGCGACCGGATTTCAGCAAGGTGCCACCCCCTGACCAGCAGGGCGCCGGCCCCGGTCTCGACGATATTCTCGCGCGCGCCGGCCAGCCCGGCGGATTGAATCCCGGGGGACTGAATCCTGGCGGCAGCGCCGCTGGACAGGCTCCCGGCGGTGATATTTTCGGCGGCGCGGTTCCCGCTGGTGCCGGCGCCGGCGGCGCCGCGGTGTTGATGGAAATTGCTCGGCGAATTTTTTCGCAGATGCAGCAACAGCAGTCCGGCGGTAGCGCTGGCGGTGGTTTGGGTGGCGGTGCCGGCGGTGGACTCGGGGATATTCTCGGGCAGATCTTTGGCCGCGCCGGCGGCAAGTTCGGGCAGCAGGGTCCGCAGGGGCCGCAGAACAGCCCTGGTAACTGGCAGAACCCCTCAGCCCGCGGCAGTGGTGGTCTGTTCGGCTTTGTGAATACCGCGGATGGGGATGCCCGGGGTGACGAGGGGCAGGCGGACGCCATGCTCAAGGCGATGGTGGCCGCGGCGCAGGCAGATGGGAAAATCGATGAGGCGGAGCAGCGCAATATTCTGCAGGCGCTGGACGGGCAACTGGAGTCCTCGACCCTGGATGAATTCCGCGAGTTCCTGACGCAGCCGGTGAGCATGGACGAGGTGGTATCCGCGGCCAGCGACCCGGCCACCGCATTCAACCTGTATCTGGTTTCGGCGATGACCATCAATCCGGACAACGCCCAGGAGAAGCAGTATCTGGAGACGCTGGCCGAGGAGCTGGGTATCTCGGATCAGGCAGTGCAGGTGATTGAGCAGCAGCTGCCGCGGTAGTGATAGAGTCCAGTGGCGGCACCCGCCACCGGACGATCCTCAAATCTCAGGGCAGCAGCTGCGCGAAGTTCTCGCCGGTGGGATAGTCTCCGGAGCTCCATCCCAGACGCACGATCACGGTGTCGGTGGAGGGGGAGATCATCACCACCTGCTTGCGGTTGCCCAGCATAAAGTAGCTGTCTTCTGGTAGCTCCGGAAAGCGTGCGGATTCACCCAGGTTCAGCCAGAACTGGTAGCCGTAGCCGGGGCCGTTCTTGCTCTCATTGGGGCTGCGTGCCGCCGTCACCCAGCCCTCCGGCAGTAGGCGCTCGCCGTTCCATTCACCTTCGTTCAGCATCAGCAGGCCGAGTCGGGCCCAGTCGCGGGCGGAGGCGTAGATGTAGGAACTGCCGACGAAGACGCCGCTGGCATCCACCTCGAAAGTGGTGTGGCGCATGCCCAGGGGCGCGAGGATCTGCTGCTGGAAGAAATCCACACTGGCCTGCGGATTTGCCCCCAGTTGTTCGTATACCCAGCGCGCCAGCAGGTTGGTGGTGCCGGAGGAGTAGGAGAAATACTCACCGGGCGTGTAGGCCAGTGCACTTTGCAGGGCCACGTCCGAGGCGCTGTGGGCGTTGAACAGCATCTGGGTGGCATCGCTGCCCGGCGCGTAGGTCTCGTCAAAATCCAGCCCGGAAGACATCTGCAGTAGGTGCTCCAGGGTGAGCTGCTTGCGCGCGTCGGACCACTGTGGGAACAGGGGCGTGGATGCTTCCAGCTCCGGGCGCAGCGCCTGCAGCCTGCCCACCATCATCGCCGTCACGCTCTTGCCCATGGACCAGCCGAGCAGCTGGGTGTCTGCGGTGATGCCCTCATCGTAGGACTCCGCCACCAGCTTGCCGTTTCTCACTACCAGCAGGGCGCGGGTGTTAAAACCGGCCTGGTTGTCTTGCGCGAGCATCTCGTCGAGAGTCTGCTGCAGCTCTGCATCGATATCGGAGGCTGCGGGTCCCTCCGGCCATTCCGCCGCTCTGTCTTCCGGGCTCACCATGTCTTCCAGGCGCCCCACGGTCACCTGGTCGAGCGCCGTGGTATCGCCGATATCCAGGGTACAGCCCAGGCCCGGACGGAAAGTCGCGCTGCGCTCCCCCATGCCCAAGAGGCTGGCGGTGACGCGCTGGTTGTCGTACTGGAGGTCCAGCAGCCGGTTGGCGGGGGAGTAGGACGCGAGGTCATCCAGGTTCCGCGCGGCATCAAAGCCGGACACGTAGCGCCCGGAACAGGCGAGCTTTGCCCCCATACCCGTGGCCACGCGCACCGCATTGTCCAGCTGGGTGATGGAAAACCCCAGCAGCACGGGTGCGAGCAGGGCAAGTACCAGCAGCAGGCCGGTAAGGGAGGCGAGGGCAGTCAGGATTATTTTTTTCATGGCTAAGTGGTCATCGGCGGAGGGAGCGGATACATCCGTTGATCGGGGATTCTAGCAACGGGCTTTGCATCGCGGGCAGGTTATCCGAGGTCAAAACCGGGGATGTAAAACAACAAAGCCGGTACCCGTTATCCGGGTACCGGCTTTGCTGGCAAGGCGGCGGAGTGATCAGCCGTTTAGCCGTTACTTTTTAGCCATTACCTTCTAGCCATTACTGGGGAAGGTGAACTGGGCCCCTTCGCGCACCCCGCTGGCGGGCCAGCGCTGGGTGATGGTCTTGCGCTTGGTGTAGAAGCGCACCGAGTCCGGGCCATAGGCGTGCAGGTCGCCGAACAGGGACTGCTTCCAGCCGCCGAAGCTGTGATAGGCCACCGGCACTGGCAGCGGCACATTCACACCGACCATACCCACCAGAATGTTGTCGGCAAAGTAACGCGCGGCTTCACCATCGCGGGTAAAGATACAGGTGCCGTTGCCGTACTCGTGGGCGTTGATGATGTCCATGGCTTCCTGCATGGTGTCCACGCGCATCACGCACAGCACCGGGCCGAAGATTTCGTCCCGATGGATCACCATGCCCTCTTTCACCCGGTCAAACAGGCAGGCACCCAGGTAGTTGCCGTTTTCGAAGCCGGCGACTTTCAGACCGCGGCCGTCCACAACCAGCTCTGCGCCTTCTTCCACGCCCTTGGCGATATAGCCCTCGATTTTCTCCAGCTGTGCGCGGGTGACCACCGGGCCCATATCGTTGCTGTTATCCATGCCGTCGCCCACCTTGAGGTCGGTGATCTGCGCTTTCAGTTTTTCGATCAGTGCATCCGCGGTGGCATCGCCCACCGCCACCGCCACCGAGATCGCCATGCAGCGCTCGCCACAGGAACCGTAGGCGGCCCCCATCAGCGCGCTCACCGCATTGTCGAGATCCGCATCCGGCATCACGATCGCGTGGTTTTTCGCGCCGCCAAACGCCTGCACCCGCTTGCCGTTGCTGCAGCCGGTCTCATACACATATTTTGCGATGGGGGTGGAACCCACAAAGCTGACGGCGTGTACACGCTTGTCGCTGAGCAGGGTATCCACGGCTTCTTTATCGCCATTGACCACGTTGAGCACACCTGCGGGCAGGCCCGCTTCCTGCGCCAGCTGTGCAATCAGCAACGCAGAGCTGGGATCGCGCTCGGAAGGCTTCAGGATAAATGTATTGCCACAGGCCACCGCCATCGGCCACATCCACAGGGGCACCATGGCCGGGAAGTTGAACGGAGTGATACCGGCGCAGACACCGAGAGGCTGGAACTCGCTCCAGGAATCGATGGCCGGGCCGACGTTCTTGCTGTGCTCGCCTTTCAGCAGTTCCGGCACGCCGCACGCGTATTCCACGTTCTCGATACCACGCTGCAGTTCGCCCATGGCATCGTTCAACACCTTGCCGTGTTCGCGGGTAATCAGCTCACAGATTTTGTCCGCATTCTGCTCCAGCAGATCCTTGAAGCGGAACATGATGCGCGCGCGCTTGATCGGCGGTGTGTCCCGCCAGGCCGGGTAGGCGGCCTGCGCCACAGCAATGGCTTCTTCTACCGTTGCTTTGCTGGCGAGCGCGACTTTTCCTTCCACGACATTGGTGGAGGGGTTGAGAATGTCCTGGTGGCGGTCGTCGCCGGTATGCATTTCGCCGTTGATCAGATGGCCGACGGTGTTCATGGTTGTTCTCCCACGGGATTTCTCCCGATTCGAAATTTGTGTTCTGGCGCTGAGGCTCAAAAAAATTAATTAACGTCCTGCAGGATATCCCGCAGGGTTTCCGCGATCTGGGTGATCTGGCTGCGCTCGATAATAAATGGCGGCGCCACCGCGATGGTGTCGCCGGTCCAGCGCAGCAGCACGCCGCGACGGTAGGCTTCCAGCACCACCTCCATCGCCCGCTTGCCCGGTTCGCCCTCGCGAGGGTGCAGCTGCACCGCACCGGCCAGGCCGTAATTGCGGATATCCGCCACATGGGCGATGCCCTTCAGGCTGTGCAGCGCCTCTTCGAAATAGGGGGCCATCTCACGCACGCGGTCGAACAGCTGTTCATTCTGGTAAATATCCAGCGTTGCCATCGCCGCGGCGCAGGCCACCGGGTGGGCGGAGTAGGTATAGCCGTGGGCCAGTTCCGGAATATGTTCCGGGCCCTGCATAAAGGTCTCGTAGATGGTGTCGCTGGCGAAAACCGCACCCATCGGAATGGCACCGTTGGTAATGCCTTTTGCGGTGGTGATGATGTCCGGTTGTACATCAAATTCCTGTGCGGCAAAGGCGGCGCCGGTGCGACCGAAACCGGTGATGACCTCGTCGAAGATCAGCAGAATGTCGTGGGCCGTACACAGCTCGCGCAGCTTCTTCAGATAGCCCTTGGGCGGAAGGATTACACCCGCCGAGCCGGCAAAAGGCTCCACCATCACTGCGGCAATATTTTCCGCACCCTGCAGGTTGATGATGTCCAAGAGGCGGTTGGCCATTGCCTCGCCGCCATGTTCCGGCAGACCGCGGGAAAACGCGTTTTCCGGCAGCAGGGTATGGGGCAGGTGATCCACATCCAGGGCCGGGCCGAAGGTCTTGCGGTTGCCGACCATGCCACCCACGGAAATGCCACCAAAGTTGACCCCGTGGTAGCCCTGGGCGCGGCCCACCAGGCGGATTTTTTCCGGGCGGCCCTTGGCCCGCCAATAGGCGCGGGCCATCTTCAGGGCGGTGTCGGCCGCTTCCGAACCGGAGTTACAGAAGAACACCCGGTTCAGGTCGCCCGGCGCCATGTCGGCAAGCCGTTTGGCGAGTTTGAACGCGGTAGGGTGGCCAAACTGGAAGGCCGGCGAATAGTCAAGACCGGTGAGCTGGCTCGCCACCGCATCGGCAATTTCCTTGCGGCCGTGGCCCAGGTTGCTGCACCAGAGGCCGGAGAAGGCATCCAGTACCGAGCGGCCGTCGGCGGTGGTGTAGTGCATGCCTTCCGCTGCCACAAACAGGCGCGGATCGGCTTTGAAATGGCGGTTGCCGGTAAACGGCATCCAGTGGGCTTCGAGTTCTTCCGGGCTCAGGCCCGCGAGGCTGTCTAGGTCAGCCATGGTTCACCTCGTGACTTCAACGGTGTTTATTTTGGATCGGTTATTGTGGATCAGTTGAATATTCGGTGAGTGTAGGGGTGATCAATAAACTTTACAATAGTTGAATAATGATTCGGTTATTGGGTGGTGGAGCACGCATTTGCCTGTCTGGTAGTCAGTTTTATACCTTCGGCAGGTGCCAACATGCCTGGTGTTAAAAATATTAATCAGTTGGGGCGCGCGAATACGAGATTTGACCGGGCTTTACACGGTCTCGCCGTTGAATTCCCGCAGCAGGTCCAGAAACGGCTCTCCGAAACGGGCGAGCTTGCTGTCGCCGATGCCGGAGATGGCCAGCATCTCCGCGTCGTTGCGCGGGCGCGCCGCGAGCATTTCCCGCAGGGTCGCATCGTGGAACACCACGTAAGGTGGCACTCCGCGCTCCTCCGCCAGAGACTTGCGCAGAGCGCGCAGGGCGTCCCACAGGGGGAGGTCGGCTTCGGCGATTTCCACCGGCGCGCGGGCGCGGGATTCGCCGTCGCCCCTTGCTGCCTTCGCCGGTGTCTTCGGCAGGGTGCGCAGCTGCAGGTTTTCCTCGCCGCGCAGCACCGGCCGGCACTGCTCGGTAAGTTGCAGGGCGTTGAAGGCCTCGGCGTTCACCCGCAGGTAACCGCGTACGACCAGTTGCCGGGTCACCGCGCGCCATTCGTTGCCGCTGAAGTCGGCGCCGATGCCGTAGGTGGACAGCTGGTTGTGGTTGAACTGGCGGATCTTCTCTGTATCCGCGCCGCGCAGCACATCGATCACATGGGCGGCGCCGAAACGCTGGCCGGTGCGGTAAATGCAGGACATCAGTTTGCGCGAGGCCTCGCTGGCATCCCAGGTGGCGGGCGGCTCCAGGCAGGTGTCGCAGTTGCCGCAGTCTGCCTCCAGTTCTTCGTTGAAGTAGCGCAGCAATGCGCGGCGGCGACAGCTGGTGATTTCGCACAGCCCGAGCATGGCGTCGAGGCGCTGGCGCTCCTGGCGCTTGTGTTCATCGCTGCCCTCGGAGGTGGCGGCCATCTGGCTGAGCTTGACCACATCTTCCAGCCCATACAGCAACAGGGCGGTGGCGGGCTCGCCATCGCGGCCGGCGCGGCCGGTCTCCTGATAATAGGCCTCGATACTTTTGGGCAGGTCCAGGTGTGCCACAAAGCGCACATCCGGCTTGTCGATCCCCATACCGAACGCGATGGTGGCCACCATGATCACACCTTCCTCCCGCAGGAAGCGGCGCTGGTGTTCCGCGCGCACTTCGGCGGCGAGGCCAGCGTGGTAGGGCAGGGCGTTAAATCCCTGCTGCTGGAGCCACTCGGCGGTGGACTCGACCTTGCTGCGGGACAGGCAGTAGATGACCCCGGCGTGGCTCTGCTGTTCCGTGGTCAGGAACTGCAGCAGCTGCCGCTTGGGATTGTTCTTGGGGGCAATGCGGTACTGGATATTGGGGCGGTCGAAGCTGCTGATGAAGTGCCGGGCTTCGCCCAGATCCAGGCGCTGGGCGATTTCCCGGCGCGTGCGCTGGTCCGCGGTTGCGGTGAGGGCGACGCGCGGCACCTGGGGAAAACGCTGGTGCAGGCAGGAGAGCTGCAGATAGTCCGCACGGAAGTCGTGCCCCCACTGGCTCACACAGTGGGCCTCATCGATGGCGAACAGGGCGATGTCGGCCCGTTCCAGCAGTTCCAGGGTGCGCGGCTGTAGCAGCCGCTCCGGCGCCAGGTACAGCAGCTCCAGGTCGCCGCGCAGCAATTGGTCCTCGATGTCCTGGGCGGTGCGGAAGTCCAGCGAGGAGTTCAGGAAGGCCGCGGAAACCCCTGCGGCGCGCAGCGCTTCCACCTGGTCCTGCATCAGGGCGATCAGCGGGGAAATCACGATGCCGCAGCCCGGGCGGGCGAGGGCGGGGATCTGGTAGCACAGGGACTTGCCGCCACCGGTGGGCATCAGCACCAGGGCGTCGTCGCCCGCGACCAGCGTGTCGATAATGGCCTGCTGGTCACCCCGGAAGCCGGTGTAGCCAAAGGTGTGTTCGAGGATGTAGTGCGGGCTGCGCGGGTGGGGTGTCTCTGTCATGGGCGGGAGTATACCCCCGGGAGCGCAGTGGCGGCGAACTGGTACCGGCGATCCGCTGTCCAACTCTTGGCGTATGTTGCCTCATGATTTCGTGACAATGATCTATAATCCTGCCACCGCAGACATAGACAGGGATAAAGCTATGCGCGCAATGACAATGAAGTCTGTGCTGTTATCGAGCACGCTCTCGGCGGTTCTCTTTTTGCTGGGGGGCTGCGTTACCCCGGGCCCGGAGCCCATCAATCCGCGTAATCTCGCCCAGTCCGCCGTCGCGGATACCCACCTGGGCTGGAAGCCGGCACCCGCCAATCAGCTCAACTATTCACTCGCTACCTCCACCGGTATTGCCCGTATGGAAATGCGCGAGCTGCCACTCGATCTGCAGGCGGTGACCATCGAGTTGCCGGGAATGCGCAATATCGAGGGGATCCAGTGGCGCGGGGCGGGTGGTGATCACGCCATGCTGTTTGACGGCGCAGAAGGAATGGATGGGGTCACCGTCGAGCGCCAGCACCGTGGCTACCGGTTACAGGTACGGGGACCCGCGCTGGAGTCCATACGCAATGGCGGATTTCTTACGGTGATCGACTACTACCGCAATTGAGCGGTGCAGCACTCCTGTTCTGGATATATTCCTGGGAAAAGCCCGTTACTGGAAACCCAGCCCGTCCGGTCGAATCAGATAGAGCTTCGGCCAGTACTTGCCCGTCACCCAGAGCCCGTTGCGCGCCTGATCCCAGGCGATGCCGTTGGCCACGGCGTCTATCGGCCGTCTCCCCTTCAGGCTGTCCTGCTGTAGTCTCTCCAGATTGATGAACCCGCGCACGTCTCCACTGTCGGGGTCGATGGCGATCATCCTCGCATCCTGCCAGATATTTGCCCACACCAGGCCGTGCACGTATTCCAGCTCATTGAGCCGGGACCAGTCCTGCCCGCCGCCCTGAACCCTGACCTGCCGCGTGACCTCGAAGGTTTCCGGGTCGCGGAAGAAGAGCGTGTCGCTGCCGTTACTCATGATCAGCTGCTTGCCATCGCTGGTCAGCCCCCAACCCTCTCCCCGGTAGCGCAGCACCTTTTCCAGGGTGAAGTCCGCGCGTTGGTAGATCTGTACTTCGCCGGCACGGTAGGTCAGCAGGTACAGTTTGTCTCCCAGAACTGCGAGCCCCTCCGCAAAGCGGTTGGACGCGAGCCATTTGCGTCTTACGGGATTGCGGCCCGGGTCGGTATACTCCGCCAGCCAGGAGTGGCCATAGCGCCCGCTGCTTTCCAGCCAGCGCTCACCGTCGAAGTAGAGCCCCTGGGTAAAATGGTCGGCGGGGCGGGCTTTGCTTTCGAGCAGTTGGTAATCCAGAGCTTCGGTCGCGAGGCTTGGGCTGCAAAGCCATGGCAGGACCGCGGCCATGACGGTGGCGGTCGCGCGGAGCGCGGATATAAGAGCGGCGCGCATGGTAATCAATTTTCCCTGTTCAATGATTTTCAGTTCAGTGCAGTAATTTATGACTCGTATAAAAACATTTGTCACCCTGACCCTGCTCGGTGGCCTGGCGGTGGTGCTACCAATTGCCATTTTTGTGATGCTGATCCAGTGGCTGTTCGGCCAGATTACCGACCTGGTGGCACCGGCAACCCAGTGGATGCAGGCTCACACGCAGTTCAAGGATAGCTTCGCGCGCCTGGTGGTGATAGCGCTGATTCTCGGGCTGTGTTTTCTGATCGGTCTGCTGGTGAAAACCAGTGTGGGGCGCTGGGCGCACAAGCACCTGGATTACTGGCTGGGCAAGCTGGCGCCGGGGTACAACACGATCAAGGAACTGGTGCTGCAGTTTATCGGCGGCGGTGGCAGTGAGGGGGTGCTGTCGGGGCCGGTGGCGCGGGCGCGGATTCACGGTGCCGGCAATCCGCTGTCGGTGACGGCGATCGTAACGTCCCAGCACGCGAACGGGGATTACACCGTCTATGTGCCCACGGCGCCGGTACCGACGTCCGGGTTTGTCTACCACCTGCCGCCGGACTGCGTGGAAATTCTGCCCCATGTGACCGTGGAAGCGGCCATGAAATCCATCGTTGCGTGCGGCTCCGGCAGCGGACCGCTGCTCGCACCGCCCGCGGTCGAAGAGACCAAATAAACAACCGATTAAATATCTCTGTTCTTACCCAGTGCGCGAATCGCAAAGCGCATTGGGTGCAGCGCCTTCACCAGCTCTGCCGAGACCGGCATCACTTCCCCGGTAATCCAGCCTGCCAGCACTTCCGCTGCCAGCGGTGCATAGGTAAATCCGCGCGATCCCAGCCCGGCCAGTACATAGAGGCCTGGCTGGTACGGTGTCCGCTGGTCGATCCGTTGCTTGCGGTTCTTGCGCAGCGGGTGGTAGGTGCTTTCCAGTTGCGCCCAGTCCGCCACCGGGCCGGCCATGGGCAGGTAGTCCGGGGTGGCGGCGCGCAGGGCGGCGCGGCCGTTGAGTGATTGTTGGCGGAACGCGTCGGCGATGTCGGGGAGCAGGGTCGACAGTGTGTGCAGGTTTTCTTCATGCTCGTCGCTGCGGAGTTCGGTGTCCGTCTGTTTGAGCTTGAAGGTGGCGCCGAAGCTGTGGCTCGGCGATCCGTCGCTACCGGCGGCGGGGGCGATGTAGCCTTCCGCACATAGGGCCAGCTTCAGCTTTTCCGACTCGGCGGTGGCCGCGGCAAACGAGACCTGGCCGCGTATCGGCTGCAGTGGCAGGGGCGCGGTCTGCGGAAACTGGCGATTGAAGTTGGCCATGCAGAGAATCAGCGCGTCGAATTTGGGCTGCTCCGTCTCTCCGCCAATCCCCAGTTGCCAGCGGTCGCCGGCGCGGTCGACATGCTCGACGGTGGTGCCAAAGCGCGTGCGGATATTCGGGTGATCCAGCAGGCGCGCGCACACCTGGCGCGGACGCAGCCAGCCGGCGGCGGGGAAATACAGTCCCGGTGTCGAGAGTTGCACGCCGGCAAGCGCACTGGCTTCGATATCCGTTACCGGCCGGGCGAGCTGCGAGTCACTGTCGAGTGCGAGTTGCTCGACGATCTGCTGTTGCAGCTGCTGTTCTTTCTCCGTCTGCGCCAGTTGCAGGAGTCCGTGGAAATGGACCGCCTGTGGGCACAGGGCCGGGTAGAAGCGCTGGGCGTACTGGAGTGCCAGCAGGTTGAAGTCACCGTTGGGGCCGGGTTTCGGTGAGAGTTTTGCGTAGAGGATTCCCTGGTCGTTACCCGAGGCGCCGCTGCCGGGTGCCTCTCCCTGTTCAAATACAGTGACCCTGATATTGCGCTCTGCCAGCGCCCTCGCGGCCGTCGCGCCGGCAATACCAGCGCCGACAATAGCGACGGACCGCGGTAGCTTCTGTAAAGACTGCGGCAGATGCCAGGGCGTGACACTGTGTCTGTGCGGTGCTTCTTCTGGTGCCGGCGCAAAAACACCGCGCAGCATTTCCCGCTTGCGGCCAAACCCCGGTACTTTCTGCAGCTCGAAACCGACCGATTTCAGCCCGCGCTTGACGATACCCGCGCAGGTAAAGGTGGCAAAGGTCGCCTGTGGTGCACTCAGCCGGGCAATGGCCGCAAACAGTTCCTCGCTCCACATGTCCGGGTTTTTCGACGGTGCAAAACCATCGAGAAACCAGGCATCGATCGCGCGGTCGCGCACCGGATCGTCCAGCAGCAGGCTCTCGAATCCCTGGCTGGCTTCATCAATCACCAGTGTCAGGTAAACCCCGCCAGTAAACTTCAGCCGGTGTACGCCCGGCGCCAGATAGACCGGATACTGCGCGATGAGTTGCCCGCTGAGATCCGCCAGCTCAGGCCACATAGCCAGCGCCCGCGCCAGATCCCGCGGGTGCAGCGGAAACTTTTCCACGCTGACAAAATGCAGCTGCGCCCCGGCGGGCGCCACCTGCTGCCAGAGCTGCCAGGCCGCGAGAAAATTCAGCCCGGTGCCAAAGCCGGTTTCGCCAATGGTGAAGCGCGCCCCGTCGTCGAGCGCGGCCCAGCGTTCCGGCAGCCGGTTCTCGGCGAGAAACACATGGCGGGTTTCCTCCAGCCCGGAAGCGGTGGAGAAATAGATATCGTCGAAGGCACTGGAAACCGGCTGGC
>Ga0207814_100332_pt1 | contig 32682 bp, 26 predicted proteins | sample TtaePargueraPR_7_FD_187755 | JGI IMG/M metagenome (GOLD analysis project Ga0207814, IMG submission 187755) | Aerobic enrichment media microbial communities from Bioluminiscent Bay, La Parguera, Puerto Rico - Tt and P1 (2) (SPAdes) | ecosystem: Environmental > Aquatic > Marine > Unclassified ... | reverse complement strand
AGGAATGGCTGGATGCGCTGCAAGCGGTTATCCGCCACAGCGGTAAAGAGCGCGCTGCGTTCCTGCTGAAGCAGCTGTCTGATCGCGCCACCAACATTGGCGTTCAGCTGCCGGCGGCCATCACCACCCCCTATCGCAATACCATTCCGCCCCAGGCCGAAAAGCGTATGCCCGGCGACCTGTTCATGGAACGCCGCATTCGCTCGCTGATCCGCTGGAACGCGCTGGCGATGGTGGTACGCGCCAACTCCAACAGCGATAGCCTGGGTGGCCACATTGCGAGCTTCTCTTCCGCGGCGACGCTGTACGATGTCGCCTTCAACTACTTCTTCCGCGGCAATGAAGGCGAAGAGCGCGGTGACCTGATCTTCTTCCAGGGCCACAGCGCCCCGGGTATCTACGCCCGCTCCTACCTGGAAGGCCGCTTCGACGAAGAAAAACTGGACAACTTCCGCCGCGAAGTGAATGGCAACGGCCTGTCCTCCTACCCGCACCCGTGGTTGATGCCGGACTACTGGCAGTTCCCCACCGTTTCCATGGGCCTGGGCCCGATCCAGGCGATCTACCAGGCGCACATCATGCGCTACCTCTCTGCGCGCGACCTGTCGCCGCGCGGTGACCGCAAGGTGTGGGCATTCCTGGGCGACGGTGAGTGTGACGAACCGGAAACCCTCGGCGCCATCTCCATGGCCGGCCGCGAGAACCTGGAAAACCTGGTGTTCGTGGTCAACTGTAACCTGCAGCGTCTGGATGGCCCGGTGCGCGGCAACGGCAAGATCGTGCAGGAGCTGGAAGGCGTATTCCGCGGCGCCGGCTGGAACGTGATCAAGGTCCTGTGGGGCCGCCTGTGGGATCCGCTGCTGGAGAAGGACGACAAGGGCCTGCTGCAGAAAGTCATGGACGAGACCGTCGATGGCGAGATGCAGAACTTCAAGGCCAATGGCGGCGCCTACACCCGCGAGCATTTCTTCGGCAAGTACCCGGAACTCGAAGAGATGGTGAAAGACCTCTCCGACGACGAGATCATGAAACTCAACCGCGGCGGCCACGACCCGTACAAGGTCTACGCGGCCTACGCCGAAGCCATGGCCAGCAAGGGCAAGCCCACCGTGATCCTGGCGCAGACCGTAAAAGGTTACGGTCTGGGTGCTGCCGGTGAAGCGGCGATGGATACCCACAACGTCAAGAAGATGGATACCGAGGCGCTGAAGCGCTTCCGCGACCGCTTTGCGATCCCGATTACCGACAAGGAAATCGAGGAGGTGCCGTATTACCGCCCGTCGCCCGACAGCCCGGAAATGAAGTACATGGCCGAGCGCCGCAAGGCCCTGGGTGGCCCGGTACCGTCCCGCAGCACTGAAGTGGCGAAGCTGGAAATTCCGGAACTGGATGCCTTCAGTGCACTGACCAAAGGTTCCGGCGACCGCGAAATCTCCACCACCATGGCGTTCGTACGCGCGCTGTCGGTACTGGTGAAAGACAAGAAAATGGGCAAGAACGTCGCGCCGATTGTGCCCGACGAAGCCCGTACCTTCGGTATGGAAGGCCTGTTCCGCCAGCTGGGTATCTACTCTTCCCAGGGCCAGAAATACACCCCGGTCGACCACGGCCAGATTATGTATTACAAGGAAGACAAGAAAGGCCAGGTGCTGGAAGAGGGCATCAACGAGGCCGGCGCCATGTCTGCATGGATGGCTCTCGCCACTGCCTACAGCAACCACGGCGTGCCGATGGTGCCGTTCTACATCTACTACTCCATGTTCGGCTTCCAGCGCATTGGCGACCTCGCCTGGGCCGCGGGCGACATGCAGGCGCGCGGCTTCCTGGTCGGTGCCACTGCCGGCCGCACAACCCTGAACGGCGAAGGTCTGCAGCACCAGGACGGCCACAGCCACGTGCTGTCTGCCACCATCCCGAACTGCAAGAGCTACGACCCGGCTTACGGTTACGACCTCGCCGTAGTGATGCGCCAGGGCCTGAAGGAGATGTACGAAGAGCAGAAGAACCTCTTCTATTACATCACCATCGAGAACGAAAACTACCTGCAGCCGGAAATGCCGCAAGGTGTCGAGGAAGGCATCATCCGCGGTATCTACAAGCTGGAAAACGATTCCCGCAAGCCCGGCAAGGGCAAGGCAGCGAAGAAACATGTACAGCTGGTCGGTGCCGGTTCCATCCTGCGCGAAGTACTCGCGGCTGCGGATATCCTCGCCGACCAGTTCGGTGTGACCTCCGACGTGTGGAACCTGACCTCCGCCACCGAAGCGGCCCGCGAAGGCCAGGACGTTGCGCGCTGGAACATGCTGCACCCCACCGAAAGCCCGCGCAAAGCCTGGATCAGCGAGCAGTTTGAAGGCAACGAGACCCCGGTGGTGATCTCCACCGACTATATCCGCGCCTATGTCGAGCCCCTGCGCGAGTTTATCGATGGCGATGTGATTGCGCTGGGCACCGACGGCTTCGGCCGCTCCGACAGCCGCGAGCAGCTGCGTCGCTTCTTCGAGGTGAACCGCAACTACGTGACCATCGCTGCACTGAAAGGCCTGGCCGATCAGGGCGTGATCGACGCGAAAGAAGTGGCGGAAGCGATCAAGAAGCTGAACGTTGACCCGGAAAAAGTAAACCCGCGTCTGGTTTAAGGCCCGCTGAAAAAGGAAGGTAGAGATATGGCAAAACAAGTCATTAAAGTGCCCGATCTCGGCGGCGCCGATCAGGTAGATGTAATCGAAATCGCCGTTGCCGTGGGTGACACGGTGGCGGAAGAGGATGCGCTGATTGTGGTGGAGGGCGACAAGGCCTCCATGGATGTGCCGGCACCGGTGGCCGGCAAGATCCTGAGCATTTCCGTCAAGGAGGGCGACAAGGTCTCCGAAGGCGACGTGATCGGCGAAATGGAAACCGAAGCGGCCGGCGATGCTGCGGAAGAGCCTGCTGCCGAGGAAAAGGCGGAAGAGCCTGCTCCGGCCGCGGCCGCGGAAGAGACTCCGGCTGCCGCCGCGGCGCCTGCCGGTGAAGAAAAGGAAGAGGAACTCAAGGTGCCCGATCTCGGCGGTGCCGAGTCCGTGGACGTGATCGAGATTTCCGTTTCCGCCGGGGACACCGTGGAAGAGGGCGATGCCCTGATCGTGGTGGAAGGGGACAAGGCGTCCATGGACGTACCATCTTCTGCTTCCGGCACCATTGTCTCCCTCTCTGTGAAAGAGGGAGACAAGGTCTCCACCGGCGATGTGATCGGGGTGATCAAGACCGTCTCCGGCGGCGCGCCTGCACCCGCCCCGGCGGCCGCGGCTCCCGCTCCGGCGGCAGCGCCGGCACCGGCCGAGTCCGCGTCCCAGGAGCCGCCCGCGGCGCCGCAGAAGGATCCGCACCTGGAGCGGGACCACACGCCTTCGGCAGAGGTTTATGCCGGTCCGGCGGTACGCAAGCTGGCGCGCGAACTGGGTGTCACCCTCAACAAGGTCAAACCCACCGGCCCGCGCAACCGCGTCACCAAGGACGACCTGCACGCCTATGTGAAGGAGCAGGTGAAGAAGGCCGAAAGCGGTGCGGTTGGCGTCGGCGGCGGTATCGGTATTGCACCGATGCCGGAAATCGACTTCAGCCAGTTTGGCCCGGTCAATGTCGAGCCCATGAGCAAGATCCACAAGCTCACCGCGGCCAACATGTCCCGCAACTGGCTGAACGTGCCCCACGTTACCCAGTTCGACGACGCGGACATCACCGAGCTGGAGGATTTCCGCAAGTCCATGAAGGCGGAAGCGGAAAAGCGCGGCGTGAAACTCACCCCGGTGCCGTTCCTGCTGAAAGCGGCCGCTGCGGCCCTGCGGGAAGTTCCGAGCTTCAACGTGTCCCTGCACAACGACGGCGAGCACATCGTGCGCAAGGACTACGTGCACATCGGCATGGCGGTAGACACACCGAAAGGTCTGATGGTCCCGGTGATCCGCGATGTGGACAAGAAAGGCCTGTACGAGCTGGCGGAAGAAGCTACCGCAATGGCTGTTGCTGCCCGCGACGGCAAGCTGAAGCCCCGCGACATGCAGGGTGCCTGCTTCACCATTTCCAGCCTCGGCGCCATTGGCGGCACCGGCTTCACGCCGATCGTCAATGCTCCGGAAGTGGGGATCCTGGGGGTTTCCAAGCTGGCAGTCCGCCCGGAGTGGAACGGCAAGGAATTCGTACCGCGGCAGATGTTGCCGCTGGCACTGTCCTACGACCACCGCGCGGTGAACGGTGGCGATGCCGGTCGCTTCCTGACCTATCTGGCGGCGGTACTGGGCGACGTTCGCCGTCTGTTGCTGTAATTGCGGCGGCAGATACACCAGTAAATAACGCCGGCGGGGGCTGCTCCGCCGGCGTTTTTTTATGTCTGTTCATGGACAATCCTATCGCCGCTGCCGGCATCATAAATATCCGCTGGCGGAAAATTATAGATTGTGTGGATTTTGGCGCTGTTATTTGCTGGTTAAATAATGTACAGCGTCGTCGAACACTACCTTGCAGCTAAACTGAAAAGGCCGGGACCTGGAACCCCGGCGTGGCCAGTTTGAGATTCGCGAGGTAGTCGAGCCATGAATCGCACAGGGATAGCAGCGGTGGCAGTGGGCGCCACACTGAGCTTACAAGGTTGTATATTCGTGCCCTACGGCAATGACAACAGTTACGATCCATTCTTCTTCGATCCGGACGACAAGTCCCAGAGTGCCGATTTCGTTGAAGTGGGTAATTACCTGCCAAATACCGCGGCACCACCGGCAGCCAGTCGCCAGTGCTCAACGGAAATACACGAGAGCAAGGTAGGTTCCGCCTGCTGGTATTTCCCGGTAGTGCGGGTGTATTGATACGGTATATTGAACCGGTGCATTGAGTCGTGGAAAGGCGCGCCGGATTGTGGAAGTGCTTCAGAAAAGGAGGCCCAATGCGCAAGCGAACGACACATTTCTCCCTGCTACTATCGCTGCTGGCGGCAGCAACCCTGCTCAGTGCCTGTGGTACCAGCAGCGTGCGTGATCAGGTGGTCTACCCTAACAGTGCCCCTGTTCCCCGTCAGCCGGCGGCAGAGCAGCAAACCAATTACGATGCCTGTCCAGGGGATGCAGAAGAACTGGCGCCGGGCTCCATCTGTCCGGCCACCGCCCAGTGCTATGAAATTTCCGGCGGCCGACGCTGTATTGTTTACGAAAAGTAGGCGTTCAACGGGTGGTAGGCCCCCGGTGGGATGGTGACTGACAGGAAGTGGGCGCCGTAAACCGTTTAAAGGAACTGTTATGAAACAACGCTGGATATTCCTGGCGGGGCTGGTGTCAGGGTGTGGCCTGGTTACCACCGGTTGCAGCAGCACCGGTAACGTGGCGAACCTGGACGGCTTCTGGTGTGACCTCACCGGCACACCCACGACCTATGTACAGCCGTCGCTCCCGGCCTATCTCACGCCCGCCTATCCCCGCAACTGTTTTACCGGTGATATGGAAGTGCCCGATGCGGGCAGCTGTGTGGCCGGCACCAACTGCTATCAACTGGATGCCGGTGCCTGGTGCACCGTCGAGGATGCCGCCGGCTGACGGGATTTGCCGGCGTTTTCTGTGCTTATCGAGAAATCTGAAACCTGAAATAAAAAAGGGCGGCATAATGCCGCCCTTCTCATGTCTGCCAGCAGGATTTTTAGCGGTACAGCAGTACCTTGCCCACCGACTTGTCATCGCTCTGTGAAACCACGCGCACCTTCAGTCCGTAGGAGGTAATCGCCCGGCCCGCATCGGGTATGGCGCCATTGCTGTAATCGGCGCTGTCGTCGAATACCGGATTGCGCTTGGTGTACATATCGCGCAGCAGCAGGCCGTAACCGTCGAGCAGGTCGAGGATCGACTTCTCTGTCTTGTCGATCCCGAACGCCGCATCGCGGATCTGGTAGCGGGTCGAGGCAACGGAATTGTCGTTCCACCGGTTCAGGTGCTGGTCCGCATCGACAACCCCGAGGAAGCCGTTGCCCGGGTGAATACCCACCCAGTTGTCTTCATAGCTTTCGTCGGCATACCAGATCACCAGGCCCTGGTTGAACGGGAGCATCTGTCCGGCAACGTTGATATGTTTCAGGCCGGTATCGACACCGGCATGGGTACGCCATTCGAGCAGGTAGTGGTGGTCGTGCAGGGTGTAACCGACGTTGCGGGTAAACCCATCCAGGGTGAATGCACCATCCCCCTCGGCGTCATCGGCAAGTACCACGGCATCGTCCACGGAAACCCGGATGTCATCGGCGTAGAAGCCCGGGTTGGCCACGTAGCCGTCGGTCCAGTAGTAGAACACCAGGTAGAACTGCTGCCCCGCGTAGGCACTGAGGTCGAATTCCGCATCGACCCAGCCGCCGGAAGCGCCGGTAATGCCGTGGCCCGGGTTCTGTCCGTAGGGGCTGGTTTCCGTGGAAATATTGCCCGCGATCGGGGTCAGGCCATCGGCGTTGTAAACCGCGATGAACGCGTAATCCCAGTCGGTCTCGATATCGTACCAGGCCTTGAAGTTGACCCTGGCGCTGCTCGCACCGGTCAGGTCCACCGGCGTCAGCATGACGTTGTCGAGGGTGTTACCGCTGCCACTGAAATAGGCGTATTCGCCACTGCTGGGTACGGTGGTGATTTTTTTCTTCATCGGCAGGTCGATGCGGATGGCATCGTTGTTGCTGCCCTTGCTGACGGCCTGGTCCAGCAGAGCCTCGATGCCGCCGGCGGGAATATCCTCCAGTGCCACCGTCACGCCGTGCAGCCAGTTACCGCCGTGGTTCTGTTGCAGGAATTGTTTCGCCCAGGCGGAAAAGCCGGTGGGCTCGGCGCCGGGAATGGTGCCGGCCCAGCTGCCATTGGACATGATCGACCAGGATGAAACCGGTTCACCGCGGCCGGTGTAATCGGTGTCGTATTCATCCGGCAGGCCCAGGTCGTGGCCGTATTCGTGGCTGACCACGCCGGCGGCCGCGTCGGCGGGCTGGATGGTGTAGTCGTACGCGGCCATGGGGCCGCCCCAGTAACCCACTTCTGCGGCGGTGCCCGGGATCGGGAAGATGTCCCCCAGACTCCAGCGGTGGGCCCAGATGGCATCTTCACCCAGCTGGCCACCGCCGGCCTCTTCACCGACGGAAGAGTGGATGATCAGCACATGGTCAACCAGGCCGTCCGCTTCCCAGAAATTGCCGTCGTCATCCAGATCGTAGCGATCCTCGATGTCGAAATCGGACAGGTCGACGGACGGGTCCGCAGCGGCGGCCAGCAGTGCCTCGCGTACCAGGGCGCGGGCATCGCCGTCGATATTGTTGCCGTAAAACGCGGCGGGCTCGCTGGCCATGTACCAGCCGGCCACGGCGCCGTCGACGGTGTAGCTGTTGCCGGACTGCTGCCAGTAATACTGTTCCATGGAAACCAGGTTTTCGCCGTTGGGGCCGGTGAAGCCGGTTTTGGAGAACAGCAGATCGGCGTAGTGCCCGGGGGTATAGTCCGCGTAGTACATATCGGACTCCCCGGACTGGATACTGTTGTGGGGAAAATCCGGAAATTCCATCAGGATGGCGAGTACCTTCGCGGTGCGGGTCTCTCCGTTATAGGGCTCCAGCTGCAGTGGTGCTGGCTTGCCTTTTTTGGCTGCGCCGAGCTTGTTGCCGCGACCGTTCTGCAGGGACAGGTTCAGGGAACTGCCGTGGTCGTTGGCCAGCAACGGCACGGAATCGCTGGAAAGGTTGTGGGTTTGCGCCTGCGCCTGCTTTCCCCGTTGTTTCAGGTAGTCCCGCAGTATCTGCTCTGCCTCTGGCAGGGTCGCATTCTCCCCAATGCGTCCCGATGCCCTGAGCATTTCCATCAGTTTGGTTTCATTGGCGACCGCCAGGTCCAGCGGCCCGCCCTGCCGTGGCATGTTTGCCGCCTGTGCACTGGTGACCCCGATTCCGAGCGCAAGTGCGCCGGCGGCAATTAGCCGATAAGGATTGAGCATGTTTTCCTCGTTATATCTTCTGGTTTTTACAAACAGGCAAAGAGGGAGTCTCGACGGTAAGACAGGCATCCGTGAGCCATCCTTGGCCCGCAACGGTCGACTTTATTAAAGTCGCCACAGAAGTAACGAGTAACGAACAAGAATGCGTAATGAAAAGCGCGCCTAAATGCTGGAAGCAGGAAAAATACTGGATTTGCCGGGGATTTTTGCAGGAAATTCAAAGTAAACGATACGAGGGTACCATTTAAGCCGGGCATCTCGGGTGGGATTGTCCCGTCACTTGCAGTCTGTTTGGGAGCTCGGCGTATTCTGACTCAACCGGCGGGTTTCCAGGGAAGCCACAGCCGCACCTGCAGTCCGCCATCCGCGCGATTATGCAGGCGGATATTGCCACCGTGTGCGTCGGCTATTTCCCGGCACAGGGCTAATCCGAGCCCAACGCCATGGGGTTTGGTGGAGAAAAATGGCAACAGTGCCTGCTGCAGAATCTTGTCGTTCATTCCGGGGCCGCGGTCGCTGACGGTAATCAACTGGCCGTGGGCGTCGGTCTCTATCTGCAGCGTAATATCCTCGGCACTGCTACCGGATTCTGCAGCGTTTTTCAGCAGGTTCAATAGTGCCTGTTCGATTTGTGCCGGATCGAAAAATCCCGCGCGTTCAGGCAGGCTGCCGACCAGCCGAAACGGATGCAGTGGCTGGACGCCGTTGATCAGTCTGGTCCAGGTTACTTCTTCGCAGACCGGCGGCGGCAGTTTGGCAAAGCGTGCGTAACCCTGGGTGAAGTCCGTGAGGTGACGGCAGCGCTCGGCAATGACATCGAACACCCCTGCGAGTTGTTGTGACTGCAGTTTTTCCGACAGCAGCTTGCCGCTGTGGGCCATGGATGAGATGGGGGCGAGGGAGTTGTTCAGCTCGTGGCTGATCAGGCGGATGACTTTTTTCCACACCTGCACTTCCGCCCGCGTCAGTTCCCGGGTCATTTCCCGCAGCAGTACCAGCCTGTGCTTTTGTGAATTGAGCACAAAGGTGCTGTTGCTGATGTGCAGGGTGTGGCTGCTTTCCTGGTCCAGGTAGCTGGTCAATCCGTCCTGCCGCTGTTCGATGGCCTGGGCGATTTCCGGCGGGCAGTGGGGCAGCACCTGCGCCAGGGTATGTCCCTGCAGTGGCCTGCCGCCATACAGCAGGTGGCGGGCACTGGTGTTGGCATAGATGATGTGCTCACCCTGATCGATCAGCAGCAGTGCCAGCGGTGAACTCTGGATCACGGTATCCAGCAATAGTTCCCGCTGGTGGATGTGCGCCCGTTCCTGCCGCAGGATCTCTCCCACCTCGTTATACAGCGCTGCCAGTTCCCCCAGCTGGTCCCGTTTTTTGATTGCCAGGGAGATGGAAAAGTCACCGTCGCGAAAATTCAGCAGGCCGCCGTGGATACTCTCCAGCGCGCGGTTGAGTCTGCTGGTGAGTGGCCGCAACAGTATCCAGATGGCGATGATTGCCAGTAGCAACCCCGTGCTCCAGGCGAGCCAGGGATCGGTGCCGAACTGCTGTAGCGCGAGCGGGGCGGATGTTCCCAGAATCACCGCGATCAGGGCGTTGGCAAAAATCCGGCCCTCGATGGATGTGCGCCCGGCCATCAGTAGGGAATACCGAATTTGTCGAGGCGGCGGTAGAGCGCCTGCCGACTGAGGCCGAGTTCGCGAGCGGCCTGGGCGATGATGCCGTTACAGTTGGCGAGGGTCTGCTCCAGCAGTTCGCGGCTGGGTTCGAAACTGTGTTCCGGTGCTTTCTGCAGCGCCTCGTCCGGCAGTGCGAGGGTTTCCTCATCGATGGTGTCGCCGCGGGTGAGCACCGATGCGCGCTGCATGACGTTCTGCAATTCGCGCACGTTTCCGGGCCAGGGGTAGCGCAGCATGCGCTGCTGGGCCTGCGGGCTGAGTTTCTTGCCGCTGTGGAAGAGGAAGGCGCGGGCCAGCGGCAGCAGGTCTTCCGGGCGCTCACTGAGCGCGGGAAGCTTCAGTTCGATCACGTTGAGGCGGTAGAACAGGTCCTGGCGGAAGCTGCCGTCTGCGATCATCTGCGGCAGGTTGCTGTTGGTGGCGCTGATCACGCGCACACGCACCTTGCGGGTGTGGCTGCTGCCGAGGCGCTGGAATTCGCCGGTCTGCAGTACCCGCAGCAGTTTTACCTGGCCGCTGGCTGAGAGTTCGCCGATTTCATCGAGAAACAGGGTGCCGCCGTCGGCAGCTTCAAAGCGTCCCTGGCGGGCTTTGTTGCCGGAGCCGGTGTAGGCGCCGGCCTCGGCACCGAAGAGTTCCGCTTCCATCAGTTCTTCCGGCAGGGCGCCGACGTTGACCTTGATGTAGGGGCCGTTTTTGACGCTGGAGTTGGCCTGCACGATGTCGGCAATTTTTTCCTTGCCGGCGCCGTTGGGACCGGTGATCAGTACCGGGACGTCGGAGTGCGCTACCTGGGTGGCCATTTCCAGCAGCTTCTGCACGCTGTTGCTGCGGTAGACGATTCCCTGGAGGTCGAATTGCTGTTGCAGCTGTGCCCGCGCCTGTTGTTCGCGGCTCTGGGCCTGGCGCTGCTGTTGCTGCAGTTCGTGCAGTTCCATCAGGTTTTTGATGGTGGCGATGAGTTTGTTGTCGTCCCAGGGTTTACCGACGTAGTCGGCGGCACCGGCCTTGACCAGCTCCACGGCCATTTCCAGCTGGGTCCAGGCAGTGAGCAGGATGACCGGGATATCCGGCTGCAGTTCACGCAGGGCGAAAAACAGCGCGCGGCCCTCTTCGCCGGAGGTGGTATCGGCGGTGAAGTTCATGTCCTGGATCACCAGGCTGATATCCGGGTTTTCCCGCAGCAGTTGCAGGCCGGCCTGGGGCGTAATTGCGCTCAGGGTTTCGATATCGTGGAGGGACAACAACAGGGAGAGGGCGGAGATGATGCCGGCGTTGTCGTCGATGATCAGTATTTTGTCCAACACACGTTCCCTGTTGCGGTGTTCCTATTTTATTTCAGTGGCGGTCCTGCACCCGATAGGGGATTACGGGACACGCCGTGAACCCATCCATGGGGGCTCTTCTAAAACATCCCTGTTTTAGAAGGTCCCGTAATCCCCTATCGGGCGCGGGACCTTAGCATCGAGATTCTACTTCGTAGCGGCTATTAAACGCTGCGGGTTGCCATGGCCGGTGAAATATTTGCTGCCCGCAGTGCCGGCACCAGCGCTGCGGCGACGCTGACAGCGAGCAGTATAAAGGCACAGACCACGGTTGTAGACAGCGGCAGTGCCGGTTGTCCGAATTCGCTGGCCAGGAACTGGTTGAAAATCTGTGCCGCGGCAACGCCCAGCAGGATACCGGTTGCGGCGATCATCAGGTTTTCCAGCAGGAAGTAGCGGCTGATGGCGGTGCGGGTGGCGCCGAGGGCGCGGCGCACGCCGATCTGCTTCTGCCGCTGGGTGATCCAGAATACGGTCAGGCCGACGATGCCGAGGGCGACGATAAAGGTCAGCAGGCCGACAACACCACCCAGTACGTTGATCATGGTGTTGTCGCCGGCATAGTAGCGGGACTTGCGGTCTTCCAGGGTTCTGACAGTGATCACTCGCTGGTTGTCGCGCTCGGCCAGTTTTTCTTCCACCAGTTTCATCACCTCGTCGCGCTGACCCTTTTCGGCGCGAATGATGTAGTAGTGCCATCTTTCCTGGATTGCCGGGAAGAAGACGCCGCGACCTGCCACTTGAGAGTTGGGCCATGACCCCAGGTTGCGCTCGACGATACCGATGATTTCCATCGGCTGGTCGGCGCCACCGAAATAGACCGGTTTACCGAGGGCATCGCCTTCGGGGTAGAGGGCATCGGCAAGTTTCTGGGTGACGATGGCAATGTCCGGGCGCCAGTTGCTGCTCGGCGACATCTCGCGAATTTCATTTGCGCGGAAGTTGCGGCCGGCAATCAGCTTCATGCCCAGCGCGTCGATCAGTTGCTCGTCAGCGGTGAAGTAGTTGGCACCGGTGGCGCCCACTTCCTGGTTCGGCTGGGTATAGAAGCCGCTGGAGGAGCCACTGCCGGAAAGCGGCAGATGGTTGCTGATCGAGGCGGCAGCGACGCCGGGCAGGGCGCGGATCATGTCCAGGTCCAGGCGAAACGCATGCTGCATGTCGTAATCTTTCGGAATGGCCATAAAGTTTGCGGTGACAATATCCTGTTCTGCCACCCCGGTGGGGCGATTGATATTGTGCAGACGCTCCTGGATAACCACCATGGCATTGCTCACGATGGCGAGGGTAAGTCCCAGCTGCAGGGCGATTAGCAGCGCGGAAATTTTGTGGCGCCAGAGTGCGGATAAAATGGGTCTCAATTCCAGCATGACGGGCCTCACTGGGTTTTCAGGTAAATGGACGGGTTGGTGCGGCTGATGCGCCAGGCTGGGTATAGCCCTGCAAGCAGGCTGGCGAAGATGGCGAGGCCGATGGCGGAGAGCATCATCATCCAGTCCATCGACGCGATGCGATCCAGGTAGCCCTGTTGCAGGTGCCGGATCAGGGTCAGCCCGCCAAGGGTCAGCAGAATGCCAAACAGTCCGCCGGCAAATCCGATGCAGGCACTCTCGACCAGGTGCTGGCTGAAGATGGCGTTGCGACTGGCGCCCAGCGCGCGGCGCACGCCGGCTTCGGGGGCCTTGCGCAGGAACTTGGCCAGCAGCAGGGCAACCGCGTTCACCAGGCATACCAGCAGGAATGCCAGTGACAGCCAGCTGAGCATGCGGTCGTCACCGTCCACCACTTCGTTCAGCAGCAGCCATTCGGAGGGATGGCTGAGGCCAAATTTGAGCGGGCGTGGGAAGCGGCCCTGTTCTTTCTGTTCGCTGATAAATCCGGTGAGGTATTCCCGGTATTTTTCTACCTGCTGCGGTGTGTCCAGCTGTACCCAGTACTGCAGCCACACCGATTCGCTGCCGAGGCGATCCTCGTAGCTTTTAATATCTTCATTTTTCCAGCCGTTGGTGTTGCCCCAGGGATAAATCTCGAAATTGCGGTGCAGGCCGAACGGGATAAATATCTCTGCGGAGTCGTTGAAGTGACCGTTGTTGAGGTCGTGCACTTTCGGGCTCGGGTTCCAGTTCTTGGTAACTCCCACCACGGTAAACGGTGCGCCGTTGAAATTGACGGTGCGACCCACACTGTTTTCGCCGCCGAACAGTTTTTCGTTGGTGGCTTGTGACAGCACAATTTGTTTTACGGGGCTGGTATCGGCTTCTTTTTCCCAGGTGTTACCGTACAGGAACGGAATGCCAAACAGGGCGAAGAAATCCCGGCTGGTTACGCGGCCATCGGCGGTAAACGGACGTATTTCCGAGTTTTCCAGACTGATGGGCCCGCCCCAGCGGTGCATGGCGACCTGGTGGGTGGGAATATCGGAGCGCAACAGGCTCGTCGCATCCTTGTAGGTGACCTGCCACGGCATCTCGCTGGGGTTGTCCGCGGCCTCGTGGGGATCCCAGCCGTCCAGCTGTACGGCATACAGCACATCGTCTTTTGCTTCCAGTGCGTTGCGGGACATCATGTAGTTGAGTGTGAGGGTGGTCATGGCAGCCCCCACGCCGACGGCGATGGCAGCGACCATCAGCGCGCTCAATATGGGGGTGCGGCGCAGGCTGCGCAGCGCCAGGGACATGTAGTATCCAATCATTGTGGTACTCCTTTACGCGGTGGCTACTTCGGCCGCGGCCGCTGTCTGGCGCAGGTCGGAAACCTGGCCGTCGACGATCTGAATGTTGCGCTGGGCGCGACGGGCGAGGTCCGGGTCGTGGGTGACCATGATGATGGTGGTGCCCCATTCGTTGATGAATTCCAGCAGTTCCATGACCTGGCGGGCCATCAGTGAGTCGAGGTTTCCTGTCGGTTCGTCCGCGAGCAGGAAGCGGGGTTCGCCGGCCAGGGCGCGGGCGATGGCGACGCGCTGCTGCTGGCCGCCGGACAGCTGTGCGGGCAGGTGCTTGGCGCGCGCGGAGAGGCCGACCTGTTCGAGGGATTTTTCGATGCGACGGCGGCGCTCTTTGGCGTTGAAGCCGCGGTAGCGCAGGGGGACGTCGATGTTATCGAACAGGTTGAGGTCGGGGATCAGATTGAAGCCCTGGAAAATAAAGCCGATTTTTTCGTTGCGCAGGTGTGAGCGGTCGCGATCGGAGAGGCCGCCGACTTCCTGGCCGTCCAGCAGGTATTCGCCGCCGGTGGGGGTTTCCAGCAGGCCGGCGATGTTGAGGAAGGTGGTTTTACCGGAGCCACTGGGGCCGGTGACGGAAACAAATTCCCCTTCGTTCACTTCCAGGCTGAAATCCCGGAGTGCGTGAGTCTCGATGGTATCGGTACGGTAGCTTTTGCGGATGTTGTGCATTTTCAGCATGGTGGAGTTCCTTGTCTGCTAGTTCATATGTAGTTATCTGATAATTCTGTGGCGGTGCTGCTGCCGGCTGTTGTTTGCGAGACACGAGCTAGGCGCCCCCTCGTGAACCCATCCCTGGGGACTTGTCGAAAAGGTCCCTCTTTTCGACAGTCTCGCAAACAACAATCGGCATCAGCCCCTTCTCGTTTAACTTCCTAGTGTTCGAAAACCCTATTCTTTCAGCGCAACCAGCTGCGCCTTGTCCAGCTCTTCTGCGGAAGAGGTAATAATCTGGTCGCCTTCCTTCAGCCCGGACACAATCTCAACCTGGTTGAGGCCCAGCGCGCCGATGGTGATCGGTACTTTTACTGCCTGGCTTTGATCGTTCAGCTTCCACGCAAAGCGGCCGCCGGTCTGATCCAGAAAAGCGCCGCGCTTGACCAGGATGACGTTGTTGCGGTTTTCCAGCAGGACGCGGGCGGTAAGGCGCAGGTTCTGGCGCAGGTTGCCGGGCTGCTCGCCGGTGAAGCGCACGCGGGCGACCACCTGGTTGTCGATCACTTCGGGAGCAATGGCGGTAATTTCGCCCGGCAGTTTCCTGCCGCCCATGTTGATTTCCACCGCCATGGCGAGGCCGAGGTCGTCGGCGTAGTTTTCCGGTACCGCGGCTTCCAGTTCGAAGCTGGTAAGGTCGACCACGGTGAGCAGCGGTGTGTTGGCGGCGACGGCGGAGCGCTGGGTGGCGGCGAGGCTGCCGATGGTGCCGTCTACCGGGGAGACGATGTGCAGTTCGTTGACCTTGCGCTGCAGTTCTTCCATTTGCAGCTTCTGCTGGTCTACCTGCAGCTGCAGGGTCTGGGTCTCGAACGAGAGGGCTTCGTTTTCCAGTGCGGCGTTCTGCACTGCCTGTTCGTATTCCAGTTCGGCACGGGCGAGGTCGTCGCTGGCCTTTTCGTAGTCGAGCTGGGAAATGATCTGTTTTTCCATGGACAGCTCGGCGCGCTTCAGTTCGCGCTGGGCCGCGGCGAGGTCCACCTTGGCGAGGTCCGCCTTCTGGGTGTTTTCCAGACGCTGGCGCTTGGCCTGAATCTTCTGCCGCTCCAGTTCCACGCTGAGCTTGCTGTACAGGGCGCTCTCCTGTGCCAGCTGGTTTTGCAGTTCCGGGCTGTCCACTTCCGCCAGCAGCTGGCCGCGCTCTACCGTGTCACCGGCCTTGACCGCGAACTTCACGATGCCCTGTGCCGGGCTGAACAGGGTAGGGCTGTTGGCTGCCACCACCTTGCCCTGAACCACCAGGTCCCGCACCAGGTCGCCGCGCTCCACCTGGGCGATATTAATGCGCGACAGGGACAGGCTGGCGTCCACCGCGTTGGTGCTCTGCCAGCTGAACAGCCCCCAAACCACAAACGCGCCCGCGGCCAGGCCGAGCCCAGCGCGTTTCAGCAGTTGTGGATTTTTCCAGTAGCTGGTCGGTGCAAGTCGGACGTCTTGCCCCGAGGTATCTCTGATCATGTGTTTCCCAAGTAATCTTCTGCTGGCTCTATTGGCCTTGTGCCTTCTATGACGCAGTGGTTTTGGCCGTTGGATGCAAATGCGGATTTCGGTTGCATTTGCGGATGCACAGGCCTTATCGCAATCGCCGTGCCAAGATGGTTTTATTTGTTAACTCATTGAAAATTAAAGGAAAAATATTTTTTCAGGGTTGCGCGGAGTGAAAGCAGGTGTCCGCTAAAAGTGTCCGCTGTCCCCCTGTCCGGGGGATCGGACACGGGTTGATTCAAGCGTCAGGCCGTCGGTCTTACGGGAACTCAGAGGTAAATGCGAAGGTGCCGCCACAGAACTTAAAACATTGTCCCGAAGCTCTGGCTGTTCTTTAGCCATTAAGGCCAGCATGCTAGAATCCGCGCCCATTTTTCCGGGCTTCCGGCAAGACTCCCCAGACAGGCAAATCCAAGTTATGCAGTTTTCCAACACCCTGCTGTCGTCCACCAGGAACGACTGGTTTGGCAATATCCGTCGCGACGTACTCGCGGGCCTCGTGGTCGCACTGGCGCTGATCCCCGAAGCCATTGCCTTCTCCATCATCGCCGGCGTCGACCCGCGAGTGGGCCTGTACGCCTCTTTCTGTATTGCCGTAGTCATCGCCTTCGTCGGCGGCCGCCCGGGGATGATCTCCGCCGCCACCGGCGCCATGGCCCTGCTGATGGTGACCCTGGTCAAGGAACACGGCCTCCAGTACCTGCTGGCGGCGACGCTATTGACCGGGGTACTGCAGATCTTCGCCGGCTACCTCAAGCTCGGCAGCCTGATGAGCTTCGTGTCGAGGGCCGTGGTCACGGGCTTCGTCAACGCGCTCGCCATCCTCATCTTTATGGCCCAGCTCCCCGAACTCACCGACGTCACCTGGCATGTCTACGCCATGACCGCCGCGGGCCTCGGCATCATCTACCTGTTCCCCTATGTGCCGGTGGTGGGCAAGGTGCTGCCGTCGCCGCTGGTGTGCATCCTGCTGCTGACCGCAGTGGCGGTATTCCTGGGGCTGGATATCCGTACCGTCGGCGATATGGGCGAGCTGCCGGACACCCTGCCGGTGTTCCTGTGGCCGGAAGTACCGCTCAATCTCGAGACCCTGAAGATCATCTTCCCCTATTCAGCGGGCCTCGCGGTGGTGGGCCTGCTGGAGTCCCTGATGACCGCCACCATTGTCGACGACCTGACCGACACCAGCAGTGACAAGAACCGGGAGTGCAAGGGCCAGGGGATTGCCAACATCGGTGCGGGACTGCTCGGCGGTATGGCGGGCTGCGCGATGATCGGCCAGTCGGTGATCAACGTTAAGTCTGGAGGCCGCGGCCGTCTGTCCACACTGGTGGCGGGTGTGGGCCTGTTGACCCTGGTGGTGTTCCTGAGCGATTACGTGGCGGTGATCCCGATGGCGGCACTGGTGGCGGTGATGATCATGGTATCCATCGGTACCTTTGACTGGGGTTCAATCCGTAATCTGAAGCACCTGCCGCTGTCCACCAATCTGGTGATGCTGGCTACGGTGATTGTGGTAGTGTTTACCCATAATCTGGCATTCGGTGTGTTCGTGGGTGTGCTGTTGGCTTCGCTGTTCTTCGCCAACAAGGTGAGCCACTTCATGTATGTGCAGACGGAGCTGGATGAGGAAAGCAATTGCCGGACCTACAAGGTGGTGGGGCAGGTGTTTTTCAATTCGGCGGACAAGTTTGTGGCACAGTTTGATTTCAAGGAGGCGCTGGACAAGGTGGTGATTGACCTGAGCCGGGCGCACTTCTGGGATGTGTCGGCGGTGCATTCGCTGGACAAGACGGTAGTGAAGTTCCGACGCGAGGGTGCCGAGGTTGAGCTGATCGGCCTGAACGAAGCCAGTGCAACCATCGTCGACCGCTTCGGTATACACGACAAGCCGGAAGAGATTGAGAAGGTGCTGGGGGGGCATTGAGTCCCGGAGCTCCGTTCCGGAGCTTTGTTTTAGCCCCGGTGGCGCCGGAACACTGGGCGGAAGTTTTTGAAAACGCACAAGTACATCCCTGTATGCTCCGGCGGCGACTTCCCTGTCGCCGACGGTTTCAAAAACTTCCGCCCAGCATTCCAGCTTCCATTCCTGGTCATGTGCTTCATAAGCATTTGTCGCTTCCGTTCCAAGATAGTTGGTTAGTGATAGAGAGAAAACAATAATGACCGAACAGAAAGATCCCCTGGTACTCACCTGTATCGATGGCTCCCACTACAGCGCCGCCGTGTGTGATTACGCCGCCTGGATTTCCAGCCGCACCGGCGCGCCCGTCAAGCTCCTGCACAATATCGAACGCGCTGCGGCGCCGGCGGTGGCGGACCTGTCCGGCAGTATCGGTCTCGGTAGCCAGGAGGAGTTGCTGGAAGAGCTTACCCTGCTGGAACAGCAGCGCTCCAAACTGCAGCTGGAGCAGGGCCGGCTGATGCTGGATGACGCCCGTGCGCGCACCGCAGCTGCCGGCGCCGAGCGGGTGGTGACCTGTCAACGCCACGGCAGTCTGGCGGAGTCGCTGGTGGAGCTGGAGGATCATATCCGTGTGCTGGTACTGGGGATTCGCGGTGAGGAGCACGGGGATTCAGACAAGGGATTGGGGACGCAGCTGGAGACGGTGGTGCGTTCGCTGCACAAGCCGATCCTGGTGGTGAACCGGGAGTTCACGGCGCCGCAAAATATCATGTTGGCTTACGACGGTAGCGAGGCGGCACGCAAGGCGCTGGATATGGTGGCTTCCAGCCCGCTGTTCCGGGGCATTGCCTGTCACCTGGTCTACGTAGGCCAGAGCGCGGCGGCGGAAACCGTGCTGGCGGAGGGGGCAGCGGCGCTGAGCCACGGCGGGATCGAAGTCACCAGTGCCAACCTGCAGGGCAAGACCGTGGAGGCGCTGGTGGCTTACCAGCAGGATCACGCAATCGATCTCACGGTAATGGGCGCCTTCAGTCACAACCGCCTGCGGGACCTGCTGCTGGGCAGTGTCACCGCAAAGATGCTGCTGAGCACCAATCAGCCGCTGCTGTTGTTGCGCTGAAGACAGCGATTAAAAGTATAAAAACAGCGCCCTCTAGCGCTCTGTTTCGAGCGATCCAGGGCGCTGCCAGTCAATATTGATTGCGCGTGAATATCAGCTGGCCATCTTCTGGCCAGCCGCGGAATAGTTTGCCGCCTGCTCGAGCGTCAGCCCGGCTTTCTTGTGCGGTGCGGGTTTGCCGTCGGCATCCAGTGCCACAAACACAATCCGCTCCACCCGCACAATCAGATCCCGGGTCTGCTTGTTGCGCATCTCACAGTGCACGGTCAGTGACGTGCGGCCGATGCCCACGACCTCGAAACCGAATTCCACAATATCCCCGCAAACCGCCGAGCTGACAAAATCGATCTCCGACATCAGCTTGGTCACGATGTTTGCGGTGCCCATCTGGCAACCGGCGAAAATTGCCGCTTCCTCATCTATCCACGCCAGTGCCTGACCGCCGAACAGACGTTGCGCGGGATTCAGGTCTCCAGGTTTTACAAAATGACGTGAGTAGTACTTCATGAGTGATTACCTCTTTGGTTACCCCTTGCCGGGCAATAGAAAATGCCGCATTCCGTAGCGGTCCCAATACAGGAATTGCATGAAGTGTGCCAATAAGCCGGGGGAAACTTGGGGTGGAGTACTTGTCTGGGAATTGAAGGAAAGGGTCCGGGTAAAAGGTTTCAGAAGCGTCGGCAACAGGGATGTTGCCGACGCAGCGTACAGGGATGTATTCACAGCGGTTCTGAAACCTTTTGCCCGGACCCTTTGCGCCACCGGGCCGGATTCATGGAAACTATTTCGCGGGAATTGGTCAAAATTGTGCGTTATTTATTCAGGCTGCACTTGTTGAGGGCAAAAATTATTCTGCAGGTTTGGCTAAACTGGCCGTGAGTACGGATATTCTGGCCGTGGAATTCTCATAGCGTGACCTGGGACTATGGGAGTTGCCGGCAACTGCCATTAGAATGTGCCGCTTTAGTGGCTGGCCAGTCGGCAGCCCTGACGGCGGAACTTCTGTAACACTTGGTGAGAAGTTCCCAGAAGAATCACCCAACGGAGAGAGCCCCCGGCATGATCATCCAGCCGAAAGTACGCGGATTCATCTGCACCAACGCCCACCCGCAGGGCTGCGCCGCCAACGTGCGTGAACAGATCGACTACATCAAATCCCAGCCCGCCATCCAGGACGGCCCCAAAAACGTCCTCGTGGTCGGCGCCTCCACCGGCTATGGCCTCGCCTCCCGTATCACCGCCGCCTTCGGCTGTGGCGCCAGCACCCTGGGTGTCTTCTTCGAAAAGCCGCCCACCGACAAGAAAACCGCCTCCGCCGGCTACTACAACGCCGCCGCGTTTGAAGACGAAGCGCACAAGGCCGGCCTGTACGCGAAAAGCATCAACGGCGACGCCTTCTCCGACGAAGTCAAAGCCCAGGCCATCGACCTGATCAAACAGGATCTCGGCAAAATCGACCTGGTGATCTACAGCCTCGCTTCCCCCCGTCGCAAAGATCCGAAAACCGGCGAACTGTACTCCTCGGTGCTGAAGCCCATCGGCAAGTCCTACACCGCCAAGAACCTCAACACCGACAAGCTGGAAATCTCCGACATCAGTGTTGATCCGGCGAACGAAGAGGAAATCGCGGCGACCGTAAAAGTCATGGGCGGCGAAGACTGGGAACTGTGGATGCAGGCCCTGAATGACGCCGGCGTACTGGCGGACAACTGCAAAACCGTTGCCTACACCTACATTGGTGAAAAACTTACCTGGCCGATCTACGGCCACGCCACCATCGGCAAGGCCAAGGAAGACCTGGACCGCGCCGCCAAGGCGATCACCGACAGCGGCAGTGCCGACGCCAACGTTGCGGTGCTGAAGGCCCTGGTAACCCAGTCCAGCTCCGCGATTCCGGTAATGCCGCTGTACATTTCCCTCGTCTACAAGGTGATGAAGGAAGAGGGTACCCACGAGGGCTGTATCGAGCAGCTGTACCGCCTTTATACCGAAGGTCTGTACACCGACACACCGCGCCTCGACGATACCAACCGTTTCCGCATGGACGACAAGGAACTGCGCCCGGAAACCCAGGCCAAGATCGAAAAACTGTGGCCGGAAGTGACCGAGGAAAACCTGTTCGAGCTGTCCGACTACAAGGGTTACAGCGACGACTTCCTCAAGCTGTTCGGCTTCGGTGTCGACGGTGTCGACTACGAGGCGGAAACCAGCCCGCTGGTAGAAGCCGACTTCAAGTAATAACTTGTTACCGTCAGCCCGAAAAAACGCCGGCCTCACCCGCCGGCGTTTTTGTTGTAGGCTGCGGCGTTTGAATGATTATCGTCATCGCATGTAAATGGGGAGAGCAATGGAACATCGTCAGCTCGGCAAAACCGACATCCAGGTCAGCAAGATCTGCCTCGGCACCATGACCTACGGCGAACAGAACAGCGAGTCCGAGGCGTTCGAGCAACTGGACTACGCGCTGGCCAACGGCGTCAACTTTATCGACTGTGCGGAGATGTACCCGGTGCCGCCCAAACCCGAGACTTGCGGTCGCACCGAGGAATACATCGGCAACTGGCTGGCGCAGCGGGGTACCCGCGAGCAGGTTGTGCTGGCCACCAAAGTCACCGGGCGCAGCAGTGCCAACTCCGGTGTCGGCCATATCCGCGGCGGCCCGCGCCTTAGTCGGGAACAGATTTTCAAGGCCTGCGACGACTCTCTCGCCCGCCTGAAAACCGACTATATCGACCTGTACCAGGTACACTGGCCGGAACGCCAGGCCAACTTCTTCGGCCAGCTCGGTTACGAACACGGTGAAGATGATGGCATCGACATCAGCGAGACCCTGAGCGCCCTGCAGGAACTGGTGGCCGCGGGCAAGGTGCGGCATATCGGATTGTCCAACGAGACCCCCTGGGGGATGCACCGCTACCTGCGTCTGGCAGCCCACGGCAACAAACCCCGCGTGGCATCGATCCAGAACCCCTACAGCCTGCTGAACCGCACCTTCGAGGTGGGGCTGGCGGAAATGGCGATCCGCGAGCAGTGCGGCCTGCTGGCCTATTCGCCACTGGCGTTTGGCACCCTGAGTGGCAAATACCTCGGCGGCGCCAAGCCGGCCGGGGCCAGGCTGACCCTGTTCGAGCGCTTCCAGCGCTATACCGGCCCCCGCGCCGTGGCGGCTACCGAGGCCTATGTGGCGCTGGCCCGGGAGTTCGGGCTGGACCCGGCGCAGATGGCACTGGCGTTCGTCACCCAGCAGCCGTTTGTCACGTCGAACATCATCGGCGCCACCACCATGGCCCAGTTGCGCAGCAATATCGCCAGCGCCGATATCACCCTGAGTGCGGAGCAGCTGGAAGCCATCAATCGCGTACACAGTGAGAGTCCCAACCCGGCGCCTTGAGGCGTCGGCCAGGGGCGGAATTGCGCGGCCGGCCTTCTATACTCAAGCAGGGACACTCGAGCACGGCAGTCAGGCAGGGTTGCCCAGGAACACCCGGCGGCCCGGGCTGTCGGATCCTGTTGAGAATCGGGGGATAGCGGGGCCATAACGCCAATCCGCGCGTTCCGCCTGGCGCTCAGCCTGGTCCCTGTCGCCATCCCACCACAGTGAAGCGGAGGAAACCCATGGAAACCGGCCACCACACCCTGAACGACCTGTTTGCCCAGCTGGGGCTCAGCTCTGACGATGAGTCGATCGAGGATTTTCTGGAGCGCCACCATCTCGCCGGCGAAGAAAAGCTGGCCAAGGCCCAGTTCTGGAGCGATGGGCAGCGCCGCTTCCTGCACGACGCCATCGCCGAGGACTCGGACTGGTGTGAAGTGGTGGACGAGCTGGACGCCCTGCTGCGCCACTGAGCCCCGCGGGCGTACCGCCCCAGCTTGCCACCAAAGCCGCTCGGACAGCCGTTTCCGCGCTCTCCGGGGTGCACGAGTATCCCCCCGCCGCGGGCGCGGCTATAATGCGCCGCTTTCCCCATTCCCAGCGGCATCTCAGCTTTTTTATGGAAAAACCGCATTTTCGCGCCGCCCTGTTGCATCCGCGCTACTGGTTCACCTGGTTACTCTTCGGTATCTGGTTTCTCGTCGCCCAGTTTCCCTATCGCTGGCAGATAGCGTTGGGGCGCGGCCTCGGTCGCCTGATGTTGCGCCTGGCGAAAAGTCGCCGGCGTATCGCCGAGCGCAACCTGGCCCTGTGTTTCCCCGAACTTTCCGCGCACAAGCGGGAGCAGCTGTTACGGCGCAATTTCGCCTCCAACGGTATCGCCCTGATGGAAACCGGGATGGCCTGGTTTCGCTCCAGCCGCTGGCTGCGCAGGCGCTTTACCATCGAGGGGCTGGAGCACCTGCAGGAGCCCATGAGCCGCGGACAGGGTGTGGTCATGCTCGCCATGCACTTCACTACCCTGGAAATCGGCGCCGCCTTTATGGCCATCAGCCATCCGGTGGACGGCATGTATCGCCCGCACAAGAACCCGGTGTACGACTATATGCAGCGCAAGGGCCGCGAGCGTCACGGCGAGGACACCGACGTATTCCAGCGCAAAGATGTACGCGGCATGCTCAAGGCGCTGCAGAAGGGGCGGGCGGTCTGGTATGCGCCGGACCAGGACTACGGCATCAAGCAGGGAGTGTTTGCGCCGCTGTTCGGCATTCCTGCGGCAACGGTCACCGGCACCTCGCGCTTTGCGCGGGTGGGGCGGGCACTGGTGGTGCCGTATACCGTGACCCGGCTCGAGGAGCGAGGGCATTACCAGGTACGGGTCTACCCGCCGATCAGGGAAATTCCGTCAGGTGACGAACTGCGGGACGCAATTCTGGTCAATCAGTTTGTGGAAGCGCGCATGCGCGAGAATCCGGCCCAGTACATGTGGGTGCACCGCCGTTTCAAGACCCGCCCCCAGGGCGAGGAAAGTTTCTACGATAAGAAAGTCAAACGGCGCAAGAAGCACAAAAAGTAGACAGGGCAAAAAGTAGGCAGAAAAGTTTCGCGGGTCAGTATTCATGCCGGGCAGCCGAATTGCGCTGGCATCAGACTGGCACGCTCAGTAACATACCGCATTCATTTTCAGGCGGTACAGACCGGCCCCGGTGCCGGTTTCAGAAGGAGTGACGATGATTACCGGCAGTATGGTGGCATTGGCCACACCCATGTATGCAGATGGCAGCCTCGACTGGGAGAAGCTGCACGATCTGGTGGAGTGGCATATCGAGCAGGGCACCCGGGCAATAGTGGCCGTGGGTACCACTGGCGAGTCCGCCACCCTCGACGTACACGAGCACCTGGAAGTCATCCGCCGCGTGGTGGACCAGGTTGCAGGGCGCATTCCGGTCATTGCCGGTACCGGAGCCAACTCCACCACCGAAGCCATCGAGCTGACCGCCACCGCCGCCAAATGCGGCGCTGACGCCTGTCTGCTGGTCACCCCTTATTACAACAAGCCCACCCAGGAAGGCCTGTACCAGCACTACAAAACGGTAGCCAAGGCCGTGGATATCCCGCAGATCCTCTACAATGTGCCGGGTCGCACTGCAGTGGATATGCTGCCGGAAACGGTCATGCGCCTCACTGCCATCGGCAATATTGTCGGCATCAAGGAGGCCACAGGAGACCTGGAGCGCGCCCGCGAACTGATCGAGCAGGTGCCCGAGGACTTTGCGGTCTACTCCGGTGATGACGCCACTGCGGTGGAGCTGATGCTGCTGGGTGGACACGGCAATATCAGCGTGACCGCCAACGTTGCCCCGGCCGCGGTGGCGCAGATGTGCGAGGCGGCCCTGGCGGGCGATGCGGACACCGCGCGCGCCATCAACCAGCGCATCGATGTGCTGCACCAGGCGCTGTTTGTGGAGGCAAACCCGATTCCGGTGAAGTGGGCGCTGGAGGAAATGGGCCGTATCGACAGCGGTATCCGCCTGCCACTGACCAATCTGTCCACGCAGTATCACGCCCGGGTGCGCGAAGCACTGCGCGGTGCCGGCGTGCTGTGAACGTCAGCGGCTAATAATTCAAAGGCGGTGTGATCGCACCGCCCAGGGACTGGATCGACAAGGTACCAATAATGACAAGATTTACCGCCGGAGCGCTTTTGTGTGCTGCCGCCACTGCCCTCGGTGGCTGTGGCATCTTCGGCCAGGATGGATATTTCCGCGACCGCGGCGACGACTACCAGATGGCGGACAGCCTGCCTCCCCTGCAGATGCCCCAGGGTGTCAGCAGCAAGCACCAGGAGGAGCTGTACGAGGTTCCGCAGATCAGTGGCGAGGTCGATCGCGGTGAATTTGTTGTGCCCCGCCCCCAGGCGCTGTCGGTCAATGCCGGCCTCGACCGGGTGAAGATCCAGAAGCTGGGCAACCGTCGCTGGGTGCTGGTCAATCAGCCGCCGGATGAAGTGTGGCCGCAACTGCACTACTTCCTGCGTTCTTCCGGTCTGCAGCTGGCGTATTCCGATGCCAGTGCCGGCACCATGGAAACCACCTGGCTGACTTTCGGCGAAAGCCCCGAAACCAAGGACAAGTACCGCCTGCAGGTGGAATCCGGTGTGCAACCGGACACCACCGAGATCCACGTACGCCACCTGGCACTACCGCTAGACGCGCCAATTGGCGGAGCGGTGAACTGGCCGGCCCAATCCTCGAGCCAGGAGCGCGAGGGCTGGATGATCGACGAGATGTCCGGTGCCCTCGCCGCAGACTCATCCGGTGCCGCGGCCTCGCTGGTGGCGCAGGCCATCGGTGGCGGCAAGGTGAAAGTCCAGGTGATGGAGCCGGCGGGTAAAGAGCCGTTTATCGCCCTCGATCTGGCCATGAACCGGGCCTGGGCGACGGTGGCACACGCCCTCAATACCGGCGCGTACCGGCTGCACCAGGAAGATTCCGATATCGGTATTTTCTACGTGACCTACGACCCCGAGCGCGAGCTGACCGACGAGGAGGACGGCTGGTTCTCCGGCTGGGGATCTGGCAACGGTGAGGACAAGCAGGCCAAGGCCGCCGAGGCTTACAGCCTGCAGCAGGTGCTGGCCAATATCGATACCAGCAGCGCGGCCGAGCCGGCGTTGTTTGCCAACCTGCAGGGGTTGGGCGGTGCGCCGGACAGCAAAATCCCCGGTTATCTGGTGGTACTGCGCGGTGCCGACCAGTCCATCGAAGTGCGTATCCGCAATACCCGCGGCCAGCCGCTATCGCGTGCAAAGGCGTCGGAACTGTTGATGGCCATTCGTCAGAACCTGATCTGACCCCGGAAGCGGAAACAGCAATGGCGATCAGGTTTGCCTCCCTGGGCAGTGGTAGCAAGGGCAATGGCACCCTGGTCGCCAGCGGCGACCACTGCCTGCTGGTGGACTGTGGCTTCACCATCAAGGAGACCGAGCGGCGCATGGCGCGGCTCGGCGTCACCCCGGCGGACCTATCCGCCATTCTCGTAACCCATGAACACAGTGATCACTTGTCCGGCGTGGGCCCGCTGGCGCGCAAGTATCGCCTGCCGGTGTACCTCACTCCGGGCACGCTGCGGGCACGGGATATCGGCACCCTGCCAGCGGTGACGCTGATCGAAGGACACCAGCCGTTTGCGGTAGGGGATATCCAGGTAACCCCGGTGGCGGTGCCACACGACGCGCGGGAGGCTGCGCAGTTCGTGTTTCGCAGCCGCGGTAGAAGTCTCGGTATTCTCACCGATCTCGGTACCATTACGCCCCATGTGGAGGCGGAGTACAGTGACTGCGACGCGCTGGTGCTGGAAGCCAATCACGACCCGCAAATGCTCGCGCAGGGCCCATACCCGCCTTCACTCAAGCGTCGGGTCGGCGGCGCTTACGGGCATCTGAGTAATCAGCAGGCAGCGGGTTTTTTGCAGCGTGTTGGTTGTGACCGCCTGCAGCACCTGGTGGTTGCCCATATCAGTGAGAAAAATAACAGTCTCACCCTGGCACAGGCCGCGCTGGCCGATGTCGCGGCAAAAGCGGCCAACTGCATTTACGCCTGTCAGCAGGAAGGTTTTGACTGGTTGCAGATCGATACTGCCGAGTAATCCATTCCGGGTTTGTGCGACCGGGCAAATACCCGGTCCACCTCACCGCCAATTCGTGGCAACATTCTCCCAATACTTTTCCCGAATCCTGAGCACAACACGGAGTTAACTCAGTGACTGCAAATGCATTCCTTACACGTACCAATACCGGAGACCTGTACGGCAAGCCCGGACTGGATGTTTTACTTGTTGAAACCGGCCTGTGTCGCGCGGTGATTGCGCTGCAGGGGGCCCAGGTGCTGGAGTTCAGCGCAGTGGGGCGGGCGCCCCTGCTGTGGCTGAGCCCGGCGGCCATATTCAAACCGGGCACCGCGGTGCGCGGCGGCGTGCCCCTGTGCCTGCCGTGGTTTGGTGAAAACCGGTCGGATCCGTCCAAGCCCAAGCACGGCCTGGTGCGCAACCAGCTGTGGGAGCTGGCGCGCAGTGACGAAAAGGCCGATGGACGGGTGCAGCTGGTATTCACATTCCAGCACCGCGGCGACGCGCTGTTTGCGGCGGACTTCACCTGTGAACTGAGCGTGACCCTGGGGCGGGAACTGGAATTCGCGCTGCAGCTGCACAATACCTCCGAGCAGGCTGCGGAATTCAGCTGGGCGCTGCACAGTTACTTTGCGGTGGACGACGTGGCCGATGTATCCGTAGACGGGCTCAGTGGTGTGGAGTATCTGGACAAGACCGAGGGCTTTGCCCGCGCCCTGCTCGAGGGCGCGCAGACATTTCCCGGTGAGGTGGACCGGGTGTTCGAACAGGCTCCCGCAGAGCAGACCATCGTCACCCCGAACCCGATTCACACCCGCAGCGAGCACTGCGATACCGTTATCACCTGGAACCCGGGCGCGGAACTGGCCGCAATCCTGGAAGATGTGGGTCCCCACTACCGCGGCTTTGTGTGTGTGGAGCACGGCAATGCATTTGCCAACAGCTGGCAGCTGGCGGGCGGAGAAACGGCCCGGGCGCGCCTGATACTGTCGCGCTGAACAGACTTTTTCTGTCTGCCGCCGAGTGATGACGAGTACAAAAAATGGATACGGAACCCATGCACAACGGCCTGATACATGCCTATCTGTTGGACGGCCAGGGCGGCGGGCGTCGCCTGAGCTGGAGTGAGGTGGGTAACTGGGCGCCGGGGCAGGGTCGCCTGTGGTTACATTTTGACTATACCGATACCGAGGCGCGGGAGTGGATCGGCAACGGCGCCGGACTGGAGCCGATTGTTGCCGAAGCTCTGCTGACGGAGGAAACCCGGCCGCGCACCACCAGCATTGGTGAGGGCTTGCTGATTGCCCTGCGCGGTGTGAATCTGAACCCGGAATCGCAGCCGGAGGATATGGTGTCGATCCGCCTGTGGGTTGAGGACTCCCGGATAGTGAGTACCCGCAAACGCCGGCTGATATCCGTCGGTGACCTGTGCCGGCAATTGGACAGCGGGCGCGGCCCGGCAACCTGTGCCGACCTGCTGGTGGAGCTCACCGACCTGCTGGTGTGGCGCATGAGTGACACGGTGGAATCCTTCGAGGACACCATCGACGAGCTGGAAGATCGTGTGGTTGCCGGCAGTAGTGGATCCCTGCGCTTTGATCTCGCAATGTTGCGCAAGCAGACCATTACCCTGCGCCGCTACCTGTCCCCAGAGCGCGAGGCGCTGGCACGCTTGCTGGTGGAAAAGGTCGAGTGGATCAGTGAGGCGAACCGTATCCGCTTGCGGGAGGTAAGTGATCGCTTGCTGCGCCACATTGAAGATATCGATGCGGTGCGGGAGCGGGCCGCGGTGACCCAGGAAGAGCTGATGAGCCAGATGTCCGAGCAGCTCAACAGTCGCATGTACGTGTTGTCGATTATCGCGGCGATCTTTCTGCCGCTGGGCTTTTTTACCGGGCTGCTGGGGATCAATGTCGGTGGCATTCCGGGGGCGGACAACCCCGGTGCTTTTCTGATCTTCAGTGGTTTGCTGCTGGTTACCGTGGTTATCCAGCTGATCGTGTTCCGCTGGAAAAAATGGCTGTGACCTGTCGCTGAAACGGCATGTGAATACGATGTGAACCGCCGGCGGTGACGGCTTGCGGGTGCCACCGCCGGGGAATTCCCGCTTCAGTTGAACGTGTGTTCGCGGTCGGGGAAGACCCCGTTTTTCACATCCTCTGCGTATTTGCGCAATGCTCCCGGGATATCGCCCGCTTCCAGCAGAAAGTTTTTGGAGAACTTGGGGGGCTTTTCCGTCAGCCCGAGAATATCGTTGATCACCAGGACCTGCGCATCGGTGTTTGCACCGGCACCTATGCCGATGGTAGGCATGGACACCGTATTGGTGATGCGCTTGGCCAGTTCCGCCGGTACGCATTCCAGCACCAGCAGGTCTGCACCGGCTTCATCCAGCTGCACCGCATCGTCGAGAATCCGGCCCGCCTGTTCGTCTTCGCGCCCCTGTACCCGGAAGCCGCCGAGCTTGTGCACCGATTGCGGGGTCAGTCCCAGGTGTGCGCACACCGGGATGCCGCGCTCGGTCAGCATCTTCACGGTCGGTGCCAGCCAGGCGCCGCCCTCGATTTTCACCATGTGTGCGCCCGCCTGCATGATGCGGGTGGCGTTGGTGAGTGCCTGCTCCGGGGTGGCGTAGGTCATAAACGGCAGATCGCCCATGATCAGGGATTTCTTGTTGCCGCGCGCCACCGCTTCCACGTGATAGATCATCTGTTCCATGGTGACGGGAATGGTGCTGTCGTAGCCGAGTACGGTCATGCCGAGGGAGTCGCCGATAAGGACTGTTTCAACCCCAGTCTTCTGGGCCATGGCAGCCATGGGGGCATCGTAGAGGGCGACACAGATGAATTTTTCTCCATCCATTTTCATTTTGCGCAGTGTCTGCACCGTTACCGGTTTGGTGAGTTCGCTGGTTCCGTAAGGCATGGCTTTGACTCTCTCAGGTCCAGAGGCGCGCCCGGGCGACGCTGCCCGGGCGGTTGTATTTTGCTATCGCAACACGTTTGTGCGCCGGGGTTACTTGCCAGGGTTGTAGTAGTGGCGTCCGCTGCTCACATTCAGCAGGTATTCCACCAGCTGGATGTAATCCCGCTGGTTGTCGACGATATCGATTTCGGCACAGTTGACGATCAGCAGCGGCGCTTCGTCGTAGTAGTGGAAGTAATTGGTATAGGCCTCGTTCAGTGTGGCCAGGTATTCGTTGCTGATCGAGCGCTCCGAGGCGATGCCGCGCTTGTGGATGCGCTCCTGCAGGACATTGAGTGGCGCCTGCAGGTAGATCACCAGATCTGGCTTGGGAGCTTCCAGGGTGAGGTGGTCGAAGACCTGGCGGTACAGCTGCAGCTCGTCACTGTCCAGGGTGACCTCGGCAAACAGCTGGTCCTTTTCGATCAGGAAGTCCGCCACCCGCACCGGCTTGAACATGTCGTTCTGGCGCAGGGCCTGAATCTGTTGTGAGCGCTGCAACAGGAAATGCAGCTGCGTGGGCAGAGCCGCACTTTTCGGGTCGCGGTAGAAGCGTTCCAGAAACGGATTGTCTTCCGGCTGTTCCAGCAGGGTGTCGTAATTGAAGGTGGCGGCAAGCTTTTTCGCCAGCGTGGTTTTGCCCACGCCGATATTGCCCTCTACGGCAATAAACCGGGGCAGGGCCCTGCCACTCAGATCCAGTTCTGCGTTGGGGGATTTCGCTTGGGTGTCTGAAACCGGGGGCATTGTCACCGGGATTACTCCTTTATTGTTCCGGCTGTACTGTTTGTCGCAGCAGTGTGCTGGTCGCGCGATGCAGTTACAACTTGTGCAGCCGGTTGGGCGGGCACTGTTGCAGCAGTTTCTGCAGGCTCCGGCCATCGGGCAAGGTCAGGTCAGGAACCAGTTCCGCCAGGGGCTGCAGGACAAAATTGCGCTCTGTCATACGCGGGTGCGGCACCGACAGTCTCGGGGTTTCGATGATATCGCTGCCGAACAGCAGTATATCCAAATCCAGTGTGCGGGCACCCCAGCGTATCGAGCGTTCACGGCCGTGCTGGTTTTCTATCGCCTGCAGGGCGTCGAGCAGCGCGATGGCGTCCAGGTCTGTCTCCAGCCTCGCCACCGCATTGACATAGTCCGGCTGCTCACCGGGGCCTATGGGGGCGCTGCTGTAGAACGCGGAGCAGGTATCCACCCGCGTCCGCGCAATCGCTTCCATGGCGGTCAATGCGGAGCGCAACTGCTCCACCGGGTGCGCAAGGTTGCTGCCGAGGCCAATATACACGCAAGTCATGGATGTGTTCAGTCGGTTCTTGGACCGCGGCGGCGGCCCCCGCGGTTGCGGCGCCCGCGGCCCTTGCCCTTGGTGCCCTGGCGCGGGAGCTCGCGGACCATCTGGCGGCGCTGCTCTTCATCCACCTGCTGGAACTCGGTCCACCACTGCCCGAGCCCTTTGGGGATTTCACCACAGTCTTCCCGCAACAGCAGGAAGTCGTAGGCTGCGCGGAATTTCGGCAGCTCCATGGTGCGGAAAGCGCGCTCACCGCCGCGGCGGGACAGGCGCGACTGCATATCCCAGATTTCCCGCATCGGCAGGGAAAAGCGCTTGGGAATGGCAGTGTGGGTCAGTTGTCCACTGACGACTTTCTGCGCCGCCTGGGCAAGTGCCGGCACCGGCGGGATACCTTTCTCGATCAGGAATTGCTGCTCCGCATTGACCGCTGGCCACAGCAGGGCCGCGTACAGGAAGGCGGGTGTTACCCGCTGGTCGTTGCGAATGCGCTGGTCGGTATTGCGCAGCGCGAGGCGGGTCAGCTCCAGGGCGTGGGGATCGTCCAGGTGCGCGGCGTTTGCCGGAAACAGGTGCTGCCAGAGGCCGTACTGGCGCATCAGTTCGAAGGTGCGTACACCGTGGCCGCTCATCAGCAGCTTGAGGACCTCGTCGAACAGGCGCGCGGGGGCAATATTGCGCAACAGCGGCGCCAGCTGATGGAGGGGGGCGGCGGTTTCCCGCTCGATATCGAAGTCGAGTTTGGCGGCGAAGCGCACCGCGCGCAGCATGCGCACCGGATCTTCCTTGTAGCGGGTTTCCGGGTCGCCAATCATGCGAATCAGGCGCTGCTGGATGTCGCCCATGCCGCCGGTGTAGTCGTGTATCTCGAAGCCGTTGGTGGTGTAGTAGAGCGCGTTGACGGTGAAATCCCGCCGCACCGCGTCGCTCTCGAGGTCGCCGTACACATTGTCCCGCAGCAGCATACCGTGTTCGGACTGCTGTGCTTCGTGCTCCTCGCCGTCACTGTGGTGGCCGCGGAAGGTGGTCACCTCGATGACCTCGCGCCCGATGCGGGCGTGCAGGATACGGAAGCGGCGGCCGACGATACGCGCGCCCCGGAACAGCTGTTTGGCCTGCTCGGGGGTGGCATCCGTGGCGACGTCGAAGTCCTTGGGATGGCCGCCGAGCAACAGGTCGCGCACACCGCCGCCCACGATGTAGGCCTCAAACCCCGCTTCCTGCAGGCGCTTCATCACCGTCAGTGCTGCGCGGCTGATATCGCGGCGGGAGATGGCGTGATCGTTGCGGGGGATGACGACTCGGGTGGTTTTCGGGGGGGAGGGCTGGTGACCTTGAGACTTGCGGTCTGACGGCTTGCGGCCCGGCCGATCACGGCCCGGCTTGTCGGCATCGGACTTGCGGTGCCAGCGCTTGATACTACTGATCAGGGAATTGAACATACGGTTTTCTGTGTTGATCTCAGCCCGCTTCACTGGCGAGGCTGTACGATGGTTCCGG
>Ga0207814_100326_pt1 | contig 33357 bp, 38 predicted proteins | sample TtaePargueraPR_7_FD_187755 | JGI IMG/M metagenome (GOLD analysis project Ga0207814, IMG submission 187755) | Aerobic enrichment media microbial communities from Bioluminiscent Bay, La Parguera, Puerto Rico - Tt and P1 (2) (SPAdes) | ecosystem: Environmental > Aquatic > Marine > Unclassified ... | reverse complement strand
GAAGCGGCGGGGGTCTCGGTACTGCCGACCCCATCGATGCTGCCGGATGCCCTCAAGGAGCGGATGGCGCCATAGGCCGGCGATGAACTGCGGGATCAGAGCCGATAGTCCGGTATTGAGCTGTAGCTGCGTGACGTTACAATTTCTGGATCAGCCGCTTGGGCGGCAATAGCTGGGAGGCAGGCTTATGAAGTGGGTAAAACGAATTCTCATTACCCTGGGCGTTATTCTGATCGCCTTCATTGGCCTCAGCGTCTTCGTTCACAACGCCAACAAGGACAAGAGCAAAGGCCCGTCCATTACCTTTACCAGCGGCGACAAGAAAGTCATCGCCTACACGTCCGGATCGCTGAACAAGAAGGTTGACGACAACGGTAATACCGTCGTTACGCTCGACGGCCGCCATGTGATCATAGTCAGCAAGAACAGCAAGGACATGATCTCGGTGAACGGCGAGCTGCGGCCGTGGCCCACCAGTATCCTGAGAATCAGTAGCCGCGAGGACGGCACGTTGTCCATCGAAGAGGCTGACAAATAGTTCGGACCTTAAGGTTTTGGCAGAAAGCCTTTGAGCGTTTTCACTTTTATCTGAATCACTCAAACGCTCTAGCTTTTGTTTTTACGCGCTTTTTAACGGAAAACCGGTTCCCACTTTTCCTAAAGCGTTCTAGTGCGAGGATTTGTTACGGCTTGCGCAATTGCAACCACGCGTAGATGGCCATCAGGGCCGTCACGGCGGCAACGCCTGCGAGCGCAAGCTCGTATCCCGATAGCAGGAGCAGGCCGGTGAACGCCGCCGGGAACGACAGCGATCCCATGAAGACCATGGTCATGGCGCCGGACGTGGCCGTGGAAACGTTCTTCGGTCCCGCCAGGTCGGCGATGAGGGCGAGGAACACGCCGTTCCAGCTGAACCCGGCCGCCCCGAACCAGCAGCCGAGCGCGACGAGGGCCGGAATGGACCAGCGGGGGTCGACGAAGATGGCCGTAACCACGGACCCGGCGGTCAGCAGGCCGATCAGGCCCATGACCGCTGCCGGATTGGTGTGGTCGGCGATATAGCCCCAGGCGAGGCGGAAGATCACGCTGGCTACCATGGCGGCGCTCAGGACAAGGCCTGCCTCGACCGCGCCGATGCCGGCGCGTTCCACGAAAAAGGCGACCATGATGGCACCGAAGGCATATTGCATCCCCGAGTAGACAAGGCCGGTCAGCGCGAGGGCGCGCAATCTCGTGTCGGACATGACGAAGGCAACAGGAGCGACCGGGTTCGCCGGGACCACCCGGTGCGCCGCGTCACGCTGCCTGTCGAGAGGCGCGCGCCAGGGCTGCACGGCAACGGCGCAGGCGAGACAGACCAGCCCCATGGCGGCGGCCGCGCCCTGCCAGCCCCACAGCAGCGCAAGCGGGGGCACAACGAGACCGGCGATCGCTCCTCCGATAGGCACGCTCGTCTGCTTGATCGAGAAGACGCCGGAGCGTTTGCCCGGCTCGGTCATCGTCGTCAGCAGGCGGTTGCTGGCGGTGTTGCCGGGACCGTAGGCCAGGCCGATGAGCATCGCGCTCAGCACCACCAGTGGCAGCGATGCGCTTGCCAGCGCAAATAATCCCAACGCTGCGAGCACGACCGTGCCCTGTGACGTGCGCAGCGCGCCGTAGCGGGTGATGAGATGCGGGGCAACCAGCGAGGAAAGGGCCGCGCCGCAATAGAGTATCGAGGTGTAGATGCCGATATAGCGCGCCGGAACATCGAGCGTTCTGGCTGCATCGGGCGCCAGGACCGGCAGGGTCATGGACGCCATGATGACCAGCGCATATGTGGTGAGCATCGTCGCGACCGCGGCAACGAGCAGCTTCGGACCCCTCCCCGCATCGCTCATGCAGATATATCCAGCAGCAGCTTGCCTTGCGTCAAACCACCCTCGATGGTCTCGTGGGCCTTGCGGGCGTCCTGCATCGGGAACACCGTATCGATCGTGACCTTGAGATCGCCTTTCGCGTAGGCCGCGAAGAGGTCGCCGGTGCGCACTGCAATCTCGCCCGGGTCGCGCAGGTAATCCGCAAGGTGCGGGCGGGTAAAGAATATTGACCCGGCCTCCGCCAGCTCCAGCGGCTCAATGGAGTCGACGAGACCGGAGGCACCACCGTAGTTGATGCAGAGCCCTCTCTTTCGCAGCGAGTGCATGGACCTGTGGATGGTGTCCTTGCCGACCGCGTCGTAAACCACGTCCACGCCTTCGCCGTTGGTCAGTTCCATGACCTTCTCGTGGAACTCTTCCTCGCGGTAAAAGATAACGTGGTCGGCGCCGAGGCCGTAGGCGATGTTGGCTTTTTCCACGCTGCCGACCGTCGTGAACACCGTTGCGCCGCGCAGCCTGGCGAGCTGGATGAGCAACTGGCCGACGCCGCCAGCACCCGCATGGACCAAACAGCTGTCGCCCTCGCCGAGTTCGAACGCCGAATGGCTGAGATAGTGGGCCGTGCAGCCCTGGAGCTGGAGGGCACAGGCGATATCGAGGGGAACCTTCTTCGGAACCTTCACGAGCTTCCATGCCGGGACCGATGCGAAATCGGCATAGGCGCCGCGCTCGATGCACCAGGCAACGCTGTCGCCCTCGGCAAGACCCTCGACGCCGGGCCCGGTCCTGGCAACATGGCCCGCGCCTTCCATACCCAGCACCATGGGCAGGGGCGTCTTGTAGGTATCGGATTTCGCGTAGCGCCCGGAGCGCATGTAAACGTCGATGAAATTGATGCCGGCGTAGGCAAGGCGGACCAGGACCTCGCCCTGGCCGGGCACCGGCACCGGTGCATCCAGCAGTTCGAGCTTTTCCGGACCGCCAAAGGCATTTACGCCAATGGCGCGCATAGTGTCGCTCACGTGCCTCTCCTCCGGGAAAAACTCTAAGTTGCCGGATCGCACTTTACGACGCGAAAGCGGACAAACAAAATACGCAAGGCCGCACCTGGCCCAATAATCAGCAGGAGACGTCCATGTTCACGATTTACGGCCGCGCAAACTCGTCAAACGTCCGCAAGGTTCTCTGGCTTTGCGCCGAACTCGGGCAGGAAGACTACGAGCGGCATGATTACGGGCGCGGCTACACGCCGTGCGATTCACCGGAATATGTCGCCCTCAACCCGAACAAGGTGGTGCCGACGCTGGTCGACGGCGACCTGGTCCTGTGGGAATCCAACACACAGCTTCGCTACCTGGCCGGCAAGTTTAAACGCGACGACCTGTATCCCGGCGATATCGTGGCGCGCGCCAAGGTGGACATGTGGATGGACTGGCAGCTGTCGACATCGCTCGTTGGCCTGCGCGTCCTGTTCCAGGGCCTGCACGTCAAGGATCCGGCCTTCACCGACCCGAAGGGCATCGAGAAAGCGCTGGTGCATGCTAACGCGACCTATGGCGGGCTGCTGAACGACCACTTCGCCAAGGGTGCGCAATACATGGCCGGCGACACGTTCACCATCGCCGACTGCTCGCTCGGCATGTATGTCCACCGCTGGTTCAACCTGCCGATCGAGCGCCCGGATGCACCAGCGCTTGCCGCCTATTACGAACGGCTGAAGGAGCGCGAGCCGTTCCAGAAGTGGATCGTCGGCCAGGGGGTATAATAGCCGCCTAATATTCAGCCGCGGCCTGCACCGGCAGACGTCCTTCCCTCTTGCGCTTTCGGGAAACCAGTTTCCTGACGGTGGCCCGGAAGGCGATATGCCTGAGCATCGCGGCGCGGCGCAAACCCTCCCTGACATCGCTTTCCCGGAGGCGTTCGTGACCTTGCTTGCGCATGTCGCCAAGCCCATACAACGCCCGGTCGACGGCCCTCGCCACTTCTTCTTCATTCCCAAGCATGTCTTAACTCCCGGCGTGCGTGACTGATGCTGCCAATAACTTGCTTTTTGCAAGTTATAGATATCTATCCATTTAACTTGTGAATTGCAAGTTAATTTCGTAGGATCAGGCCATGAAGCGGCCCGTCAAGAAACACGACACGCAATGCCTGGTTGCCTATGCGCTCAACGCCTTCGGCGACCGCTGGTCGCTGCTGATCGTCCGGGACATGATGCTGTACGGCAAACGCCGCTATCGCGATTTCCTTCAGAGCAAGGAGGGGATCGCGACCAATATCCTCGCGGACCGGCTCCGGCACCTTGAAGCGGCGGGCATACTGGAAAAGGAACGCGATCCGGAGAACCGCCGCAGCTTCATTTATTCCCTCACCGCGAAAGGTCTTCAGCTGGCGCCCATACTTATCGAGGTCATCCGCTGGGGCGGGCGCTTCGCGCCGCTCAACGAGTTCCGCGAGGATTTCATCGAGCGGGCCGACACGGACCGCGATGAACTCGTGCGCGAACTGCAGGCGCGCGCCAGCGGCAGATGACACCGCGCGCCAGACCCCGGGCAGGGCTCTGAAAAAATCCGTCAGGCTTGAACCTTTTTGGCGCGTGGCGCGACTAAAGCGTAACGCTGGATCAGGCTGCGTTTTGGTTATCTCGATCAAAACGCATGAAACCTGATCGGTTCTGATATTCCGGAACGGGATGCGGGCGGAAAAACGCGCACATCCTCGTCTTCACGGGGATATGCTTTTCCTCATCCCGCTCTTGCAAGGAGCAAGTCATGACGCCAGAACTGCAAACCGCTATCGAGCGCGCATACGAGGTTTTTACCCCCTACACTGACGTGTTCGGGGCGAAGTCCCTATGCGTGTGCCGATGCCCGTGCTGCATGTATGACGAGGCAGAGCACGCGCTGCTGAACACCCCGCTGCGCGAGATCACCCCGCTTGACCTGGGCGAGTATACGAACTCGGCGCACGGCTGGGACGACGACGGCATCGCCCATGAGTTCAGGTATTTCCTGCCGCGCACCTTCGAGCTCATCGCGCAGTACGACCCGCTCGACTATGTCGGGTTCACAGGCGCGCTCAGCCGCATGGGCAATGCAGGCTGGCTCGACAAGTGGCCGAAGGAGCAGGTGGACTGCGTCAACGGGTTTTTCGCAGCCTTCATGCGTTCGACGCTGGAGGCCATATACCACCAGATCCCCGGGCGCTCGGAATACGAACTCGCCGACATCGAGGACGTGCTCACATGCATCTTCAATGCGGGCGGTAATATCGCGCGCATGCTCGAGGTGTGGGACGCCGCGCCCGACCCCGGCGCCGCCGCCAACATGGCCAACATGCGCATGCGGGTCACCTGGAAAGACGGCGTGCCCTGTCTCTACAACTGGGACGCGGACCCGAAGATGCGCAAGGAAGGAGAGCGCATCGCCGCCTTCGTGCGCCGGCGGGAAGTGGACACGCGCATCGAGAACGCCTTCTTCATGACCGAAGAGGTCAACTGGCAGATGCTGATGTCCAATGCCCTCTTCTTTGGAGAATCGCGTTCCGCCGGCGCCGCGCACGGCACCCACCAAGCGCGCCGGTAGCGGCTGAGCAAGAGCCCCCTGCGCGAACCCAAGGCGCGCGGAAAAGTCAAAGAATAGGTCGCGCTAGGGCTTGCGGTCCTCGGCGCGGCCGTATTCTGGAAAATCCGGCTTCTCGTATTCGGGCAGGTCGAGAACATCGTCCAGCAGCAGCCAGCCCGTGGCGCCGTTGGCGCAGGTGAGCCTGAGCCATTCGTGGTGATCGTGGTCCGTGTCGGAGCCGGTCTTGCCCTTCTCCCTTGAAACCTCGAACAGGCTCTGGTCGGCGCCGTATTCCTTGCCGCGGAACTCGAGACGGAACATGCCCTCGCCGTAATAGGTCAGGTAGGTCCATTCGTCGCCGGCCCTGAAGGGCACCTCGATGTCAGATTCGGTCTTTTCGTCCACCAGCAGGATCTCGGAATCAGCGGAGAGGACGTAGGTGATCTTCTTGACGTAGGTAAGGAACTCCAGCTTCGACGCCTTTACCCGATCGCCGTTCCACGGGTGGTAGGTCTCGTCCTTCTTCATGGCGCATTCGATGTCCCTGGGGGCATCGGGCAAGGGTTCGCGGCGGATCATGGCGGAAACGTCGCTCGTGAGCGTGAACCCGGCCGGGTATTCTCCGGCCCAGAAATCCGTCTTGTACCAGGTGGTATCGTAGGCGGCGGCCGGAGCCGGGCCGAAAACGACGGCCGGGATCGCGGCGCTGAAAAGGAGTCGAGACAGGCGCATGGGCCAACCCTCCGCTAGAGCATCCCGCGTCCGGATGGACGCAGATTGATCCAGAGCTTCGGAATCGATCAACTTTCTGCGTTCAGATAAATCCATCTGAACGCAGATTGATCTAGCGGACAGCCTAGCGCAGCGCACGCGCACCCGAAACAGGTTTAACCCTGCTTCAGGCCTGACCGGCGAGCTTCCTTGCCTCCTCCACGAGATTGGAAGGGACCGTAAGCCCCTTTTCCGCCGCGTCCTTACGCAATTGCTCGCGCCGTCCGCCGGGCAGGCGGGCGCCGTCCTGGCTGATGATGCTGTCCAGAACCGTTTCAATGCGCTGAAGGAAACTTGCGTTGCCGGCGAATGCGTCCGGGTCAACCGCGATGAGGAACTGTCCGACCGAGGGCGGCTCTCCCTCGGCCGTGAAGAATGACGAGGCTTCGGTCGAAAGCGCGCTCCCCGTGAGGACTGCCGAGAGGATTTCCACCATCAGCCCGAGCGCGGCCCCCTTTGCCCCGCCGACGGGAAGGAGCACGCCTTCGGCAAGCGCGACTTCCGGGTCGGTCGTCGGGTTGCCTTTGGCGTCGGTCGCCCAGCCTTCGGGGATCGATTTGCCCTGTTGCTTGGCGGTCATGATGTTGCCGCGCGCGACCTGCGTCAGCGCCATGTCCATGACCAGCGGCAATTCCCCTTTGCGAGGACAGGCAAAGGCCAGCGGCTGGGTGCCGTAAATGGGCTTGTTGCCGCCCCACGGGGCCATGGCCTGCGGCGTGTTACCAACAACAAGCGCGACGAAGCCCAAACGGGCCGCTTTCTCCACGTGATGACCGAGCACGCCGCAATGGTGGGAGGCATGAAAGCCCACCGCCGCAATACCGTTCGCTTTTGCCTTGGCCGGAAAGTGCTCGAACGCCAGGTCGATGGCGGGATAGAAAAAGCCGTTCTTCACGTCGATCATCAGGGAGCCGGGCAACTCCTTCATGATCTCCGGGACCGCCTGCCCGTTCACCTTGCCGGAGCGCGCCTGCCCGGCATAGGTCGGGATGCGGGACAAACCGTGGCCCTTGCGGCCGTCGATCTCCGCCGCCAGCAGCGCGGCGGCGACAGATTTCGCGTTGCCCTCGCTAGTGTTGGATGCGACCAGCGCGGCGAGCATCAGCTCTTCGAGTTCGCTGCAGGTGAAGGTTTGCGTCTCGCTCATTCGTTTTTACCAAGTTCGCGCAGCACGTTCTCCACCGTGATGATGGATATGGCGGCGCTCGACTCGTGAGTGACGCCGGAGATATGCGGCGTCATGATGAGGTTGGGGGCGCCGGCGAACTTCGCCGCCGTTTGCTTCGTCAAGGGCTCGTCGACGAACACGTCGAGGGCGGCGCCGGCGATCTGTCCCGACTTTAGCGCAGCGAGAAGATCGTCCTCGTTGATGATGCCGCCGCGCGCGGTGTTGATGAGGAAGGACCCTTTCTTCATTTTCGCCATCGCGGCGCCATCGATGAGATCGCGCGTCTCCGGCATGAGCGGCGTGTGCACTGAGAGGACGTCGCTGCGGGCCAGCAGGTCGTCGAGGGAAACGCTTTCCGCGTATTTCCACCCCGGGGCGTCCTTGGGCTGGAAGGGGTCGTGGGCGATGACCTGCATTTCGAGCCCTGCTGCCATCTTCGCCGCCGACTGTCCGATCATGCCGAAACCCAGCAGGCCGAGCGTCTTCGCCTTCGCCTCGATGCCGATATACTTGTTGCGGGGCCACTCCCCGGCAAGGATTTCGTCTTTCGAGTAGAACGACCCCTTAAGAAGCATGAGCGCCGCAGTGATCGCGTATTCGGCGACCGACACGTTGTTGGAGCCTGTTGCCGGGCAGACCGTCACGCCGTGCTTCTCGCAGGCAGACATGTCGATATTGTCCAGCCCGACGCCAAGGCGGCCGATGACCTCGAGCTTCGGCCCGGCAGACAGGATGTCATCGTTGATCCTGGTGCGGTTGCGCACCACCATCGCGCGGGCATCCCCGATCAGCGACTTGATCTCGTCGGGCTTGTCGCACAGGGTCGGGTCCCAGTGGACGGAGTATCTGGCCTTCAGATCCTCGACCGGGCCTTCGTCCATGAATTCGGTAATGACTATGTCTGGCATGACAGCTCGCTCTTCTCAAACATACTGAAATTCGAAATTCCCGCGAAAGCGGGAATCCAGTGGATCGCTACCTTGACCCCTGCCTGCGCAGGGGTTTCAGGGACTAAGTCAACTCCAACAATTTGCGCATGGTGTCCATGAGCGCGGATTTGAGTTCAATGCCGATGCCGGGCTGGTCCGGATCGAGCGACGTGTAGCCCTCGACGATTTTCGCGTTGTCGGCGAAGCCGCCGAACGGGGCAAAGACGCCGGGGTAGGTTTCGGTGCCGCCGAGTTGCAGGCCCTGCGCCATGTGCAACCCGAGCTGGTGGCCGCCGTGGGGCAGGAACCGCCGGCGCGACCAGTCGAGTTTTGCCGCCTCGTCCAGCATGACGAGGCATTCCGTCAGGCCGTAACAAAGGGTCGGGTCGGGTTGCAGCCAGTCGATGTCCGGACGCATGCCACCGAAACGCATCAGGTTTTTCATTTCCTGGTGGGAGAACAGGTTCTCGCCCGTGGCGATGGCGCCGGCGTAATTCGCGATCAGTTCCGCGTTCAGATGGTAGTCGAGCGGGTCGCCCGGCTCCTCGTACCAGGCCAGCTTCAGCGGCTCCACCGCCTTGCCGAACGCGATCGCCTCTTCGAGCGAAAAACGTCCATTCACGTCGACGGCCAGGTTCTCGCCAGATCCCAGTTCGTCAGCGGCCGCCTCGACACGCTTCATATCTTCGGCGAGCGGAACCGCGCCGACCTTCATCTTGCAGATCTTGTAGCCCTGTTCGCGATAGCCGCGCATTTCCTCGCGCAGTGTCTCCACGTCCTTTCCGGGGTTGTAGTAACCGCCGCCGGGGTAGACGAGCACCTTGTCGTCGAATTTCCCGCCGTTGTATTTCTCCGAGATGACCTTCCACAGCGGCTTTTCCGCGATCTTGGCATGCGCATCCCACACGGCGGTGTCGAGCGCGCCGATGCAGAAGGAGCGTTCACCGTGGCCGCCGGGCTTCTCGTTGGACATGAGCGTGGCCCAGACAGCCAGCGGCGAGATGTTCTCAGCCCTATCGTCGAGCAGCGATTCGGGCTCGGCCTCGTAGAGCCGCGGCAGGAAGCGCGACTCCAGGAGGCCCGGCTGGGCGTAACGGCCGTTGGAGGAAAAGCCGTAGCCGATGACCGGCTCGCCGTTGCGCACCACGTCCGTCTCCACGCAGACGACGTTGGTCGTCATGGCGGAGAAATTGATGAAGGCGTTCGACATGGTCGAGGCCAGCGGGGCCGAGGCGTGGCGCACCTTGGTGATCTTCATGTCTGCTCCCGGGATTTCACGCGAAAGGACTCCGGATTTCACCAGCCGAGTAGCAATACGGCAAGCACCAGCACGCCGAGGAAAACAGTTTCGCCGCAGATGAGCGCGATGGCCTGCCCGCCAACGTCACCCAGCGACTTCAGCGACGTCTTCATGCCCAGCGCGGAGATAGCGACCACGAGGCACCAGCGCGAAACATCCAATACGAACTGGCGAAGGCTTTCGGGGAATGCATCGATGCTTCCCAAGCCGACAAGGATAGCGAAGCCGATCACGAACCACGGCACGGGAAGCGCGCCGTGTCCCTCGCTTCCGGGATGGTTGCGGAAGGCGAGCGCCAGCGTGGCGACTATGGGCAGCAGCATGGCGACGCGCAGCAGCTTGACGAAGGTTGCCGTCTGGCCGGCCTCGTCGGAGACGCTGTAGCCGGCGCCCACCACCTGCGCCACGTCATGGATGGTGGCGCCGAAGAAGATGCCGGCCTGCGTGTCGTCGAGGCCGAGAAGGTTCGCGGCAATCGGGTACAGGATCATGGCCATGGTGCTGAGCGTGGTCACGGCGATGACGGTGAAGATGGTATTGCGCTCGGAAAACTTGTTCCTGGGAAGAACGGAAGAAAGAGCCAGGGCAGCGGACGCGCCGCATATTCCGACCGCGCCGCCGGTCAGCAACCCGAGCCGCCAGCCCCGGCCGAGCAGGCGCGAGAACACGAGGCCGCTGAGCAGCGTCGCCAGCACGGCAATTGCGACGAGGGCGACGGTTCTGAAGCCGTAGCTCACGATCTGGTCGACAGTTATGCCAAGCCCGAGCAAGGCAACCCCGAACCGCAGGATGCGGCTCGACGCCAGTTCGATACCCGGTACGCAGCGTCCGCCCTCCGACAGGAAATTGAACGCCATGCCGAGCAGCAGTGCGAACAGCATGGTCGGCCCGCCATAGTGTTCGGACAGGAAGCGGGCGGCGATGGCCACGATGACGGCGAGCAGCAGGCCCGGGTAAATGTAATGCAGCCAGCGGCGAAAGCCTTCCCGCGTGAACTCGAGCGGAACGCTTTCGCCCGCGGCAAGCTTCGTGTCGGTTTCAGCCATACCCTATGCCGCCCCTGTGTCGCGTGTCATTTCAGCTTTCGCGCGTAAAGGTCGAGCATGTCCAGCCAGACCTGTTTTGCCGACGGCTCGTGATACTGCGAGCGTTCGGCGAAGCAGAATCCGTGCTCGGTTCCTTTGAAAACCTTGAGGCTGTACTTCACGCCGGTCTTCTCGAGGGCCGCCGTCAGGTCTGGAATGACGTTGTCGGGAACGTAGGAATCAGTCTCGGCGAAGGCGAGGTAAAGCTCGCCCTTGATGCGGTCGACGAAGAGATGGGGCGAATCGTCTTCTTCGGTGACGATCTGCGTGCCGTACAGGCTCGCGCCCGCGGCCATGCGTTCGGGAAACCGGGCCATGACGGTGACGACGAAGCGGCCCGACATGCAATAGCCGGCGCAACCGACCGGCCCCTTTTTTGCCTGCGGCAGCGCATCGATGTACTCCAGCATCGCGCCCGTGTCGCTGGCGATCAGCTCGTTGGAAATCGAATCGCGCGCCGCCCGCATCACCGCCATGAATTGCGGTCCGCTGTGCAGCCCGTCGCGGTCGAAGCGGATCTTGCCGACGCGGTAATACATGTCCGGCAGGATCACGACGTAGCCTTGCTCCGCGATATAGCGCGACATGTTGCGCAGCTCCTCGCGCATGCCGGGCGCATCCATATAGAAGATGACCGGCGGGAACGGCCCGCCGGTTTTCGGCCAGGTGACGAAGGTCGGCATGACGCCGTCCTCCGTCTCCAGCGGCACTTCGTAGCCGTGCAGGCCCCCCATCCGCGCCTCCGCGATCAGGCGCTGCGGTAGAGCTTGGTCATGACGAACTCGCGGTGACCGAGCGCCTCGGCGGCGGTGTTGCGGCCGTTGGCGGTACGGCGGATCATCTCGATCAGCGCGTCGCCCGCGTCGTCCAGCGTCTGCTCGCGCTTGAGGATGCCGGTCACGTCGACGTCGATATGTTCCGACATGGTGCGCACGGTGCGCGGGTTGGCGGAAATCTTGATCACCGGCACGATCGGGTTGCCGACGATGTTGCCCTGCCCTGTGGGAAAGGTGTGGACAACGTAGCCGGCGGCGGCCATCAGCGTCACGCACTCGGCGGCGGCTGAAGACGTGTCCATGTAATAAAGACCCGGCCCCTTCTCAGGCGCCTCGGCGGGCTCAAGCACATCGATATACTTGCATTCGCGGCCGATCTTCTCGAGGTTACCGAGCGCCTTTTCCTCGATGGTGGTGAGGCCGCCCTCGATGTTGCCCTTGGTCGGCTGGGAATCGGACAAATCGTCGACCTTGAATGGCTCGATGACCTCGTCCTGGTAGGCTTGGAAGGTCTTCATGAATTTCTTGCCGATCTCAGGGCTCGCGGCGCGCTTCTCGCAGATGTGTTCCGCGCCGGTGATCTCCGACGTTTCGCCGAATACGCCGTAGATGCCCTTGGGGATCAGCTTGTCGTACATGTTGCCGACGGTGGGACAGGAGCCAAGCCCCGTGGTGGTGTCGGACTCGCCGCACTTGGTCGAGACCCACAGCTCCGACATGTCGCATTCCTCGCGCTGCAGCTCGGTCGCCCAGTGGACGTATTCCTTGGCCTGACGTCCGGCGGTGGCGATGGTCTCGAGATCGCCGTGCTGCTCGATGGCAAAACCCGAGACCGGCTTTCCGGTCTTGGCGATGCCGTCGACGATGCGCTGGGTCCAGCCCGGCTCGATGCCGATGACGACGACTGCGGCGACGTTGGGGTTGGCGCCGGTGCCGATCATGGTGCGGAAGTGCAGTTCGAGGTCCTCGCCGAACTGGAGCCGCCCGTAGGAATGGGGCAGCGCCATGGTGCCCTTGATGTTGTTGGCGACCGCCTCGCAGGCAGCGTTCGAGATATCATCGACGGGGAGAATAATCACATGGTTGCGCACGCCGACGCGCCCGTTCTCGCGCCGGTACGCCATGATCGTGTTGTTGCCTTTTCCGTTTCCCTTGGCCATTTCAGATTTTCCTCTTTTCGTTCCGTTATTCCGAAATTCCCGCGGAGGCGGGAATCCACTCCATCTGGACCCCTGCCTGCGCAGGGGCTTCGGGTGAATTCACTGTTTCTTCGCGCCGTGCGGATAGAGCACGACGTGTTCCTGTTCGTTCGGGTCGTTGCGCACCACGATGGCGACCGCTTCTTCCGTTTTGCTCAAGTTTGTCGGCTCGTGCGGCACGTCGGCGGGGATGAAGATGAAATCGCCGGCGATGTTGACGACGCTCTTCTTCAGGCCGTCCCCGTAGCGCGTCTCGACCCTGCCTTTCAGCAGATAGATGGCGGACTCGTAGCCCTGGTGAACATGGGCTTTCGCGGTCGCTCCCGGCGGGATCACCACTTTCAGCATCGTCAGGTGCTTCGAACCCGCGGTCTTGCCGGAGATGCCCGGGAAGTAAGGCAGGTTCTGCTTCGACCCCGTCTCTTGCGGGTTGCGGACGGTGACAATGTCCTTGCCGTCCTTCGCGCCGATGATCTCCTGCTGGGCGAATGCAGGCGCGCAGAGCGCCAGCAGAGCCGATAGCCCGAGAACCGCGATACGCATTTCAGACCCCTCCTGTTGCTACCGGGTCACCAGCGTTTGGTCTTGAGGTTGTGCACGTGGACGTGCTCGCCCAGCTTCGCGTCGCCGACCATCTTGCCGATGTCCTCGCCATACTTGATGATCGTGTCGCCCTTCTTCAGGTCCTTCAAAGCCACCTTGTGGCCGATCGGAATGTCGTGCGTCGCCTTGACGTTTATGGTCGTGTCGTTCTCGGTGATGACGCCGAGCATGTCGGTGCCGGCCTTGAGACCTTCGACGACGACGACGCCGACATTGTCCTTGGGGCTGTGAACGAGAAATTGCGGTTCTGACATTTAACTCTCCTTTATTCGTCAAAGCCGTTGGTCAGGTTGACCGGGCGGAAGGGCTTCATTTCCCTACCGCCAGGTCGAACGTTTCTCCCGGAAACCATTTCCGCAGCCGCATATCGGCGGTGCGGGCATGGGCCTCCATGCCCTCGAGCCGCGAGATGCGCGCGGTAACGGCGCCGATCTGCCTGTTGGCATCGCGGGTCATGCGCTGCCAGGTCAGGGTCTTCAGGAATTTGCCAACCGACAGGCCGCCGGTATACCTGGCCGCCTGCATGGTGGGCAGGATGTGGTTGGGGCCTGATGTCTTGTCGCCGTAAGCCACGGTGGTCTCTTCGCCGAGAAACAGCGATCCGTAATTGCGCAAGCTGCCGAGCCACCAGTCGAGATCGGCGCAATGCACCTCGAGATGTTCCGCCGCATAGGCATCTGATAGCTGCACGGCCTCGTCGCGGCTGGCGGCGACGACCACCTCGCCATAGTCGCGCCATGCGGCTTGCGCGTTCTGCGCGTTGTTCTCCGGCAGGTCGGCAATGAAACGGGGCACCAGTTCGAGGACTTTCTCCGCCAGATCGCGCGAAAGGGAAATCAGCCAGGCGGGCGAGTTGTAACCGTGCTCGACCTGCCCGACGAGATCGCAGGCGACGATCTCGGGATCGGCCGTATCATCCGCGATGACAAGAATTTCCGTGGGGCCGGCGAACATGTCGATGCCGACACGGCCGTAAAGAATGCGCTTGGCTTCAGCGACATACTGGTTTCCCGGGCCGACCAGCATGTCCACGGGGCGGCCGGTAAAATGCCCGAAGGCCATGGCGCCGATAGCCTGCACGCCGCCGAGCGCCAGGATGGTATCGGCGCCGGCAAGGTCGAGGGTGTAGAGGATCGCCGGGTTGATGCCGATACCGGGCCGGGCCGGCGAACAGGCAACGATGTGGTCCACACCGGCGACGCGCGCCGGAACGATGCTCATGATGGCCGACGCCACATGGGCGTAGCGTCCGCCCGGCACGTAACAGCCGACCGAGCCCATCGGCACGCTCCTCTGGCCCGCCAAGAGACCGGGCGCCAGTTCGACCTCGGTGTCGGAGATGGATGCGAGCTGGGCTTGCGCGAAGTGCTTCACTTGGTCGTGGGCGAAACGGATATCGTCCTTGAGCTGCTGCGGAACCTTTTCGCCCGCCGCGGCGCGTTCCTCCGCTCCCACGACGATGTCGCCGTCCCAGTTGTCGAACTCGCGAGCCAGTGCGCGCACCTTGTCCTCGCCGCCCTTCTCGATGTCCTCGAGCATGGCGCGGACAGTGTCCCTTATGCCGGCTTCGTCCGTACGGGCAGTCTTCGCCGCCTTCTTGAGATACTCAACCATGACCCGTCCGATACTCCTGCTCGCTCAGATCAGCTCGTCGGTCTTGTTGCGGGTCTCGCCGTAGCGGCTGAGCGCCGGCGGCTTCAGGCCCTCGTACAGGCTTTCCACCCTCGCATTCACTTCCGCGTTGTTGGTTTCGAACAACGAGTTCCCGTGGATGTCGCTTTCGACGAGAAGCGGCCCGAAGTTGTTCAGTTTCAGGATCCACATGGCCTGGGCGATGCCAAGCTCGTCGAGCCAGTTGACCGCTTCCACGCCCTCGATGCCGCGTCCGAGCAGGGCGCCGGTGCCGTAGCCGACGGTGGTGAGGTAGACCGCGCCATGGGGCACGTAAAGCTCGTTGTAATGCTTCTGGCTCATGCCGCCCTTGCCAACGATGACCTTGGTGCCGGTTTCGGTGAACCAGCGGTCGAGATACTTGGCGAAGCGGAAGCTGGCCGTCGCGGTCACGGCGCCGACCTTGTAGCTGCCATCGTCGTTCTGCGAGGCGGCCGGGGCGCAGTGGAAATTGACATTCGTGAGCTTGGTGAAGTCGACCGGGGGCGTCTCGCCCTTGTTGAGCACTTTCTCATAGACGCCTTCGCGCGCGGTGTAGAGCATCCCGTCGAGGAAGGCGACGGAGCCGATTTCCAGCTCGGCCAAGGCTTCCGGGGTCACCGGCGTCTGCAGGCGCACCGTTTTGAGTTTTTGAGCACGTTCACCCATGATGGCCTCCTATTCCGCCGCGCCGGCCAGCACCGCCGCGCCGTCCCAGCCAATCGTGTTCCTGCGCATGTAGGGCGTAAACCATTCCGGGTCGGTGCGGTACTCGACCGAGCCGTCCTTGTGCAGTCTTGCCGTGGCGCGCCGCGAGGACAGGCAGAAGCAATGCACCGACATGGGCATGCCGCCGGTGTGGGTATAGCCGACCTCGATGTTGCAGTCGACGACGGTCGAGGATCCATTGAAGCCCATGGCGCCGAGCCCGGTCTGGTTGCCGAGCGCCTTCAGCTCGTCTTCCAGTTTCGCCACCTCTGCTTGAGGGTGGTGTGATCCGACGGTACGCAAACACGCCGCCTGCTTGCCGAGCACCATGCAGGTATCCTTCGAGCCTCCGAGGCCGACGCCGACTATGGCCGGCTGGCAGGCCAGCCCGCGCTTGCCAAAGGCGAGCAGCACGTCGAGGAAGAAGCGCTTGATGCCATCAACGCCGTCGCCGGGGAACAGCATACGGTAGTCCGTCCCGAACAGTCCGCCCTTGTGAACGGTTGTGATGTCGACCCAGTCGGCGTCGGGCTCGAAGGAATACTCGATCTCCGGCGCGTTCATGCCGACGTTGTTGTTGTTGTCCTGGCGGGTGAGCGGATGCACGCGATTGGGGCGCAACGGGATGTCATGCGTCGCCGTCGCGGTGGCGCGGCGGATGCGGTGTTCCAGTTCCACGAAACCGCCTTCGACCTGGGCCTCGTTGCCGACCTTCACGTAATAGCGCGGGCAGCCGGTATCGCCGCACATGGGCCGCCGGTCCTCGGTCGCCACTTCCCAGTTCTCCAGCATCGCCTCGAGCACGAAGGCGGACAAATCTCCCTTCTCCGTGTCGATCATCGAGCGGATGCCCGACTTGTAGTCGTCCGGGATGTCGATGGCCGCGCGGGCCATGACCTCCTCGGACGCTTTCTCTATGAGGTCAGCCTTGATCATGTCTCACTCCTACTCCGCCGCCTGTGGCGGGGGCGCGACGCTCGGCGGCGCGCCGGCTTCGTCCTCGATCAGCGACTCGCCCGGCTTCACGATGGTGAACTTCACCGGTTTCGAGCCGGTCTTCAGCCCGCCCTTTTCATCCATGTCGATGGTCGTGTAGCGCGTGGTCTTCAGCTTGCCGGTCTCGGGGAAGTCCGAGCGGAAGTGGGCGCCGCGGGAATCCTCGCGCGCCAGCGCCGCTCGAGCAATTGTCTTGGACACGAGGATCTGGCTCTCGAGGTTCAGCCAGTCGTGCCAGGTCAGGTTGAAGGCGCGCGTGGGGTCGGCGAGCCCGGTCGTGGCCAGCTGCTCGCCGAGATCGTCGAGTTCGGAAATGCACTCCTTCAGCAGCGTCTTGTCCCGGACGATGCCGGCCTTGTCCCACATCAGGTCGACCAGCCTTTCGCGGATACCGTTGAGATCGCCGGGGCGGGTTCCAAAGGGCTTGAGGCAGCGCCCCACTTCGCGTTCCAGGATCGCTGCATCGGGTTCGCGCCAGTCCGCGCCGTCCTCTATCGCCTTGGCCATGCTTTCTCCCGCGACGCCGCCGAACACGGTGGAGTTGGCGACACCGTTGCCGCCGAGCCGGTTGGCGCCGTGGACGCCGCCTGAATCCTCGCCCGCGACGTAAAGGCCGGGCATGGCGGTGGCGCAATCGGGGCCGAACTCGATGCCGCCCATCATGTAATGGGCCGTGGGCAGCACCTCGACATCGCCGCCTGCGAGGTCGAAGCCGCAGTCGGCGCAGCGCTTGACCATGCCCTTGAACTGTTTCGCCACCTTTTCCGGCCCCAGATGCGCCATGCGGATGTAGATGCCGCCGTTCGGCGTGCCACGTCCGGAGCGCACCTCTTCATACATGGCGCGGGAGACGATATCGCGGGTCGCCCGCTCGCCGGCGGGGTCGTAATTGGTCATGAAGCGCTCGCGCGCACCGTTGAGCAGGTAACCGCCCGAACCACGCAGGCCTTCCTCGAGGATCGTGCCCGTCATGCGGGTTTCGTTGCCGGCGAGGATGCCCGTGGGGTGGAACTGCACCATTTCCATGTCGCGGAGCGTCAGCCCCGCGCGCAGGCCCATGGCAATGCCGTCGCAGGCCTTGTCGCCGCTCGGCGTGTGGTAACGGTACATGGTCGGACCGCCGCCGGCGCCGAGCAGCACCGTCTTTGCCTGCACGAAACGGAAATCGCCGCCGCGCATGTTGATGAGCAGGACGCCCGAAAGGCCAGACTCGTCCTTCGCCGGGATAAACGCCACGGCGCGGTGTTCTTCCAGCTTGTTGAGCTCCAGGTTCCAGACCTGCTCGCTGAGCCGGTTGATGATCTCAATGCCGGTCAGGTCGCCCTTGTGAACCGTGCGGTCGAAGCTCTGGCCGGCAAAGGCCTTCTGGTGCAGCGTGCCATCGGGATTGCGGTCGAAGTAGCAGCCATACTCGTTCTCGAGCTCGTGGATGGTTTTCACCGCGCCGTTGACCAGCTTCCAGGCCAGGTCCTGGTTGGGCAGCCACTTGCCGCCGACGATGGTGTCCATGAAATGACGCTCGATGGAGTCTTCCTTGGCCAGCGCCACGTTGTAGCCGCCCTGCACCATGCGCGTGCAGCCCGACTTGCCGAGCAGGCCCTTCACGGCAATCGTGATGTCGAGGTTGGGGTTGGCCTTCTTGGCGTGCAGGGCCGCGAACAGCCCGGCGCCGCCGGAGCCGATGATCAGGACATCTGTGCGAAGGGTTTCGAGCATGTCAGAACGCCCTCAGCAGGAACAGCAGACCAAGACCCGCGCCGAACGCAAAAGCACAAGTGATCCACAGCGCCTGCGCGCGGGTGAGCCCGAAGAACTCGACCGCCAGCAGGCGCAGGCCGCCAGCGAAGTGAACCGCAAGGGCCGCGACCAGCAGCGCCTCGCTGACCTTGACTAGCGGCTGGTTGGTCCACGCCACGAACGCGCCGAAAGTCTCGGCCTCGAAGGCGAGACCGAGGGACAGGAAATGCAGCGGCAGGAAGATGGCCAGCGCCAGCCCCGACAGGCGGTGAACCATGGCCGCCAAGAAACCAGGATGGGCGCGCGATGCGCGTGTGATGCCGGCGATACTCACAGCCCGTACACTCCCGCGACGGCCCGCAAGCCAAGACCGAGAAGCACGACCATGAAGGTGTGCGCAGCAAACGCCGAACCACGCCGTTCAAGCGGCGTCCATTCCCGCAGAACGGTCTGCAGGCCGATGCCGGCATGGACCGAGGCCGCGACGACGAAGACCGCGTAAAAGGCGGCCCACAATTCGCTGCCGCGTGTCCGGCTGAGGATTTCCTCGCCGGACAGCCCGCCCTGCACGGCCATGATGATGACGGCGAGATGGGCGGCGATCAGCGGCACCATGAGTAATGCCGTTCCGCGCTGGAGAAGATAGGCGAGCGGGGTCACTGCATTTCCCCCTTGAGTTTCGCCTTGAGCGTTGCGCGTTTCAGCCCGGCGATGGAGAAGGTCGGGTTGAGGGCAACGGGGCAGTGCTCGGCGCAGGACTGGTGGGTGTGGCAGTTGTGACAGCCGCCGGACGTAGCGACGGCCTTGAGCACGCCAACGCGGTCGCCGTCGCGCACGTCGTTATATGCCGCCCATGCCCGGTTGAGCGCGGCGGGGCCGAGATAGTCGTCACGCCAGGACACGACATCGCAGGCGGCGTAGCACACGCCGCAATTGATGCATTCGATGGCGGCACTCGCGGCGGCGCGCTCCTTCGACTCCGGCTCGATTGCCGCCATCCTGTCCTTCTTGCCCTTTCCGGCAACGAAGCGGCCGCGCGCGGCCTGCCATTTCTCGAAAAACGCGGTCATGTCCGTTGCGAGGTCACGAATAACGGGAAGGTTGGAGAGCGGCGCGATAGTCAGCTCACCGTTCTTCGCCACGCGCGAAACATGGGTGCGGCAGGTCCAGCGCGGGCGGCCGTTGACCGTCATGGCGCACGACCCGCACACCCCGACGCGGCATGCGAAGCGGTAGGCAAGCGCTGAATCCAGGTTGCGCTGAATCCAGGTGACGACGTCGAGCACGGTCTGGTTCTCGCGCGCCGGCACCTCGTAGGACTGGTAGCCGCCCTCCTCGGCGCCGCGCCAGACCTTCACACGCAGGACCTTGCCATTACCTTTACTCATTCAGGCACTTCTCCGGACGGACCCGACACGCCGATTTCGAGCTTCACCATGTCGCCCCGGTAGTTGACCGTGCCGACGTAGATCACCTTGCCGTCCGTGTCGCAGACGACCCGGCGCAAGATGCCGATGGGCGAGCCGATGGGGATGCCAAGACCGTCCGCCACGTCCCTGTCGGCGGCGCCGAACGTCAGGGTCTGCCGCAACGGCCCCACCCCGATGTCGGGCAGGTCTTCCAGAACGGGGATGATCATCTCGGAGTCGAAACGCTTCGGCGCACGCCGGTAAACGTCGAGGTCGATATACATGTCGACAAAGGCGTACACGCGTTCGCCGCGGCCATGGACGCGGCGCATGTGCCGGTAGGCCTCGACGGGTGCGCCGTCTCCGGGGTCGAGCAGCGGAACGCGGTCGAGCTGGTCGACTTCCACGAGACGCGACCAGGTGCCTTCAAGCGAATGGATGATGTCGTGACGGCTGGTGGAAAGCCGGAACCACTCCGGCTCGGCCGTGTCGGAGACGAAAGTCCCGCGGCCCCGCTGTCGCCAGATCAGCCCCTCGCTTTCCAGCAGGTTGAGGGCCTGGCGCAGGGTTATGCGGGCGACGTGGAACTCGCGTTCTAGTTCTTCCAGCGTCGGCAACTGCGAGCCCGCGCCCCAGACGCCGGAGCGGATACGCTGGCGAAAGACGTTCGCCACCTGGGCGTAGAGCGTGCCGTTCTTCTCCGAGAAGGCGGGACGCTCCTTGACGGGAGCGGATGTCGCGAGATCGAGGGCCATGAGAGGCGTTCGTTGCCGGTTCGAAACTTAAAAGTACTAAAAGCAGTATATTAGTCTTTATTACCGTGCAAGAGGATTCTTGTCGCAAGCGAAAGTCAGCATCAGCGCAAACAGGGTGTAGAGGTTGATTCCAGGAAAATGGCCGGGGGGAACGGTTTCGCTGGGCCTTTGCTTGGCCGCTCCCCCCGAGTTTTGCGGCTGTTTTTGGACCAGTCCGCAAGGAAGAATCGTAACCGGCGTTATGCACGCTCTGGTTGTGTTGAATAATGAACTGCACGTATTAACGAAAGGTTAACACTGGTGCTTTTCTGCCGGTCTAGCGGATCAGCTTGTTGTCGGAGCCAATGTGCACGATGCCGGAGCGGCTCCCGTCCCTGAAGGTGAGCTGAACCGAGACCGACGATGCCGTCCCTGGAGGCAGCGAGATGTAGGGCTTGCCGGTGGTGATCTCGTGCGGTTTCGCCGGGTCGCAGGGCTGGAGCTTCCATTCCCGGTCGAGAGCATCGGAATCGAGGCTGTAGAGCACCTGCTTGATGCCGCAACGGTAGGATTCGAGATGGGTGAAATAGACCAGCTGGCGGCCGTTGAAGTCGCGGAAATAGGCCCAGCTGCCTTTCGTCATCTCCAGGATCTTGGGCTCCATGCCGGCCATGCCCTGCGCCAGCATGGCAGTGGACGGGATCAGGGAAGCTGCAACGATGGCCGTTCGCAGAACGCATTTCATGTATGTCACTCCCGCGTTTGCCCTTATTTCGCCGCGCCAGCGTCTAAACCTAGACCGGCTGCTTCATACGGGCCAGCGAAAGGCTCTTTTAACGCCATGCAGCCATTCTGACGGATAGTATCCGCCATACCCAGAGTTGAAAGGTCCGGCGCCCGTGACACGCAATTTTGTGGTTCCGTTGCTCTGCGTGCTTGCCGCGGGATGCGCCGAGGCTCCCGGACCGCTGACGCCCGCCGCACCGCGGCTCGCGCTCGAGCAGGTCTCGCTCCAGCCCGAAGAGGCGCGCGATGGGATCAACCGCTACCGTGCATCGCGCGGCCTGCCGCCCCTGGTGATCGATACCCGGCTGACCGCCGCCGCGCAGCGTCATGCCGAAGACCTTTCATCCCACGACCGCATCTCGCACCGCGGCTCCGACGGCACGAACCCGTGGGACCGGGTCAGGGCGACGGGCTACAAGGCCAGGCTCGCGGCGGAGAATGTCGGCGTCGGCCAGCGCTCGTTCGAGGAGGTGTTGCAGGGCTGGAAAGACAGCCCTGGCCACAACAGGAACCTGCTACTGCCGGACGCAACGCAGATGGGCGTCGCACTGGTCGTGAATCCTTCGGCGCGCAACCAGACGTTCTGGACGCTGGTCATGGGCACGCCATCACGCGCCAGGCTTGCGGCGCAGCAGGATCGCGGTCAGGCCGCGCTGTCTTCGCGGTAATAGTAGTTCGCCTTCTTACCGAACAGGACGCGGCGCAGCAGCCGGCGCATGCCCTCGCTCTTGCGCAGCGGGTCGACGACCGCGCGGGCGGCATCGTGGGCAAGGACCTTGGCGGTGTCGAGCGCCGGGATCTTGCCCGGCAGGTCCTGCGGCATGCCGAGGCGGCGCAGCATCGCGTTCACCCACAGCACCTTGTTGTTGCGCAGGATCGCCGGCGTCTTCCAGGTCACTGCCATGGAGATGGAGTAGTCGCCGCCGGTGCGCACCCAGTGAGGCCAGAAATAGGGGATGCGGACGCCGTCGCCGGCACCTAGTTCATGAACCTCGCCGTGCTCTTCGTACGACTCGTCGTATTCCAGGTTCCGGTATTTTCCCGGATCCAGTTCCAGCGCCTCCGGCGGCGCGATCCGGTGATCGGCGTCCTCGAAGATATGGACGAATTTTTCGCCGCGCATCTGGATCAGGAAGTTGTCCTCGGCATCGATATGTATCGGCGTCGTCGAGTTGGCCGAGGACACGAAGATGAAGCCCTGGATGTCACCGAAGTAGCCGTGCGGCAACCCGAGATCGTCGGCGAGGCCATACAGGCAATTTTCGAGCACCTCGCGGTATGCGGGCACATGCTCGACATTCTTGATCACCATCCAGGCGTGGCAGGTCTCGATCTGGCGCACGGTCTCGGCCGGTGTCAGGTCGATGCCCGGCGTTTCTTCCGCCTTCTGTCCCGGGGTCAGATCGCCCGAGTTGTACTCGATGCGATCGCGATCCATTCGACCCGCGAGTTCGGCCAGGTGCCGGAGCTGAAACAGCGGGTGACTGGCCAGCGCATGCTTGACGCGAAACGGACGCTCCGGCAGTGCGTCCTTGCCGGCCTTGAGCCTGGTCCTGAGCAGGGATGTCATGTTCTAGCCTCTCATTTTGCGTTTGAGGGAGTGGTAGCCCTTTTTCACGAGCTCGCGGGCGTCGCGGCGGATGGCTTCGGCCCGGAAAATCAGCTTCGACGGAGAGCCCGGCGGCACGGCAAGCATGTCGCAATAGGTTTCGCGCTCGCGCCAGAGGTGGGCGATCATCGGGTGATCGCCATGGGCGCAGGAATCGACGGTGAGAATGCCGGGCTGGCCGCAGAAAAATTTCGTCAGTTCCAGCGTCAGCAGAACGCCCGGCGAGTAATGCGAAAGCGTCTCGTCGTATGCGATCTTGTAGAACCATGCCGCCGTGCCCGAGGTCATGACCAGCCCGGCGGCAATCGTCCTGCCGTCCAGCACAAGGCGCGCCATGCGGGCCTGTCCGGCGCGCGCGGCCATGGCGGTAGCGTCGCGGAAATAGCCGCTCCACGCTTCGCTGTCGAGGATCGCGGTGCCGTTTTCGCCCTTCCACCCCTGCTCCTCGAGCCTTAAAAAATCCTCGAGCGCCGGCGCGAAATCCTCATGCCCATCGGTCAGCGTGAATTCCAGCGCGCCCATGTCCTTCAGCCGGTTGGAAAGGCGCCTGTACTCCTTGCGCTTCTTGCTGCTGACCGCCTCGGCCAGGTATTCATCGCCTGGATGCGAGGCATCGAGCATGACCCTCTCGTAGTGGCCGTACTCGCGCGACTGCCAGCCGCACCGCGCTAAGGCATCCTTCAACGCGCGCGCCATGGGCCCTTGGGCGGGAACCTCGTCGAACAGGAAGGCCGACGGGTACGGCACCAGGCCAGCGAGGGCTGACAGCACGGCATCGAGGGCAGTGCCGGATTTTTCACGGTCGATCAGCGGTACGCCGCAGAATTTCATGTCGTTGCGAAACGCAGTGCCCAACGGCATTCCAGCCCAAAGGGACCGGTCGACGGAAACCGGCAGCAGGCCGACGAGGCGGCCATCCGCCCCGGTATCGCGGACGAGGATGACTTGTGCATCCTTGTCGTGGCCGAAGAACCGTGCCCATGCCGCGTGCAGGAACGGCGTCTCGGCAAGGATATTGGGAACCAGTGCGCGGGCCGTCAGCCGCTCAATGTCGTGCGCGTGGGCGAGCAAGGCATCCGGACTTTCGACCTTCTCGACCGCGCACGCGGAGCCCGAAGCGCCCTTTGGCGGCGCTGTCTCCCCGGAGGATGTACCCCATGTCTGTGTGAATGTCGTCGATTGCATGGAACCTGTCACCTTCACTGCGACGCACCGCGCGCCGGCATGGCTATGAACAGGTCAAGGCCGAGGCGGCGGCGGGCGATGATGGCCATGAGCAAGGCGGCGAGCGCGGATGAACCAGCGGTTGCGATGGCGGCGCCTGTCAGGCCGTAGAGAGGGATGAGCAGGAAATTGAGACACAGGTTCAGCGCCGCGGCCATGAACAGGACGGCGGCGCAGCGGCTCTGCTCGCCCAGCATGTTGAGAACGAACTCGGCCGGGCCGACCGACGCATGTGCAAGCAGCCCGAGGGCAAGCATGAACATGACAGGGTAACCGGCGACGAAGTCCTCGCCGAACAGCCACAGCAGCGGCTGTCCCAGAGCGAGGATGATCGCTCCTCCGGCGAGCGTTGGCCAGAATGTCCAGTGGACCGCGCGGCGTGCGGTTTGTCTCAGCCCTTGCGTGTCGTTGCGCGTCTTCAGGGCAGCGAACTGTTTCGCCACGGCGGTGCCGACGGCGAAGTGGACGAAGGCGACCAGCGAAATCGTCTTCAGGGCGGCAAAATAAATCGCGACATCGTCGGGCTGCATGTATTTCGACAGCACCAGGATGTCGGTGTTCTGCATCACCATACCGAAACTCGAGACCAGAAGGATCGGCAGCGATACGCGCATCCACAGGCCGAACTCGTAAGACCGTGGGCCGGGGCCGAGCTGGCGGCGGACACGGGAACGGATATAGACGGCCTGCACCACCCCGGTGACCCAGCAGGCGACGACAGCGGCGCCGGCCGCCGTGACCGCGTCGGCCTCGAAGCCGAGCAGGTAGGCCCCGGCAATGGCCGCGAGGACCAACAACGGCCTGAGAATGTAGGGCGGAAGCAGAGCCGCATCGATCCAGCCATAGGCCCGCGCGATACCGTCCTGGACGTCGACGAGGCTGTAAAGCGGCAGGCAGAACACCATCAGCACGGCCGGTACGAGATAGTATCCCTGCATCATGTGGCCGAAGGCCGCCAGCCCGCCCAGGATCGCGAGCATGGCGAGAGTGGAAACACCGACCGCGACCAGTGGCGCGCCGAGCAGGATGCCGCGCAACCGCTCCTGCCTGCCGGATTCGCGGTACTCGGGAATGAAGCGCATGACGGAGGTCGAGAACCCGAGCGGCGTCAGCCCGCCAAGGATCAGCACCCATACCCAGGCGAAAACGAAAATCCCGTATTCGAAACTGCCCATCCAGCGGGCCAGAAAAACCTGGGAAAGGTAGGCTATGCCTGCGCTTGCAACGCGAATGAGGAAAGCGAACAGCGCCTGGCGGCGGGTCGCCTTGTCGGCGCCATCCCCCAGAACGTTTTCACATGCCTTCAGAACGGCAGCGGGCAAGGGCAGGGAACGCAGTCCCCCCTCGCCGCGCGCGGTTTCTCCGAGCGACATGACGCTCCTCCAGTTGATTGCGCTGGGAAACTAACCAATCCGGGTTAAGGAAAGGGCTCGAATTGTTCACAAACGCCACGGCGCGGGGGGCAACCTTGCGGCAAGGTTAAGAAAGCGTAGCGCCGGATCCATGTTTGTCCAGACGGGCATGGACCCTTGCCCATAACCCGGCGCGAGCCATGTCCGCGATAGCCTCGTGTTCCAGAATGAAATGGCGGGCGACCTTGGCTGCATTTGCGCCATAGCGGCGCGCCAGGACGGCGGCCATGGCGCCGATCTCGGCTTCGGTCGGGACGCTGTGTGGGTCGATGTGTGTCATTTTGGGCTCCGGACTCACCTGCTGAGACCTGAGCAGCAATTCGCGGGCCAGCCCGCGCCATCACAACGAAATCGCAGAAAAGGCAGGTTGCGCCGGAATTGAGAACGGTCCGGAAGCAGGAGCTAGCGCTTTTTCGCCCGGGGTTTTTTCTTCTTGCGGTAGCGCTTGCGGCCACACACGGTCGACCTGAGGTCCGGGGCCCCTTCCGTCAGCGAGGCCTGCACGGTCATGTTGTCGATATCCTTGCCGAACAGGGCGCGCCAGCTGATGCGGCGGAAACCATGGTCGAGCAATTCCTCCGCGCGGGCGTTGCGCTGGCTGCCCGTCAGGCCTCCCAGCACGACGGCGACGATCTTGCGGTCTCCCCGCGTGGCGCTGACAACGATGTTGTAACCCGAGGAACAGACAAACCCGGTCTTCATGCCATCAACACCATCGTAGGTGCGGAGCAGCTTGTTGTAGTTGGTCATGACCCGCTTGCCGATCTTGAGCTTCTTGACCGCGAAATAGCCAGCGTATTCCGGGAAGTCCTTGATCAGGGCGCGGGCCAGATAGCCCATGTCGCGCGCCGTCGTGATCTGGCGGTCGTCGGGCAAGCCGTTGGGGTTGACGAAGCGGGAACGGCGCATGCCGATCTTCTTGGCCGTTTCGTTCATGCGGACAATGAACTTCGATTCCGATCCGGAAACGGCCTCGGCCAGCATCACGGCGACATCGTTGGCCGATTTCACGAGCAGGGCGCGGAGCGCGAGATCGACGCTCATGGTCGAACCGACAGGCATGCCGATCTTGCTCGGCGGCTCGGCTATCGAGTTCTTGGATTGCGTGATCTTCGTTTTCAGTGTGAGCTTGCCCGCACGCAGCTCCTCGAACACGATATAGGCGGTCAGCATCTTGGTGAGCGACGCCGGATGCCAGAGGGCATCCATGTCTTCCTGGTAATAGACCTTGCCGCTGTAGGGATCGAATACGAGCGCCGGACCGGCCTCAAGCCGCACAGGCAGCAAGAGCATTGCGGCAAGCAACGCTGCGCCTGCGACTCTTACGAACATGTTACGGATCCCCCGATTTCCTTCCCGGTATTCTGCCGCCGCCTGCCGGCAGTAAGTCTCGCGACCCCTGCCTGTTCGCGGTGCGCTGCCGCCGTTGGTGCCCCAGGCCTGACTCGAACAGGCACGCCCTTACGGACAACAGATTTTGAGTCTATCGCGTCTACCAATTCCGCCACTGGGGCCACCGGGGCGGGATGATAGCGATGGAAGATGATGCGTCAACTCGCGCTTCCACATGAACGCGAATCTTGACGAGAAGATGATGTGTCCGCCGCATTTCTGACCTCATGCCTGGCCGCTATCGCGGCATGATTATCCCGTGGACTTCCACATGATGGGCAAGTAAAGAAGCCCATGCTCAGAAGCCTGTACGACATGGTGATCCGCCTCGCCGCACACCCGAGGGCCGCGTGGGCACTGGCAATCGTGTCGTTCAGCGAAAGTTCTTTCTTTCCCATTCCGCCAGACGTCATGCTCATTCCCATGGCGCTGGCCGAGCGGGCCAAGGCGTGGTTCTACGCGGCGTTGTGCACCGTCGCCTCGGTCCTCGGCGGGATTGCCGGCTATTACATCGGTTACGCGCTGTTCGACGCGGTCGGAGAGCCAATCCTCAACTTTTACGATCCCGACCGTGCGGCATGGAACACATTCAAGTCGCTCTACGAGGAATGGGGCTTCTGGATCGTATTCGCTGCCGGCTTCTCGCCGCTGCCCTACAAGATATTCACCATCGCCAGCGGGATCGTAGCACTCAATTTTCCGGTTTTCGTCATCGCCAGCGCGATTTCGCGCGGCGCGCGGTTTTTCCTCGTGAGCGGACTGCTTTACTGGTTCGGCCCGCCGATCAGGACTTTCATCGAGAAATATCTCGGGCTGCTCACGATTTTGTTCGTTGTCTTGCTGGTGGCAGGTTTTGTAGCCCTGAAGTTCCTGCACTAGTTCGCTATGACGCCATGACCGGAATCCTCAAGCACCTCACGCCCATCCAGGCGACCATGCTCGCGCTGGCCCTTGCCGCTGCGGGCATCCTTTCCGCCCTCGCCTTCCAGCATATCGGCGGCTACGCGCCCTGCGCGCTGTGCCTGCAGCAGCGCTATGCCTATTACGCGGGCATACCGGTCGTGGCCGTCGCTCTCGGTCTGCTGGCTATTAGGAAACCCGGACCCGCGGCGGTTCTGCTCGGCCTCTTCGCGCTCGCCTTTTTCGCCAACGCCGCGCTTGGTTTCTATCACTCGGGCGTGGAATGGAAGTGGTGGCCGGGGCCTGAAACCTGCGGCGGCGGCGATATCGGCGCTATCGGCGGCAACCTGCTCGAGTCGCTGCAGAACGCCAAGGCCGTCTCCTGCAACGATGCGCCTTGGCGGCTGCTCGGGCTGTCGTTCGCGGGTTGGAACGTCGTGGTGTCGCTGATCGTGGCCCTGCTTGCGCTCAAGGGCGCGGCCGGCGCGAGGGCCGCCGCCTGAAGCAGACTGCATCTAGGCGGGCACACCCGAACGCTGGTTGATCTAGTAGCCTTGCAGCACGATCATCTTCGGCGTCTTCGGCATGGTAGCCGGGGAAAGGACGATCGTGCGCTCTTCCCTGTACTCGATCTCGTGGCTTTCGCTCAACACCTCGCCGAAGCCGTCGAGCGACCCGAAGAAATGCATCGGGATGACGATGCGGGCGCGCAATTCCCGCAGCACGTTCTTCACGCCGTCATAGTCCAGGGTAAAGGTTCCATCGACGGCAACCATGACCACGTCGAGCTGGCCGATCTGGCCAAGCTGCTGGACAGTCAATTCGTGGTGCAGGTGGCCGAGATGGCCTATGCACAAACCACCCGCCTCGAAGATGAACACCGAGTTGCCGAACTTCTCGGTACCGCCCGACCAGTTGCGGATGTTGGTCGGGACGTTGCGGATATACATGTCGCCCACCGTCAGGTTGTGCTCGGCATACGAACCCTGGTCGCTCCACCCTTTCAGGACATGTCCGATCGCCGGGTCGGGGGTATCGGTGTAGTGGGTGTCGTGGGCGTGGTTCATGGTCACGACATCGGGAATGGGACCGCGCCCGTGCCAGCCGGCGTAATCCGTCGCGGCGCGAATTCCTTTCGGACTTTCGATGATGAAGGTGGAATGGCCGATGAAGGTGACGCGAACCTCGTTGTTCTCCAGCGGCCGCAGGTCGTCGGCGGTGGCGGCCTTGCGGTACTGCACGTCGAAGCCGGACGGCATGTTTTGCGCGACGGCGAGACACTTGCTCGTGACCGGCGTGGACCACGCGGCGCGAGGCAATGCGCCCGTCATCGCGACGGCGAACATGAACACAATAGCGCGCGCCAGCATGACAGTTCCCTCCCGAAAACCTTTCGGGGGATATCATAGACGCGAGATGCAAGCGGAGTCAGCGGCTCTCGACAGACACCCGATCAAACCCGCGCGAGCGGGAAACCCGACCTCGCCGTCCTAGTCAGACTGACGCCGCGCAAGTTCATTGCTGAACAGTGTCAGGTCACGCGCGTGATGGACACCGAGCACAACCAGAGTGAACAGACCGGCGACAACCAGGTGCAGGACATGGTCCCGGGTCGGTGTCTCCAGGGCAATGCGCGCGGTTTCGAAGCTCATGGCCACGCCTGTGCAGCCGAGAAAATACAATGAACGCAGGTGCCATACGGGCATCAGCGACACGGGCCTGTTGCGCCTGATAGCGCGGCGGCGTCCGAATTCAGCACCGATAGTGCTGCCAACGACTACGCTCACCACGAGAACCCAGTTGATCACGGGGCTGCTCCCTTTCGACGAATGCCATACATTCATTGGTCGCGAGGGCGGGCGCGAAGGTTCAAACGGCTGTCTTTGCCGGCTAGTCGGTGAACAGCACCAAGGTGTCGAGTTCACCCAGAGAAACGGCAAGTGTGCCGGCATCCTTTGCCACGGAGACGCAATCGAGGCTCTTGGCCCGTTTCTCGATCTCGGCTGTCGATTTACATCTCAGTCCCAGCGCCCCGAAATAGGTCTCGCGGTCCTGGCGCATGCGGGCGCTTCGGCCAAAGCGCGCCAGATAGGCGTCGGGAGCGAGAAAGGAGAGCCTGAACCCGCTTTCGAAGCCCAGCTGCGCGGTTTCCTTGCCGGCATCTTGCGGTTCCATTTCCAGCAGGCCTCCCAGCTGCCTTGCGGCAGCGCCCGCGTCCGGCGTCACGATCACGAGTTCCGCCAGCCCGGTGATACGGCCCGGGTGGGTCAGCCACTCATCGCGCCAGATGAGCTCCGGCGTGAGATGCTCGCAGAAATACAGCCTGCCCGCAGGGAAGGCGTTTGCCCGGGCGGTCACGGTCCTGAAAGCGGCCTCGTGCGCGTTGCCGTCGCCGAGGTCGACGGGACGCGAAAAGCCACGTGGCGGGTCGCCTGCCATGCCGCAGGCTTTCAGACGTTCGTAAGACTCATCCGCGTTGTCCGTCTTGAAAACGAGGCCGTTAAGCCCGAAGGGCGAGCTGAACAGGTCCGGACGCGCGTCTTCATCTCCCTCGGGCACGCCGAGGATCTCGAAATAGTCCCGCGCGAACATCATCAGGTGGTTGGTCGAGCCGAGGGTGTGGTGACCGCGCGGCGTCAGGCAGAAACCGAGGCTCGAGAAAATCTCCTGCGCCCGGTCCATGCGGAAACGGACATTGACGACGATGTGATCAAGAACGGCGGCCATGCTTCATGAATAGACCCGGACGGCCAGGATGACCAGCATGACACTGCCGACCAGCACCTTGCCGACGGTGCCGAGCACGCGCCCGACGGCCGCGCCGAAGCCGACATTGACGCTCTGGTCGGCCATGCCGTGCTTCCACATCTCGCCGAGATAGGCGCCGGCGAAAGCCCCCGCCGCGCCGCCGATGAGCGCGCCAAACAGCGGCCCGAACAGCGGTATCGGCACGCCCATGACCGCGCCGGTTATGCTGCCGGCGATGGTTCCGACGACGGCAAGGATCACGGCCCGGCGGCTGCCGCCCTTCCTGGCCGCGCCCGCTGCGCTGGCGAAAAATTCAAGCGCCTCGCCGCCCGCGGCGATGATCACGAGCAGGCCGACGGCTTTCCAGTTCAGCCCTGTTGCTGCTTCGCCGGTCTCCATCACCGACGCGAACAGGGCGGCGAGGCCGACGATGAACCAGTTGCCGGGAAGCGAGATGAAATTGGTCGACCAGGCCACGGCAGCCGCGAGCAGCAGCATGACGGACCAGGCATAGTAGGCGTATTCGATCTCGGGCATGGCGCATAGGTAGGCGCTGGAAGGTCAAGTTTCCAGCGCCTTTTTCAATGCGCCAGCGATTTATGCCCTGGCTCCCCTGGCTTCCGGTCCCTGCACGAAGCGCCATTCGTGCAGAAGGCCCATATAGAGCCCGAGACACATCACCAGAAGCACGACGGTGAACGGGAGGCCAACGGTTATCGCGGCGGCCTGGAGCGCACCAAGCGCATCGCCGCCGCCGCCGAACAGCAGGGCACCGGCGATGAGGCCTTCCATGGTCGCCCAGAAAATACGCTGGGGAACGGGTGCGTCGATCTTGCCGCCTGAGGTGATGCTGTCCACCACGAGCGAGCCCGAGTCCGACGAGGTAATGAAGAACACGAGCACCAGCACGATGGCGACGAAAGACGCGATCTTGGTCAGGGGCAGGTTCTCCAGCATCTGGAACATGGCCAGCGAGACCTCGCTGATGCCTTCGGACAGGGCGCCGATACCGTTCTGGGCCTGCTCGATCGCGGTGCCGCCAAAGGCCGACATCCAGACCAGTGTCACCAGGGTCGGAACCAGCAGGACGGCAGTCACGAACTCGCGCACGGTGCGGCCTTTCGAGATGCGGGCGATAAACATTCCGACAAAGGGCGACCAGGAAATCCACCAGGCCCAGTAGAACACGGTCCAGCCATGGAAAAACTTGCCGTCCTCGCGGCCGATCCAGTTGCTGAGCGCGAAGAAGTCGGATGCGTAGGCGGTCGATGTCTTGCCGATGGCGATCAGGATGGCGAGGGTGGGACCGAAAATAATGACGAAAGTCAGAAGCAGGGCCGCGAGCCCCATGTTGATATTGCTCAGCACCTTGACGCCGCCATCGAGCCCGCGCACGACCGAGACCACCGCAACCGCCGTCACGCCTATGATGATGGCGATCTGTGTGCCGATGCCGTTGTCGACGCCGAACAGGTAATGGAGACCGCTCGCCGCCTGCTGCGCGCCAAACCCGAGGGACGTGGCAAGACCGAAGATGGTCGCCAGGACAGCGATGATATCGATGATATGGCCGAACCAGCCCCAGGAATGATCCTGGATCAGGGGATAGAAACCCGAACGGATGGTCAGTGGCAGATCCTTGTTGTACGTGAAGAAGGCAAGCGACAGCCCGACCACGGCATAGATGGCCCAGGGATGAAGGCCCCAGTGAAACATGGTTGCGCCGAGCGCGGCGTTGGCGCCTTCCGGCGTGCGCGGCTCGGCATTGAGGGGCGTGCCGTACCAGTCGGTGTAATAGGCGGTAGGCTCGGCCACGCTCCAGAACATCAGGCCGATGCCCATGCCGGCGGCGAACAGCATCGCGAACCAGGACAGCGTGGAAAACTCCGGCTTTGCGTTGATGCCGCCAATCCTGATCCGGCCCAGGGGCAGGAAAATGAGAACGAGGCAGAACAGGACGAAGATATTGGCGCCCACCATGAACAGCCAGTCGAAATAGTCGATGGACCAGGCCTTGGCCCCGTCGAACATGGCTTTTGCCGTCTCCGGGACCATGAGCGTCCCGATGACGAAGAGCATTACGAGAACGGCCGTCGCCCAGAAGACGGGGTGGTGAATATCCATGCCCCACTTCTCGAGATTGTCCTGGCCGACCTCGTAATCCGTTTCATAGTGGCTTTCAGTATCCGCCCCCATAGCCATCTTGACTCTCCAATCAGCTGTTCAGTTTGAAATCCATGATCGCCCAGGCGAGATAGCCCTTGTCGGCACCATCGACCCAGTGCTGCAGGCCGTTGATCATGTTGTCGACGTATGTCCGGCCGGACATCTCGACGGCGCCTTCGTAGTTGTCCTTCAAGGCCTGGCCGACCCGTGCATAGTGGGTGCGCAGCTGGTCCGTAAGAACCTCGACCGAGACTTCCTCGAAGCCGCGCTTGCCAAGCTCCTCGCGGTAGAAGGCAATGGAGCCCAGCGTGGACAGCTTGATACGGTCGAGGATCGGCTGGAGAACGCCGTCGGGGCAGTCGTCCGCCTGCATGGGATCGGTGAAGATGAAGCGTCCGCCGCCCTTCAGGACGCGCCTGACCTCGTCGAGGACGCGCGGGCGGTTACCGCTGTGCAGGATCGCATCCTGCGACCAGACGATATCGAAGCTGTCATCGGGCTCGGGCACGTTCTCGAAATCGCCATGGACGACGCGTACCTTGTCGGAGAGACCGGCCTCGATGGTCAGCTTGCGGTTGAGCGTGTTCTGGGTCTCGCTCAGGTTAAGGCACGTCACTTGGCAGCCGAAACGGT
>Ga0207814_100324_pt1 | contig 33680 bp, 16 predicted proteins | sample TtaePargueraPR_7_FD_187755 | JGI IMG/M metagenome (GOLD analysis project Ga0207814, IMG submission 187755) | Aerobic enrichment media microbial communities from Bioluminiscent Bay, La Parguera, Puerto Rico - Tt and P1 (2) (SPAdes) | ecosystem: Environmental > Aquatic > Marine > Unclassified ... | reverse complement strand
GTCGGTGATGGCCTCCTTCAGCAGCTGGAACGGCGAGAAGATGCACGGCCACAAGTACCTGATGACCGATGTGCTAAAAGAGCGCCTCGGCTTCGACGGTTTTGTGGTGGGCGACTGGGCCGGCCATCAGTTCGTCAACGGCTGCAGTACAGACAGTTGCCCGCAGGCGGTCAATGCCGGTCTGGATATGTTTATGGCGCCGGATCCGAGCTGGAAAGCGCTCTACACCAACACCGTGGCCCAGGCAAAGAGCGGCGAGATTTCCGCCGAGCGCCTTGATGACGCCGTGCGCCGGATCCTGCGGGTAAAACTGCGCTCCGGCCTGTTCGAAGCGGGCCTGCCGTCTGAGCGCGCCAACGCCGGTGACGAATCCCTGATCGGTGCCCCCGAGCACCGCGCCATCGCCCGCCAGGCGGTGCGCGAATCCCTGGTGCTGCTGAAAAACAATGACGGGTTGCTGCCGCTGTCGCGCGACCAGCGCGTTCTGGTCGCCGGTGACGGCGCCGACAACATCGGCAAGCAGGCCGGTGGCTGGAGCATCACCTGGCAGGGTACCGGCAACCAGAACAGCGATTTCCCCGGCGGCACCTCCGTCTATGGCGGTATTGCGGAAGCGGTGGAATCCGCTGGCGGCACCGCCGAGCTGTCGGTCGATGGCAGCTTCGAGCAGAAGCCGGACGTGGCCATTGTGGTGTTCGGTGAAGATCCCTATGCAGAAATGCAGGGCGACGTATCCAACCTGGATTACAACGGCGATGCCGATCTGGCGTTGTTGCAGCGTCTGAAAGAGCAGGGCATCCCCGTCGTTTCCCTGTTCATCACCGGTCGCCCGCTGTGGACCAATCCCGAAATCAACGCCTCCGATGCGTTTGCGGTGATCTGGCAGCCGGGCACCGAAGGTGCCGGTGTGGCCGATGTGATTTTCCGCAAGGCCGACGGCAGTGTGAATTACGACTTTACCGGCAAGCTGACCTTCTCCTGGCCGAACGATGCCCAGCCCACCCTGCGCAATCCCGGTGAAAACGAAGCACTGGCGCAGTTCAACTATGGCTATGGCCTCGGCTACGGCGACCAGGTGCAGATTGCTGCACTGTCGGAAGACAGTGGCCTGAAAGCCTCCGATGGCAACGAAGCGCTGGCGGTGTTCAACGGCCGCGCTCTGGATCCCTGGAGCTTCCAGGTGACCGATGCCGGGAATAATCAGTCTGTGATTTCCAGCAGCGTCGCCAAGTTGCAGGGCATCAGTGTGCAGTCCGTCGATCGCAATGTGCAGGAAGACAGCCGCCGCCTGCGCTGGACCGGCGAAGGCAATGCCATGGCCGGTTTCTTCGCCAACAGCCGTACAGACCTGTCCGCTTATCTCGGCAAGCAGGGAGCTCTGATTTTTGACGTGAAGGTCGATGGCGCGCCGAGCGATGCGGTGAATCTGGGTATGTACTGCGGCCAGGATTGCGGTGCCGAACAGTCCATTACCGAGGTACTGCAGAGCGCCGCACCGGGCGAGTGGAAAACCGTCACCGTTGATCTGCAGTGTCTGGCTGCGGGTGGCACAAAAATGGATATGGTGCTGTCACCCTTCTATGTGCGCACCGGCGGCACACTCGACCTGACCATTCACGATATCCGTATCGCCGCACAGGGGGATGCCGATATCCACTGTGGCTGATCATTCAGCTGGATCCCGGCCCGGTGGGCCGGGATCTCCTGTACGTTAAAAGCAAAAAATAATAAATGCCGGACAACCGGCCGCTATCAAGCAACGTGTTCACAGTACCTCTACTGATTAGTCGTACCTCAACTGATTAGTGGTATCTCAAAACAAAGCAGTACCCCAACAGGCAAATGAAAACCTGCGTTGTTAGCGGGTGTTGTGGAATACCCCGGTATTTCCGCAATGGTTTTCTGCGCCCTGAAAAAAGCGTCCGGCAGGGATAGAGCCGAGCAGTACCGTCCTCTCCGGTGAATAAAACAGCCGATGTACAATGGGAGAAACCTCAATGGAACAGGCTACAAAAAAAAACCGTTTACTTCACAGCAAGCGCGGATGGCTCGGTGCCCTCTGCCTGACGCTGCAACCGATGCTTTCCACCACCGCATTGGCTCAGGCAGAGCCGATCTGGTCGGACGAGTTTGATGGCGAGCAGATAGACCGCAGCGTGTGGACCTACAACACCGGCGGTAGCGGCTTTGGCAACGGCGAAATGCAGTTCTACACCGCCTCCCAGAACAACGCCTACATCGAAGACGGCAATCTGGTGATCGAGGCGCGCCGCGAAGATTACGAGGGCAAGCCGTTCACCTCGGCGCGGCTGCACACCAATGGCCGTGTGGGCTTCAAATTCGGCACCCTGGAAGCACGTATCAAACTGCCGAAACTGGATAACGGCCTGTGGCCGGCGTTCTGGATGCTGGGGGACAACTACGGCGTCGATGGCTGGCCCAAGTCCGGCGAGATCGACATCCTCGAGGCGGGTTTCAAATCCGCCATGGAAGACGGCAGCGTGAACCACGCGGTCTCCGGCGCGGTGCACTGGTGGCACGAAACCGGTACCTGGAGCGACTGGCTGCAGGCCTCCCACTCCCAGCATGTGGTACTGGCCGATGCGCTGTATGCGGATTACCACACCTACCGTCTCGACTGGACGCCCGAGCAGGTAGTGATTTCCGTGGACGACACCACCGTCCTCACCATGGATACCGCGGATCCGGCGCTGTCAGAATTCCGCGACAACCCCATGCACATATTGCTCAACCTGGCGGTCGGTGGCTGGAACTTTGTCGAGATCACCGACCCCGCACAGATCACCGCCGAATTTCCGGCAAAAATGTATGTGGATTATGTGCGCCTGTATGCCAACGAGCACACCGAGCTGGAAGTCGCGAGCGAGAATTATATTCGCGGCGATTTCGGCGTGTTTACCGAAACACACCCGGTAGAAAAAGCGCTCGACTGGGAAGACAGCACCAACCTGTATGTCTGGAACAACATGGTCGGGACCACGCCGGTTCCGTTCGAGGGCAGTGAATCCCTGGGCTTTACCGTTCAGCCGGGCAACTGGTGGGGTACCGGCCTGCTGCACCCCGATTACAACCTGCACAACTACCAGCACGGCACCCTGCACTTCGATATGAAGGTGCAGAGCGATGTGAATATTGAGGTGCACATGATGAGCACCGCCGGCGGCCAGGGCACCGTGGTACTCGCGGAAGGGGGCGAGCAGTACGGACTGGTGCGCGATGGCGCCTGGCACAAGGTGTCCATTCCCCTGAGTAAGTTTGGCGGTGTAGATTTTGAAACCGTACAGACGCTGTTTGCCATGTCCGGCCCGGCACCTTCTGCCGCATTCGAGATCGCGGTAGACAATATCTACCTGACGGAAAGTCAGCCGCTGGCGGCGCCGCAGGATGGCAGCTTTGGTATCTATACCGAGACCGCGTCCAATACCAGCGCAGGCGCTCTGGCAGAAGGGCAGGACAGCGATCTGTTTGTGTGGGAGGGAACCCTGTCACTGTCGCATGGCAACCCGATCGAAGGTGACAGCGCCCTCAACCTGGCGTCCAACGGCATGGGCTGGTTCGGCATGGGCTTTGCCGCCCGCACGGGTTTTGACCTGAGTGCCTTTGATAATGACGAGGCCGCACTGAATTTCTCCATGCGCACCACCGATCAGACCGAGTTCCGCATCGGCATGAAGAGCGGCAATGTGCAGAACATCGGCCAGACCTGGGTGACCTTTGCCCCGGGCAATGACCCCTATGGTTTCGTCCGCGATGGTCAGTGGCACCACCTGTCTATTCCCGTGGCAGACCTCGCCGCCGATCTGAAACTCGCGGATATGCGACAGCTTTTCCAGGTGCTGGGCTTTGGCGAGGTCAACGACCTTTCCCTGGACAATATTTATCTGTCCGGCGGCGCTGCACCAAGTGGTGAGCCGGATGCCTGCGATCTGGTACGCGAGCGACTGGAGTCGATCCTCGATCGGCTGGAGGCGCACAACGGCAAGAGCCTGTTCGCCGGCGGCTGGCTGGGGAAATTGCTCAGAGTGAAGGAGGAGCGTGAGGCCTGGAAGGCGGAGAAACGCCAGCAGCTGCGCGACCTGCATTCCTGCCTGAAACAGAAGCGACAGCGCTAAAAAAAGGGCACCAGTTGGTGCCCAAAACGCCTATCAAAGTGGATAAATAAACTTCTCCCCCGCTGGGAAACCGAAGATCGGGTTGCCCTCAGGGAATGTTCGCTTTCTCGAAGGTGGCGACATAGAAGGGAGGGCGACCCAGGAATTGCGCCCAGCGGGTGTCGCCATCGAGATAGGTTTTCTGGAAGGCCAGTGCCAGCTCGCCCACATAGCGGTTGGCATCTTCCGGGCCACCCCAAACAAAATGGCCGGCATTGGACGCTTCATAAAACAGCTTGGGTACGCCCCAGGGAATATTGCGGTATACACCGTCGCTCTGTCCAAGACCTCCGAGGTAAGTGGTATCCAACGCACCGTTGAACAGGATGGTCGGGATACGGGTGTTGCGGCCGCTGGAGTCGCTGTCAACGGCGGTGAGGTTGTGGCCGGCAAATGACATCGCGGTTTTCAGGCCGGCGTATTCCGCAGAAGTAATCCAGGTCGCACCGCCACCCATGGACCAGCCGGTGGCACCGAAACGGCTCGTATCCAGCTTGCCCCGCAGCGGACTACCCCAACGGGTATTTTCACCCTTCATCGCATCCAGTACGTCCTGCTGCTGACGTGCGCGCGAATCCACGCCGTCATAGATGGTCCGGCTATCCATGGTCACCATTACGATACCGTGAGACGCAAAGAACGGGCCCCAGTCCCGGTACCAAACTTGGGTTCCGGTGTAAGGCGGAGTGAATACCAGCAGGGAGTAGGGCGGCTGAGCGGTGCGCGGGTAATACACGGTGGCGCCGCCGGGTGTGGAGAAGTACGGCATGGTGTAGCTGTCGTAGCCGTAGGGACCATTGTCACTGTAGTTGCCTGGTGTGTCCTCATAGCGGCAAATGGCATCGGAAGGGCAGCTCTGCGCCTGAACCGCGGCACTGGTAACAACACTACCGAGGAGCAACCCGAGCGCGGGTAGCAGGGTTTTTATCACCTGTCGTTTCAGCAAATGTCTCTTCATCATCATACTAGCCTCGTTATTCATTGGATTATTCTCGGCCGCCAACAGCCTGGCCTCTGCATTCTGTAGCAAATCGCTCACGGGCATCGGGCCTGAAAATAGTTATGGTTTTTGATCAAAGCCGGACTGCCGCGAGCTGCAGAAAAGATTAGGGCGATAGGTGGAATCTCAGAAAGTACATCAGGAACCAGAATGACCTCTTTGTGTCCTCTGTTGTTACGGTGGCGTTTATTCCATTGTGTTTTTGCCCAAGTTTTTCTCTGCACATATCGCTTCCGCGTGGGAATTTTGATTCCATAGGGCCAAGGTTTTCTGAAAAAGAGACAGGGTCAGTGCCGTGAGAGTTTTTATTACCTGTGCGGTTATTGCGCTGCTGTTAGCGATTGTGATTGTCGCAGTGTGGCCGGATGCGAGCGGGCAGGGCGGTGCGCGTGTGCCGCCACTAAAAGACGCGCAAGCGTTGATTAGTGTGCAGTCGAATCCGTTGGCAAATCTGCGCACAAAGAAAGACAGTTTATATTCGGAGCTAGAGGAGAAAGCGGCTCAGCCAACCGGGATTCCAGAACCCGTCTCTCCGGCACCTGAAATGGCGGTGCCGGATGCCATCCACTTGTACGACGCACTGCTTGCACTGAATTTTTCCGAGAACGGAAACCTGGTAATGGATCGCAATACCCGCGCCGCACTGCAGGTGATGTATGGCCAGCTGGGGGTGCCGGCGGATGCGCAGCGGGTGGACGTGCTGCGGGCGTTACTCATGGAGGCACTGCCGGAAGAGAGCGCGCAGCAGTTGCTGGGCCTGTTGCAGAGCTATGCCGGGTACCGTCAGGCGGAGCACGAGTTGCGCAGCGCCCAGCGTGCTACCGGGAATGACCATCCCCTGGCGAACTATGATCAGATAAAAACCCTGCGCCGCAGCTATCTTGGCGATGAGGTCGCCGGCGGTCTGTTTTCTGAAGAGGAAACCCAGCTCCCGTATATGGTGGAAGCGATGGCGGTCGCGCGTGATGCGAGCCTCCCGGCAGAGGAGCGGGCGCAAAAACTGGCTGCGTTACAGGCTGGATTCAATGAGGCGGCGAGCCGTATGGACTCGCCGTTGGCAGACAAAGTACTGGCAGCCAGGATCGCGCGGCTGCGCGCCGAGGGTGCCAGTGATGCAGAGATCTTCGCCGCGCGCAATGCGGTGGTTGGCAGTGCAGAAGCCCAGCGACTGGCGGAAGCGGATCAGGCCAGGCAGGGTAGTGAGCCGACGCCCTAGCCCGACGAGGTGCCAGTCGCGAGTGCCTGTTTGCGGTACTCGGTCGGTGACATTCCCACTAAGCGACTGAAAAACCGGTGGAACGCGGACTTGCTGTTGAAGCCGGACTCCAGCAACACGTCCAGTACCGTCATATCGACCTTGTCCGGATCGGACAGCAGTGCCTTGGCGGTTTCCACACGATAGCTGTTCACAAATTCGAAAAAGTTGGTGCCGAAGTGCTTGTTGATGACCGCCGAGACTTCCTTTGCCGGGAGGTCGATGCGCTCGGCAAACTGCTCCAGGTTGAGGTTCTTCTTGAGGTAGATGCGGTCGCCTTCCATCGCCTGGCGCACCTTGGCGATGGCGGGCTCGGAGGGTTCTTCCTCAGTGCTGCTCTCGCGGGTCTCCTCTTCCGGCTTGGTTACCAGTAGCTGGTGGGCATAGGTCAGGCTGTAGGCAAAAAAGGCATTGATCAGAATAAACGCCAGGTAGTTGTCGGCGATTCCCATATAGTCCGCCACCACATCACTGGAGAACTTGGCCACCACATGCACCACCATGGTCCAGCCCCAAGCAATACATACGCCCCAGGTCAGCGCGGCGAGCCAGTGCAGCTCGGTTTCAGAAAAGTGGGAATACTCGTCTTTCAACGCGTGGCGGTAGCGCCGGATGCGCAGCAGTGCGGCGACGGCATAGGCAAAGGGCACCAGTGAAGCCAGGTCCCAGATAAACTCGATGGCGGTGGCGGGCAGGGCCTGGCCGGCGTCGGGCATCAGCCGCAACCCATCACTGGAGATGCCGAACACCGCGATACACAGCAGCCCGATAATCGCTGGCAACAGGTGCAGGGCATGGCGCTGGTTGAGGTTTAGCTTCTGCTGGGTCAGGGAGCAGACGTACAGGTAGATGGCCGGACCCTTGAGCAGCAGGGCCGCGAACAGCAGGTAGGGCAGCAGTGTCTGCTCGAACCAGGGCGCGAGGGAGAACTGGTCATTCCACAGCAGCAGGGTGCAGCCCGAGGCCACCGCGATAATGAGCAGAAATGCGGTCAGCAGGCGGCCGTCGTGGCGGGCGCGGGTGGGCAGTATTGACTGGAATACCGCCAGCAACAGGCACTCCGCCGCGGTCATCAGCAGCACCACGTCGTGGATATTGAAGATGTATTGTTTCATGGGGTCATCGCCGAATGGTATTTCGTTCTTATGGTTTTTTATCGCTCTTGTGAGGGGGGAGTATATGAGAATTCCCGTCCTGAGAGGAGCTTGGCACTGGGCTATTCCCGTTTCCCGGTTTTCCAGTTTGCGGAAAACCGCAAAGTGACACCGCCCAGTTTGGCGATTTTTTAAAAGTGGGGCGACGGTAGCCGGGGGCGGCGGCACACTGGACGCATCGGGTGTCAGTGCAACCTGCGCGGTGTAGGGGATACCGCTCCTCGGCGAATCCCGCAGTGCTGACCGTCCGACATCATCTCTCTTTACGCTAGTGGGTCCTTTCTCGTCGACCTCCCGTATTAGCTGAACCGGCAGGTTTCCCCTGCCGGTATTTTTTTGTGCGTTTGCCTGGCTGCCTTTGGACCGCTCGTTGCTCTCCGGTCATACTTTGGAACCACCTGGTCTGAAGATGATGCTGCAGGCGCCTCATCCCCCCATATTTGTGCCCCTTGGAAGGGGGAGGGCTGGAGTTTTTGTCGGCAAATCATTACCTTATACCGCCATTTTTTCAGGGCGTACGATTGCCCTGGCGATGGAATTGAGCTGGCCATACTGGCCGCTCTCGCAGCATTCAGAATGTGTAAGGAAAGCGTCATGACCAGTATCGTCGCGGATATCGGCGGCACCAACGCCCGTTTCGCCATTGCCCACCCGCACCAGGGTGGCTACCGGCTCGAGTCCATCCAGGTGGTGAATTGCGCCAAATTTGAGGACTTCTATTCCGCGCTGGGTCAGTGGCTGGAGAGCCTGAGCGATCCGCGTCCCGCGCAGGCGTGTATTGCCGTGGCCGGTCCGGTGGAAAAGACCCCCCAGGGTGGTCGCGTGACCATGACCAACCTGGGCTGGGATATTCGCGCCGAAGAACTGTGCAGTCGCTTTTCACTGGAGCGCGCGCTGGTGGTGAACGATTTCGCCGCCCTGGCGCTCTCCCTGCCGCGCCTGCAGGGTGAAGACAAGTGGGCCCTGCGGGATGTGCCCTCGGAAACCAACGGCTGCATGGCGGTACTCGGCCCGGGTACTGGCCTCGGGGTGGCGGCGATCATCCACGAAGCCGGCGCCTATCGCGTGGTGCCCGGTGAGGGTGGCCACGCCAACCTCTCTGCCGGTAGCGAACGGGAGCTGGAACTGTTGCGCATTCTGGCCCGCGAGCAGATGCCGGTGTACAACGAGTATGTGCTGAGTGGCGGCGGCCTGGTCAACCTGTACCGCGCCGTCTGTGCCCTGCACGGTCGCCCGGCCGAAGACCTGACCCCTCCCGACGTCAGTGGCCGCGGCCTGGATGGCTCCGACCCGCTGTGCCGTGAGACCCTGATCGACTTCCTCAACTTCCTCGGCAGTGCTGCCGGCGACGCCGCTCTCTATTACGTGGCCCGCGGCGGTATTTTCCTGGGTGGTGGCGTGCTGCCGCGTATTGAGTCCCTGTTGCCGGAGAGCCAGTTCGAGCAGCGCTTTACCAATAAAGGCCGTCTGGGAGACTGGTTGCAGGGTGTGCGCGTGGAAGTGCTCAAGGCTGGCTACCCGGCACTGATCGGCGCGGCCGCCTGGCTGGAGCGCTGAACGGGCGGGCTTTCCCGGGCCCGCCACTCTTTTGACTGTGGGGTCTCCGTTGGGCGGAATGAAGGGCTGAATAAATTTTGTTCAGTCCGTATAATCCGTCCCCGATGGTGACCCGGGCCGGCGTCATTTCCTCCTCTACTCCTCCGCCGGCCCCAGCTTCTCCCCCCTCCTCCCCCCCTGGGGGTGGAGGATATGGACTTCGGGTAAGCCTAGGATGGCATTACTCACCATAACGATAAGTCCAAGGGAGAAGATGATGAGTCTGACTAACAAACGTTTCCGGCCGGCACTGCTGTCTGCAGCTATTGCTGCGACTGCGAGTGCGTCCATGGGTTCCTATGCCCAGGAGCAGGCTGAAGCGCTGGAAGAAGTGGTAGTAACTGGTATTCGTTCCAGTGTTCTCGATTCTGTTTCTGCGAAGCGGAATTCCGATGTAGTTGCCGAGGTGATCGACGCAGGTGACCTGGCTTCCCTGCCCGACGTATCTATTGCCGACGCACTTGGCCGTCTGCCGGGTGTGACCACGGTTCGCGATTCTGGGCAGTCTTCCCAGCTGAACATCCGCGGCATGAATGGTGACTTTGTTCAAACCAGCCTGAACGGCCGCGAGCAGGCGAGCACCAGTGGCTACACCGCTGGCAGCCGCTGGATTGCGTTCGACCAGTACCCCTCTGAGCTGATCACCCAGGCCGCGGTCTACAAGTCGCCGAAAGCCTCCCTGATCGAGGGTGGTGTTGCCGGCACCGTAGAAATGAAAACGGCCAACCCGCTTGAAGCGCAAAAGCAGCACAACTTCAATGCCAACGTGCGCTACTCCTTTAACGACGCCGCAGAAAATGTTGGCGCCGACGAGTCTGGCCAGCGTGTAAGCTTTTCTTACCAGGGCAAGTTCCTCAATGACACCCTGGGTGTAGCCGTTGGTTATGCGGATCTGTCCCAGCCAAACAACGCTGAGCACATGAACTCCTTCGTTGAAGGTGCGCGTGATTTTGATGGCGACGGCAGCGAAGATCGCATCATCAAGGGTTTCCAGCTACGTGCCGAAAACGGTGAGGACGAGCGCCAGGGCTATCTGGCTTCTGTTGTCTGGCAGCCGAGTGACGCCATCAGCGCCCAGTTCGATTACTTCCGCTCTGACTTCAGCTCTAAAGACACCCGCAGCGGTTTCTACGTTGACGGCTTGCAGCGTGATGCGGGCACCTACGACATCCAGAACCCGGTTGTTGAAGACGGTATCCTGACCGGTGGTGACGTCACCCTGACTACCCTGACCGGCCCCTGGATCGAAGTCCGCCAGGAAGACCAGTCCACAGAGTCTCTGACCGAGAGCTTCGGCTTCGAGTTTGACTGGCAGATCACCGATACTTTCAATGCGAAAATGGATATTGCTCACAGCAGTGGTGAGAAGACCCGTCTTGACCGTATCGCCAGCATGCACGCCTACGACCTGACGTACGACGCGGAAGGTAATCTGCAGTCCTGGCAAGAGCTGGGTGGCCAGAGCGTGGGGTATCAGCTGAACGCGGGCAAAATGCCTTCCGTTGCGTTCAATACCGATTACACCGACCTGAGCCATATGCGCCTGGGTATTTGGGAACAGTTCCCGCACGAATATACCGATGAGCTGGACAGCGTAAAGTTCGACTTTAAATACGACGTTGAAATGCCGGTAATCGCCTCTTTCGAGGCCGGCGTTCGCTGGAGCGAGCGTGTGTTTGGCGATGAGCGCGGCACCTTCCGCTGGGGCCGTCGTGAAGGTCAGAATGGTTTCGTTGATGCGAATGGCAATGTCGTAACCAACGAAGGTTGTGAGTTCAACCGGAGTGACGTCGCCTGTATGCCAATGGACCTGGATGGTTTCGTAACCGCCCAGTCCTTCGGTGGCTCCATGTCCGGCTACCCGGATTACCTGACGCTGGACCTGGAAGGTATTGCCAATGCGGTGTTTGGCCCGGGCAACTATGACGCTCAGCAAACCTGGGATCACAACTGGACCCTGATCGAAAGTGGCGAGCTGAAAGAAGAAGTGACCGCTTACTACTTCATGGCGAACCTGGATACCGAAATGTTTGGTATTCCGGTCACCGGTAACGCAGGTGTGCGCGTTGTTGAAACCGATACCAAGTCTATCGGCATCCAGCAGGTGCGCGACGGCGAAGGCGATGAGATCATCGATGACAACGGTGTAGCGCGTTATGACTATGCCAACGTTGAGTACGGCCCCGAGTACACTGACGTACTGCCGTCTCTGAACCTGAGCTTCCATATCACTGAGCAGGATCAGGTTCGCTTCTCCGCGGCAAAAGTGATGGGTCGTCCCCCGGTATTCCAGCTGCGCGGTGGCGCAGGCTCTTGGATCGATACCGCCAACGATGGTGTTAGCGACCGCTACAACGTATGGTCAAAAGGTAATCCGAACCTGGATCCGTTCCGTGCGAACCAGCTGGATCTTTCCTACGAGCATTACTTTGAAGATGGCGGTGCGGTAACTGCAGCGGTGTTCTACAAGGACATCGAGTCCCTCATTGAGACCGTTACTTTCTTCGAAGGTGAGATCGCCTGGTCCGAGATCGGCCTGGAAGCGCCTGCGGGTCTGGTTGAAGGTCAATACCAGACGGTGCGTAACAACGACATGGGCGGTTACGTCCGCGGCGTCGAGCTGGCATACACCGATACCTTCGATCAGCTGCCGGGTATTTTCTCTGGTCTGGGCATGACCAGCAGCTACTCCTACACCGAGAGTGAAACCGCGGTAGACGGCGGTGGTAACTTCCCGGACCAGCTGCTGCCGTTGCCGGGCCTGTCCAAGAACGTGTGGAGCGCCAGCGTATTCTGGGATATCGGCAACTTCAGCACTAACATGAACGCCCGCTACCGCGATGAGTATGCCTTTGCCGGTGTGGCACCGGGTGGCTCCAGCCTGACAATGGCCGATGAGTACACTACGGTTGACTGGCAGTCGTCCTACTCCTTCGATAATGGTATCGACGTGTTGTTCCAGGTTAACAACCTGACCAATGAGCCGAATGTCGCGACTTACGGTACCCCGAGTGCGGTTGCCGAGTACGCCGAGTACGGCCGTCAGTACTTCATGGGTGTGAGCTATCAGTTCTGATTTATGGAACGCTAGATAGCCCCGTGACTGCTTTGCAGTAAACACACAGGCCGCCTGCCGGGGTAACTCGACAGGCGGCTTTTTGCATTAAGAATTGTGGTTTCAGTATGTTTGAACAGAATCAGAAACCGGGAGCTGCGCCCGCGAAGAAAATTGTCATTGTCGGTGGCGGCACGGCGGGCTGGATGGCCGCCAACCTGATGGCGAGGAGCTGGCTCAACAAAGGATTTGAAATCACACTGATAGAGTCACCGGATATCGGCATCATCGGTGTCGGCGAGGGTTCAACACCCCAGCTTAAGGGGTTTATGGATTCCCTTGGTATCACTGAACAACAGTGGATGCCCGCCTGTAATGCAACTTACAAACTGGGAATTACCTTCAAGGACTGGTCGGTGCGCCCCGGTTTTACCAGCTATTTTCACCCCTTTCCGGCACAGCCGGATGACTACACGGCGCCGGCGTTTTTTCACAACAGTTACGTTCGCCGGCAGGGCGTAGATGTGGAGGGGCACCCGGATCACTTTTTTCTCGCCACGCATCTGGCTGCACAGAAGAAGTCACCGATCGCATCGGAAAACTTTCCATTCGAAATCAACTACGGCTACCACTTCGACTCCACCCTGTTGGGACAATTCCTGGGGCAGTTTGCCCGGGATCAGGGCGTTCGGCATGTAAGGGCGACCATCAATGACGTGCTGTTGGCAGCGGACGGAAGTATCCAGAGTGTCGTAACCGAAGACGGGCAGACCATTGCTGGTGACCTATTTGTGGACTGTTCCGGTTTCCGCGGTCTGCTGATCCAGCAGGCGTTGAAATCGGATTTTGTCAGCTTTGGAAAAAATCTATTCAACGATTCCGCGGTCGTTGTGCAGACGCCGGGCGAAGACGAACTGGAATCCCAGACGGTCTCCACCGCGCTTAAGTACGGCTGGGCCTGGAAGATTCCGCTGACCAGCCGTATTGGCAACGGCTATGTGTTCAGTAGCAGCTTCTGCACTCCGGATGAGGCCGAAACCGAGTTCCGCCAGCATCTGGGTTTGCTCGACAGCGATGTGGCAGTCCGCCACCTGAAAATGAAGGTAGGACGACTGCAGCAACACTGGATGAAGAACTGCGTGGCCGTCGGCCTTTCTCAGGGCTTCATCGAGCCGCTCGAGGCAACGGCATTGCACTTGGTGCAGGAAACGGTGGAAGGGTTCATCGATGCCTTCGAGAAAGGCGACTTCAGCGATCGCAACCGAGCAGCCTTCAACAAGAGCATCAATGACCGCTTCGAGGCGGTGCGAAACTACATTGTGGCGCACTACCGCGTGAATTCCCGCAGTGATACCGACTACTGGGTTGAAAACGGTCGCAATGAAAACCTGTCCAGCTCATTGCGGTCAGTGCTCGAAACCTGGGTAAGAGGGAAAAACGTATCCGATGAACTGGACCGCCAGGATATCGACCGTTACTACCCGTCAATTTCCTGGAACTGCCTGCTGGCCGGATACGGCCTGTACCCGGAACAGCACCAGTTAAAGCCGGGCAATGCGCTAGCGAACAAGTACAAGCTGGATGAAATACAGAATTTTATCCGCCGCTGCGGGCTGAATTTCCGATCCCACAGAGAAGAAATTGATCGTCTGGTCAATTCAACCCGCTAAAACAAAAAACGCCACGCCGGCGTTTTTTGATTGTTTATTGGGGTAAGTAAATTGTGATCATTGTTAGGTTACGGTAAACGGTTGTATGGCCGCACCCGTATGTGTTCTCTCGTTTACTTTTTACACTTTGCCTCGAACAGCCAGCTGGCTGCCTGCGGGAATTCGCCGCGCCAGAAGCCTTCATTGTGCTCCCCCTTTTTCGCCAGCCTAGCCTGCCACTGATCCTTGCCTGCAAATTCATTGAGTAGCTCCTCCATCCGTTTGAATCCCTCTGTCATGGATTCGCCTTCCTTGTCGCCGGTCGTCAGGTAGATACGAGTATTTTTAAGCGCGGCGTTGGCTTCGGTGGCTGCGAATATCTTCGGCGCTATCCAGTAAGACGGCGAAAATATCCCGGCGATGCCGAAGGTCTGCGGGTGCCTGTTGATCGCGTGGTTCGAGATAAGACCTCCCATGGAGCTGCCCATGACCGCGGTGTGCTGCCGGTCTGGGAGAGTGCGGAACTTCCGGTCGATCAGGGGCTTCAGTTCTTTCGCGAGAAAGTCTACATAGGCATCGCCCTCGCCCTTGCCGAACCGTTCATTGTCATAGGGATTCAGCTCCCTCATCCGCAGCTTGTCACCGTGATCCACGCCCACGACGATAAGCTCCAGGCCGCAGGTCTTCGCCAGATGATTGAGGGTTTCATCCACACCCCATTCGCCCACATAGGAGGTGGCATCGTCGAACAGGTTCTGTCCGTCGTGCATGTACAGCACCGGGTAGCGCTTGTCGGAGTCTCCGTAACTCTCCGGCAGATACACACGGTAGGTGCGTTCCCGTTGCAGGGTACCCATTTCGATAGCGGGCATTACGTGAACGTTGGGCTGAGCGGTGGAGTCGGCAGCTGCCTCTGGCGATGTACTGGAAATGGTGGGCTGGGCGGCGAGCAGCAGCGCCGCGGCCAGGGTGAGCTTCTTGTGCATTGTTATTTCTCTCGGAGCTGGGGCAGGGTGCCAGTATCCAATGTCCAGAGAAAGAGTGCTTCAGCCTTGATTGGGGAGGAGAGCGGGAATGAAGGGCCCCGCTGGTGCGGGGCCGAAAAACCGCGAATCAGTGCGCAGTGGTGGTAAACGCGTTACACACCATCACATCCGTATCCACGGAGCCGATCACCCGCTCGGCGGTGTTGCCGCGCAGCAGTGAGCCGGTTTCGCCGTACTGGTTCAGGGTGCCCATCACCACCAGGTCCGCGTCGATCTCCTTGGCGATCTCGGCGACCACTTCGTTGGTGTAGCCCTGCTTCACGTGGATGCGGTCGGTGGGCACGCCGGTCTTGTCGGCGAGCTTGGCCAGGGCGCCGCGGTCCGGGTACAGCATGGAGTCCAGGAAGGCGTTGACCAGATGCAGCTCGGCACCGTATACCTCGGCAATATACTTGGCGCGCTCGGTGATCTGGCGATTGAGCTGGCGCTGCTGGGTGGTCTGGGCCTGGTAGTTGACGGTGGCCAGCACCACCTTGCGGCGGTCCTTGGCGCCCGGGCGGATCAGCACCACCGGGCACTTGGCGTGCTTCAGTACCTGCCACTTGGACTCGGCGAAGGTGAAGCGGCTGCTGGTGCGGGCGTGTACCGGCAGGTAGATCATTTCCGCGTTGTAGCGCTTGGATTCCTGAATGATCGCGCCCTGCCAGTCACTGGACCAGCAGACATTGATCTCGAACTCCACGCCGGCATCTTCGATGGGCTTGCGGATCTGGTCGCGGAACCAGAACTCGTCGCGGAACAGGTGGTCGTTCACCGCGCGGGTGTCGACCGCCTCGCCGTCCACCGCCACGAATACCGCCAGTTTCGGCTGCGGATTGCGCTCGCGGGCGGTGGCCAGTGCGCGCTCCAGCGCCACATGACGGTCATCGTTGGGGTCCACAACCACGAATACTACGGGTTTGTCCTGCATGTTCACTCCTTCTAATTTAGAAATCGGTTTCCCTAAGTTCTCTCTCTGCACCACGGGTGCTTTCACCGGTACAGACGCTCCGCCCGTTTTTGTAAGTGGCCCGGAATCATGGGGTCCAGCAGCCTCTGGCTGCGGGTTCTCGGGCTTGTGGGCGGTCCCGCGAATGGGTGGTCAAGCCTATCACCGGCCGCCGGTTTTTTCACCTACGCCCCTCCCGGGGAGGATGAATCTGGGGGGCAGGCGGGTACATTAGGCTGCAGCGATGACCGTTCGATAACGACCGAGAGAATAAAATGAGAAAAGTTACCGGTATCGGAGCCCTGATAAGCGCGGCGGCACTGACCTTTACCGCCTGTTCCGACCGCCAGCCCGGTACTGGGGCTGCCGACGCCGCTGAATTGCCGGCATCTTCCCACGCGACCGCGGCCCCCGCCTTGACCGAGGTCAAGCACTCTGCGGCGGACCCCTTCTGGAACAACGCCACCATCTATTTCATGCTCCCGGACCGCTTCCACAACGGCAATCCGGACAACGACCTGTCTTACGGCCGCAAGGACGACGCGGCGCATCTGCGCGGCTTCCTCGGCGGCGACCTGCGCGGCGTGATCCAGAAGCTGGAAGAAGGCTACTTCACCGATCTGGGTGTGGACGCCATCTGGATGTCGCCGATCATCGAGAACGTGCACGGCTTCGACGAGGGCGACAAGCGCACTTACGCCTTCCACGGCTACTGGCCCAAAGACTGGACCACAGTAGATGCCAACTTCGGGACGGAAGAAGAGCTGGCGGAGCTGATCCAGGTCGCCCGCAGCAAGGGTGTACGCATCCTGATGGACGTGATCATCAACCACACCGGCCCGGTGACCGCGCAAGACCCGCTGTGGCCATCCGACTGGGTACGCACCAACCCCCAGTGTGACTGGAGCAGCTTTGCCCAGAACGTACAGTGTGCCCTGACCAACAACCTGCCGGACATCCGCACCGAAAGCGAAAAACCGGTGGAGCTGCCCCCGCAGCTGACCGAGAAATGGCAGCGCGAAGGTCGCCTGGAGCAGGAAGTTGCGGAACTGGATGCCTTCTTCGAGCGCACCGGCTACCCGCGCGCACCCAAGTACTACATCGTCAAGTGGCTCACCGACTGGGTGCGCGAATACGGTGTGGACGGCTTCCGCGTGGATACCGTGAAGCACGTGGAGCCGGAAATCTGGGCGGTTCTGAAAAAAGAAGCCACCCTGGCGCTGGAAGAATGGAAAGCCAACAACCCGCAGGAGAAGCTGGACGACCGTGATTTCTTCATGGTGGGTGAGGTTTACCACTACGGGGTGAACGACTTCGCCAGCAGCGACGGCCGCTTCTACGACTTCGGCGACCGCAAGGTGGACTTCTTCAACTACGGTTTCGACAGCCTGATCAATATGGGCTTTGCCGCCCACGCCGCGCAGGATATGGAGAGTATCTTCAGCGAGTACTCCAGCATCCTGCACGGCGGTGAGCTGGATGGTGTGTCGGTGCTGAATTATCTGGGCTCCCACGATGATCACCACTCGTTCGACCGCGAGCGCAAGCAGGTCAAGAGTGCCGCGCTGAAGCTGATGCTGGCGCCGGGCGCCGCACAGATTTACTACGGTGATGAAATCGCCCGCCCGATGATCGACGAGCAGGCCTACGGCGATGCGTCCATGCGTGTGCCCATGGACTGGAGCAGCATCGAGCAGGAAAAAACCAGCGAGATCCTCAGCCACTGGCAGAAGCTCGGCCAGTTCCGTCAGTCCCACCTGGCGGTTGGTGCCGGTGTGCATCAGCAGCTCAGCGAAGCGCCGTACATCTTTTCCCGCACTCTGAATGACGATCGCGTGATGGTTGCGCTGGAAATGCCGGTGGGTGAAAAGCGCGTGACGGCCTCTGAGGTGTTCGCCGAAGGTACGCTGGTCAAGGACTACTACTCGGGCGCCGAAGCGCGAGTGCAGGACGGTGTGCTGGTGTTCGATACCGAATTCGATACGCTGTTGCTGGGCGCGTCGGAGAAACCGCAGGTAAGTGCCCGCTAAGGCGGGCAGAAAACAGTTTTGAATCCTTTGGTTGCCCTGGCCGGATAGTGGCCGGGGCAATGTTTGAGCAGTGATTGGCTGCGTGTGACCCCTCTCTTTCTCGTCGAAAGGTTGGCCGGTATCAGTTTCTCTGGTACCGGCTTTTTTTTGCCTGCCAGTTTTGTGGCGGTAGTCAAATTTCTGGCGCTGTGAAGCACTACGCCCCCGCTGAGGGAGGAGGTAATCCGCCGGCAGCAGCGTAACTTGAGCCTGTGCAAATGCGGTTTCTGCACTAAAACCGCTGAGAGCCCTTCAGCCAATAAATATAAGAGCTCTGCAGCGAACATAATAAAAGCCGCGCGCTGAACTCTGGTAAAAGGGCAAGCGCGACGGCTGTCCGGATAACAATAACGCCCGGAGCATAGCGATGATTTCTGCCCCCGTGAAAGCCGGAGTGCCACACTCCGTTGCTGCCGTTTGCCTGCGTGTCCTGATTGCGCTGGCACTGCTTATTCCCCTCGGCGCAAACGCGCAGACCTGGTCCGAGGCCTGGTTCCGCGGTACCCCCAACGACTGGGGCACCACGGCGATGACCTACGATAACAGCGCCGGTGTCTGGGTCACCGAGCAGGTTTTTGATGACCCCAACCCCCGTTTCAAGATCAGCCGCTACCAGAACTGGAATGAAGCCTATCCGGCGGCGGACTATCTGCAGGAGAACGGCCGCTACCGCATCACCTTCGATGACACCAGCAAGGCGATCACGGTGACGGAAATTGTCGAGCCACCGCCACAGGGCAGTGCCACCAGTATCTGCTTCGACAACGCACAGAATTACGCGACGCCGCATGTCTATTTCTGGAATCCCGGGCCCGCGGGCAGCGTGGGTAACCTGCCGGGGTGGCCCGGGCCTGCGATGACGGAGTCCAACGGCAATTTCTGTTACGACTTTGCCGCGCACCTGACTGGCGGCGTCATGCCGGATTCGCTCAATATCATTTTCAATGACAACGGCGCGCCGCAGACGGCAGACCTGCTGTACGGTGGCGATCCCTGTTACATCGGCAATCAGTGGCAGCCGGCATCTGCCTGTGGGCTGCAAGAAACGCCGGACGATGCCCCGCCAAGCACGCGCCCACTGCTGGCGCAGCCGCTCAACTTCCCTATCTCCGGCAATGTGTCCGGTGGCAATTACCGCTTCGAGGCGGCCTACCCGAATCTGCAGGGCCAGTTTATGTCGCCGGTGATGGTGATTCCGGACGGCATCAACGACCTGCTGTACGTGGTGGACAAAACCGGGACCATCTTTGTGTTCCCCAATCGCGAGGATGTGGCACCGGGTGAGATCCACGAGCTGCTGAACATCAATGGCGAGGTGCGCAATTATCACGAGCAGGGTCTGTTGAGCATGGCTTTTGACCCGGGCTACGCCAGCAACGGCCATATCTATATCTATTACATCCACGGCACCGACGACAACCTGCGCGCGCCGGACGGCAGCTATGGCGATGCGATTCTCGAGCGCTGGACCGTAGACGACCCGAACAATCCCACCCAGGCACTGGCCACCTCGCGCACAGAGATCCTGCGCGTGCCCCAGCGCGGGCCAGACCACAAGGGTGGCATGATGCAGTTCCACCCGGAAGACAATTACCTGTATCTGAGTATCGGCGACGGCGCCTACGGCCACAGCGCCACCATGAGTTATCCGGAAGATCCGCGCACCAACAACGGCGCCCAGGAAACCGATAATCTGCTGGGGACGTTTATCCGTATCAAGCCTCTGGAGCAGGCGGTCAACGGCAAGTTCTACAAAATCCCCAGTGACAACCCCTTCGTCGGCGTGCCCGGGTTCCGCGAGGAAATCTGGTCCTACGGCCACCGCAACCCCTGGCGCTGGAGCTTCGACACCGAGGCCCCCTACACCCTGTGGGAAACGGAAGTGGGGCAGGCCGGGTTTGAAGAGGTGAACCTGATCGAAAAAGGCAAAAACTACGGTTGGCCGGTGTGTGAGGGCACCACCAACCGCGGCGATCTCGGCGGTGACCCCGGTAAGAATTGCAGTAGCGATTTTGAACCCCCGCGGGACGGCTACGCCCACCCCACCGGGTTCTCGATTATTGGCGGTGTGGTGTATCGCGGCGATGCGTTGCCGGGGCTCAGCGGCCACTTTGTATTTGGTGATTACGTCACCAAGCGCATCTGGTCCATCGTCGATGGCGAGGCCAAGGCGCTGATCAGCGATGCCTTCCCGGAAAACATCGCCTCCTTCGGTACCGACCTGAGTGGTGACACGCTGCTGGTGTCTACCTACGGCGTGGAGTACGGCGGTCAGTCCACGATTTATAAAGTGGTGGATGAAGACGCGGAAGCGGCGGTGATTCCGGCAAAACTTTCCCAGACCGGACTATTTTCGGACCTGGAAAATCTTGAGCCCGTGAGTGGTGTGCTGGAATACGATCTCAATACCGAGGGCTGGTTCGACGGCGCCGATGTGCGGCATTTTATCGCTGTGCCCAACGACCGGCAGATTGATTTTGAGGCGACCGGGAAATGGGACCTCCCAATCGGCACCGTGCTGGTAAAGCACCAGAGTATTGCCACCGCAGACAATCCACATAGACCGTTTACCACTTCCGTGCTGTTTCGGCAGGACACCGGCAAGTGGCAGGCGGCAAACTATTTCTGGAACAGCGCCGGCAGCGACGCTGACCTGGTGACCGAAACTCTCACAGTGATGGACGGCGGCCTGGAAAACCGCCAGCGCGCCGTGCAGTCAGCCGCCGACTGCGGATCCTGCCACATCGGAAGTGGCAGTCGCGAGCCCCTGGCGGTGCACACCCGACAATTGAATCGGAACTTCCAGTACGGCGCGAGCAGTGAGTCTGTCGCCAATCAGCTGGATGTGTTCAACACCATCGCATTGCTTTCGGAAAATATCGGCAGCGCGGATACCCATGGGAAGTTTGTCGATGCCGCAGACACCGGTGCCGACCTGGATGAGCGCGCACGGGCTTATCTCGAAACCAACTGTTCCCACTGTCACGCCAGCAGCTTTATGGACCTGCGCTATGACACGCCGCTCGGGGATATGCGCTTGGTCAATGTGGAGACCACCGGCGGGGCCGCTCGGTTGCGGCCCTTCGATCACGCCAATAGCCTGGTGTATATCTACCAGACCACCGACAGCAACCGTATGCCAAAGGGCACCCGCTATACCAACCCGGCGGCGGAAGGACTCTTCCGGGAATGGATTGACGGCGCCGGCCTGCAGCAGGTAGGAATCCGGCTGGATGCCGACAGTGATCGCCTGAACAGCGGCGACATACTGGCGGTGCCGGTGTACTCCCTCTACGACAACGGCTTTACCGCACCGGTCGCTACTGCGCCCAGTGTGAGCTCCAGCAACAGCAATGTGCTGGCGGTGGAGTCGGTGGGCGCGGGCGACTTTGTGCTGCGCGCGGGCGACACCGGCAGTGCCACCATTACCGTGCAGCAGGGCGGTTTCAGTGCACAGCTCGCCATGGCGGTGACCTCGATTGATACCGCGATTACCGGACTGGAAATTGCGCCGCAGGGGCAATCACTGGAGAGCAGCCGCCAGCTGGTTGCCGTGGGCGTGCGCGCCGATGGTACGCGGCAAAATATTTTCGGGCAGGTGAGCTGGTCCATCGCCAGCGGCCCCGCCACCGTCGATGCAAACGGTCTTGTCACTCGCACCGGGGCAGGTGATGTCACGGTGCAGGCGAGCCTGGGTGAATTCACCGCAACGCTCACTCTGGTTGCCGGCTTTGACGGCATTCGTCTGCGCTACGACAACCCGGATAACTGGGCACAGGTCTATGTGCATCTGTGGGTTACCGTGGACGGCCAGGACCAGGCGTTGACCCAGTGGCCGGGTGTGCTGATGTCCGGGCCGGATGCCGATGGCTGGTGGACCCACGCCGTCGAGCAGGAAGATCTGCACAACGGTCAGGTCAATCTGGTGTTCAACAGCGGCAATGGCCAGCAGACCGGGGACCAGCGCAATATCGGCGAGTCCTCCAGTTTTGTCGGCGGCGCCTGGGAGCCTTGGACGCCGGAAGGCCCGGTCGGCGGTGATACCTCCCGGGTATCCGTGATCGGCGGCACCACGGCCGACGGTGGGCGTGACTACGCCATTGGCAGTGTGATTACCGTGAATGCGGATGCACCGCCACTGGGCACCACCTTTGGTGGCTGGAGCGGGGATGCCGCGCCTTATATCGTCAGCGACCCATCACTAGCGCAGGTGCAATTGCTGATCCCGCAGCACGACCTTTCCCTGGTGGCACTGTTCCCCAGTGCCACCAACGAGTACGAGGCGGGGCAGAGTTTCTACGCGGCCCAATGTGCGAGTTGTCACGGTGACCAGGGCCAGGGTGCTGTTGCCCAGGCGCTCGCCGGCACCGGTGCCAACTGGCAGCTGGGTGATCTCACCCAGTACATCGAAGACTTTATGCCCATGGACGCCGCTGCCAGTTGTACCGGTAGCGAGGCGGGTGCCTGCGCCTACGAAGTGGCAAGGGTGATTGTGGACGAGGCCTGGAACAGCGGCAGCTGTACCGGCAGTGACTGCGATGGCACGAATCTGGATCGCCGCAACCTGCGCCTGCTTACCCGTACAGAGTACCTGAACAGTGTGCGGGATATTTTCGCCATCGATTTCGACAGTTCGCTGATGAGCCCGGTGCCTGCCGATGGCCGTTACCGCAACTTCGATACCGCCTCCTATCTCACCGCGGACAACGATCGCACCCTGGGGTATGAAATGGTGGCCGAACAGGTAGCGGATATCGCCATCGGGCAAACGGGCTTTATGAATCTGGCCAGCGGCTGTGGCGATGTGCAGTGCGTGGTCGATACCCTCGGCTTCCGCCTGTTCCGCCGCCCGCTGCAGAGCGCGGAAATTTCTCGTTACGCCAGTCTGTACCGCAGCGAGGATGACGGTCGCCTGGCACTGCAGGCGATGCTGATGTCGCCGCACTTTATGTATCGCTCGGAACTGGGTGTGCTGGATAGCGAAAGCGGTCTGTATCGCCTCGACAATTACGAGATCGCCACGCTGCTGTCTTACACCTTCTGGGCCACCACCCCTGATGACACATTGTTGCTGGCGGCCACCGAGCAGAGCTTCGATATTGCTGCGCAGGTGGACCGCTTGCTCGCGGACCCGCGGGCGGAACGGGGGCTGCGCCGGTTTATCAGTGGCTGGCTGATCAACAACCAGTATCCGTTCCCGGCGATTACCGATGCCGACCTGGTGGCCGCATTCAAGGAAGAAACCGTCGGGTTCGTGCTGGCGAACATTCGCAGCAATGCCGCCTTCAGTGAACTGCTTTCCGCTAATTACACCTGGGCCAACGGCGATCTGGCCGCCCATTACGGCCTGGATGCCAGCGTCAGCGACTGGACCATGCGCACGTTTGCCCCGGGGGATCCACGCAATGGCAGCGGCCTGCTGGGGCACGGCAGTTTCCTCGCCTCCCGCACCAGCACGGTTAATCCGGCGCCGATCAAGCGCGGCGTCTATGTGCGCGAAGTGCTGATGTGTCAGGAATTCCCGCCACCAGCGGCTGCGGATTTCAATGTGGTGTTCGAGGACACCGACAGCAACCGCGAAGCGACCGCGCGTCACACCTCTGATCCCGCGTGTGCCGCCTGCCATCAGTTTATCGACGGCGTGGGTTTCGGCTTCGAGCGTTTTGGCAGCGATGCCCTCTACCGCACCATCGAAACCATCGGTACCGGTGAAGAGCGCGAGATCGACGACAGCGGCAGTATCAAGAGCCTGTATACCCCGGCCACCGTGATGGATCCCACCAGCCCCAGTTACGATTTTTATTCGGTACCGGAGCTGGCGAGCCTGATCGCCGGCAGCGATCAGGGTGAGGCCTGTTTCGCACGGCAGTTCTATCGCTACGTGGTGGGGCGCCAGGAGGGCGCCAGCGACGACGTGATCATCCATACCACCAGCGAAGACCTGCGCAACGGCGGCGGCATGCGCGACATGCTGCGTGCGCTCGTTCTGTCAGACGCATTCACCCTGCGCCGCTAGGAGATAACAGTAATGAATTTTTTTAATCAATTCGGTTTTACCTCCGCCAGAGAATCCACCAGCCGCTCGCGCAGAAAATTTCTGCGTAATCTGGCACAGGCGGGCATGTTGCTGCCGCTCGCGGGCAGCATGCTCGGCCAGCGGGTGCTTGCCCAGACCGGTGGCGCACAGCGGGTGCTGTTTCTCTATTACCCCAATGGCGTGGTGCCCTATAACTGGCTGCCGCAACAGGGACCCGGCAGCATCAGTGGCAGTCAGGAACTGAGCTTCGGCCTGGGGCCGCTCTCGCCCTGGCACAACCGCTTGATCGTGCTGCAGAACTTGACCCTGGATATTGGCGATGGTGCGGGTGCCCACTATAACGATATGCGCGGCATTCTCACCGGCAACAATGCCATCGGTTACGGCAGTGCCAGTATCGATCACCTGATTGCCGAGCAACTGGGCAATGAAGGTGTGCTGAGCCTTGGTGTGCGTACCGGAAATCGCTCCGACATCATGATTTCCAAGCCGCGCAATGTGGAGTCCGCAGCGCGGCCGATTCCAAACAATGATCCGGCGGATGCGGCACAGAAACTGTCGGTGGGAATTTCTGGTGGGGGAGCCGGCGGGAGTGACCCGGACAAGCAGGCCTACTACGAAGCAATCCTGAATGATTTCGACAGCCTCGCCGATGTCACCCTGGAAAACACGCAGCGTGACAAGCTGACCCTGCATGAAAACGCCCTCAAGCGCCTGCGCGACCTTACCGGCAATCAGGTAGGCGAGTGCAGCTTCAATACCAATGTAATGAGTGATCCTTATTACGCATCGTCCAGCCCGCTATCGCCCACCGAATGGCAGATGTTCCCGCATCTGGCGCGCGCGCAGGTCGACAATATCGTCGGCGCCTTTTCCTGTGGCCTGCACCGCGTTGCCACCCTGCAGCTCTCCAAGGGCGATGAAAACGGCAACCTGGTGAACTACTCCTATGACGAGTGCTGGCAAATGGCCCAGGATGCGATCAATCAGGGCATTCAGCACAGCGATGGTAGTGGCACGGTAGGCCCAATGACCCGCTGGTACAACGAGTTCGCCAGCCACAGTGCCTCCCACCGTCCCGGTGACGTTCCCCACACTGCACAGGTTCGCTGGTATCACTCGCTGCTTGCCTACACGCTGCAGCAGCTGGAAAACAAGGGCCTGCTGGACGACACCCTGGTGGTGATGTTCAGCGAAGTCGGCGACGGCTCCAAACACGGCGGCGCCGCCGGCGCCGTCACCCTAGCCGGCGGTGCCGGTGGCGCTCTGCAGATGGGGCGCATCATCAACTGCGGCGACGGCGTCAACAACGGCCAGCGCATTTACGGCACCCACCAGCTGTTCGGAGATGTGGCGCGCTATCTGGGGGTGAATGCACTGCCGGAGAGCCACTGGTCCGGTGGTGTGGTTTAACGCATTCCCATCCAATAAAAAAATCCCCGGTTTTGGCCGGGGATTTTTTATGTTCGTTTTATCGCACTTGGGTAATGGCTACTGGCTCGGCAGTTCCTGCAACGCGGCTTTCAATTCACGCAATTTTTCCTTCACGCGCGCCGCATTGTCCGGACCGATGCGGATCATCAGTTTGTGCAGGCCGGGCATCTTCTCGAGTTGTTCATCTTCAAACTTGTAGTACACCGTCGGGCGCACCAGCTTGATGGGGCCTTCGATCTCCGGGGCGGCCAGGGCCTGGTCGATGGCGGCGAGGACTGCCGCGTGAAAATTCTTGTTTTTAAGCCCCAGCTCACCGTAGGCCTGCTTCAGGCGCGGGTACCAGAACTGGTAGAGGTTCACCGCGGTGTCGGTGTCCACCATGGCGAACAGGCGCACGGGCTGCTCGTAGCGCTGGTAGTTTTCCTGCGAGAGCACATAGATCTTCTGGCCGTCTTCCCGGGTTTCCAGTTCCTTGACCGCCAGCTTGCCGTCCACATTGTTGAACGGACGGTTCTTGTGCATCAGGTCGCCCTTGGTCGCGGTGTTCACCGCGGCCACCCACTTGCGCACCACCTCATCGGGCACGATCCACTTGGCCAGGGCGCCATCGGAGGAAAGGCTGAGGATGTCTTTGCGGGCCTCGCTGTCACTGTCGTTCAGTGCGGGCAGCTGGCGCGGAGGATCTTCCGGCTCGGCGGGCTCCGGCGCGGGGGGGATTACCGGCTCGTCCTCGGGTTCATCGAGGTCGACGCTCGGGGTTTCTGGTGCGGGTTCGGTGACCGGGGCGGGAACTTGGGGCTCGGGGGCTTCGCGCACCGCGAACCAGTAGATGCCGAATGCTACGGCTGCCACCACAAGCAGCGCGATCAGCCAGTCTTTGATACTGCCACCCATCTGAAATTCCTCCCATTGATTCCCGCGCGCAGTGCTTCGCAAGAAATGTCTCGCAACGTCTGGCGCCTCAAAAGTCAGTGTAAACCAATGACTGTTAAGTCTGGGACAGTATCAGGTTGCGATGGTTTCGCCTATAGCGGCGGAGAAGGAGGCGGCAGGAGCGCATTTGCGCCCCTGCCGGGGGAGAGCGTCAGTGGCTGACTTGCAGGACCTGGCCGGAAAGCGGGCCCATGTCCACAGAGACCGTGGCGGTCTGTTCGTCGGCGACGACCATTTCTACCGTGCCGGCGCCGAGCTGGTTAGTAAGGGTGTACTCACCGGCTTCCAGTTGCCAGGCGGTGATCAGCGCCTGCGGCAGGTGCAGGGTTGCTGCCGCTTCGCTGTCGGCGAAGTTGGCAACCACCAGCAGACGATCGTCGCCCTGCCAGCGCGCAAAGCTGTACTGCTGCTCACCGTAGTTTTTACCGTGCTCGCGGTTGAAGCGGTGCAGGTCCATAAATTCGCCGCTGAGCGCCGGGCTCTGGCGGGTGAAATTGAGCAGTTTGCGGTAGGTCTCGCGCAGGGACTTTTCGCTGTCGCTGAGCTGTTCGCCATTGAACTGGCCGTCGTTATTCCAGCGACGAATACTGGGTACAGACCAGTAGTCGAAGATGGTGGTCCGGCTCGCCTTGCCGAAACCCGCATCGCCGGCACCGGGCTCGCCCAGCTCCTGGCCGAAGTAGAGGAGGGTGGGTGCACCGCTGACGGTGGCGGAGACCACCATGGCGGGGATGCCCGCACGTGGGTTACCGGCGAATTCCGGGCTGGCAATGCGCTGCTCGTCGTGATTTTCCATAAAGCGCAGCATGTGGTCTTCGATACCATTCAGGCTCTTCTGGATATCCACCAGCGGGTCGGTACCGGCCTTGCCTTCCATCACTGCACGGATTGCATCGTAGGTGCCGACCTTGTCGTAGAGGTAGTCCATCTTGCCCAGGTGCACATAATCCCGGTACAGGTCCGGCTGGTAGATCTCTGCCAGCAGCAGCGCGTCGGGCTTCTGCATTTTGATGGAGGAGTTGAGGTAGCTCCAGAACTCCACCGGCACCATGCCCGCCATGTCGTAGCGGAAGCCGTCGACGCCGAAGTCCAGCCAGTAGTCGGTGATCTGGCGGAATTTCTCCCAGCTGTCGGGGACGTCTTTGTCTGCCCAGAAGGCCGCGTGTGCGCGGAAGTCTTTCTGCGCGTAGCCTTCCGGCAGCTCGGGGAAGTCGTGGCTGCCATCCGGGCGCACGCCGAAATTGATTTTCACCGTCTCGTACCAGTCGCCCTGGGCGGGCTGCGGCGCGCGGCTGCCGTTGCCGGTCCACTTGGCCGGCACTTCGCGGAACTCGCCGTCCGCCAGCGGATTGGCTTCGCCATTCAGGGGCTGGTAGCCATCGTCTGCCACCGGCACCTGGAAAGGTTCGCCGGGTACGTAGTAGAAGTTGTTGTCGCGGGCGTAGGCCACACTGGTGTCATCGTCGGCGCCGAAATCGCGCACGCCCTCGGGCTTGGCGAGGGACTGATAGTTGCGCGCCACGTGGTTGGGCACGATATCGATGATCACCTTGAGCCCGGCTTCGTGCGAGCGCTCGATCAGCGCCTTGAACTCCTGCAGGCGCTGTGCCGGATCCTCGGCCAGGTCCGGGTTCACGCTGTAGTAATCCTTGATCGCGTAGGGGGAACCGGCGCGGCCCTTGACCACATCCGGGTCATCGTTGGCGATACCAAACGCGGTGTAGTCGCGCACCACCGCATGATGCAGGGAACCGGTATACCAGATGTAGTTGGCACCCAGCGCGCGGATTTCCTGCAGTGCTTTGGGGGTGAAGTCGTTGAACTTGCCCACACCGTTTTCTTCGATGGTGCCCCAGGGTTTGTTGGTGGCGTTGGTGTTGCCGAACAGTCGCGGCAGCACCTGGTAGATCACCGGCTTGCCATCGGTGGCGCTGGCCACGGTCGCCGGTTTGTCGTTCTGTGGTGTTTCAACCTTCGATTCACAGGCCGTCAGTGCGCTGGTGGCGATGGCGGATGCCAGCAATAGTCTTGCAATTTTCTTCATAATTTCGATGTTCTTTTATACGGGCGTGTTTCTGGTTTATCGGGTTACGCTCAGGCTCTGATTTTTATCCGCCCAGCTGAACTTCACGTGCAGTGTCTTGTTGCGCTTGTCGAACCACGCACTGTTCTCGGCGAGGTCCTTCTCGCGGTTTACCAGTGCAATCGCCTGCGCGCCGGCCGTGATCGAAGCCGGTTGCTGCTGCCAGTTGTGCAGCACCAGCTCCACCGCGCGGCGCTCCGGCGCTCCGGTGTAACCATTGCCTTCGCGCTTGAAGCTGAACTGAATACCGGATTCATCGCGTTCACCGGCGAACAGCAGTTTTTCATACTGGCCCTTGGCGAAGGCATCCGCGGTAACACCGTCATCCTCGTACACATAGCCCGAGGACTGTCTGGCAGACTCGTGGGCGTAGTAATCCAGACGCAGGTTTGCGCTGGAGTATTCGCGGGTATTTTTCATGTCCGCAACGGTGGGGATAAAGGCACCGGCGCGCACCAGTACAGGGATGGTCTCCAGATCCACTTCGACCCGTGCCAGATCACCGCCGTACTGGTTGTCGTTCCAGTAATCGAACCAGATACCGCCGGGCAGCTGTACCGCCACTTCGTCGGTGTCTTCTTCGGTGACCGGTGCTACCAGGAAGTCGTTGCCCCACAGGTAGGCATCCTTGTTGTCCATCAGCGCCAGATTGTTTTCATCTTCAAAAAACAGCGGGCGCATCAGCGGCATGCCGGTCAGGCTGTTCTCGAATGCCAGGGTGTAGTTATACGGCAGCAGGCGGTAGCGGAGCTTGATGAACTCGCGGGTGATATTGCGGGTTTTGCGATCGTGGAATACCGGCTCCGGGGCGATATGTTCCTGTGCGTGCGGACGGTATACCGGCTGGAATACACCGTACTGCAGCCAGCGGATATACAGCTCCCGATCGAACTCTTCACCGCCGGCAAAGCCGCCGAGATCCGAGTGGGTGTAACCGAAGCCCAGCAGGCCCATCTGCAGGGACAGCTCTACCTGCGGCTGCAGGCCGCCCCACTCGCGGGATACGTCGCCGGTCCAGGGAATCATGCCGAAGCGCTGTGAGCCGGGGAAGCCGGAGCGCATCATGATGAACGGGCGCTGTTGCGGGCTATCGGCTTTCTCATTGTCGAACAGCATCTGCGCCCAGCGGTGGCCGTAGGCATTGTGGATTTCATCGGCCATGCCGACCGCGTGCACGGTGTCGGCGGGGTGCACTTCCGGCTCACCCAGATCGCCCCACCAGCCGGACACGCCCTGTTCCTTCAGGCCTTTGTAAATATTCCAGAACCAGTCGCGGCCATCCTCGGAAAAGACGTCGATCAGGCCGGTGTTGCCGAAATAGAACTCAAACTGTTTGGGCTGGCCGGCGAGGTTTTTCGCCAGCGCATTGCTGGCGACGGCATGATCCCAGCGCTCGGAGGTGGACAGCACAAACGGCTCGGTGACCAGGATGGTCTCGATACCGTCTTTGCGAAGATCCGCCATCATGTCTACCGGGTTGGGGAAGGCGTTTTTGTCCCACGCCAGGTTGCCCATGTGCCCCTTGATGTCCGGGCCGAACCAGTAGAGATCCAGCACCAGGGCGTCCAGCGGGAAGTCTTCGTCGCGGAATTTTTTCACCACGTCGCGCACTTCCTGTTCGGTGCGGTAGCCGAAACGGGAGGCAAAGTTGCCCAGTGCCCAGCGCGGTGGCATCGGCTGGCGGCCGGTCACGTCCACATAGTTTTCGATCAGCTGTGGATAGCTTTCTCCCGCCACCACAAGATAGCTGGTGCGGCCGGCAACGGCCTCGAACTGCAGGACGTTTTCTTCGCTCGCCCCCAGATCCATAAAGCCTGAGGCGCTGTTGTCGAACACCAGCACATACTTGTTGCTGCTCATCACTGCAGGCAGGCCGAAGTACATCTGCTCGGATTCGGTGGTGTAGCCGTAGTGTGCCTTGTTGTACAGCGGCAGGCGGTGGCCGCGACGGTCCATGCCCAGCACGCGCTGGCCGCCACCGATCAGCTTTTCATTGTCCGCAAGGTTGAAGCGGAATCCGCGCATGGTCTGGTTGGTAAAGAAACCGTGTTCCTCGCCGAACAGGCGCTCGCCATTGCGCAGGTACTCGATGGAGAACGGGGACTTGTGAATGACCGCGGTGAGCTCGCCCAGAGAGTAGCGCAGTGCATCCTGGGAAACACTCAGCTGCGCCTGCACATCGGCATGCAGTTGCGGCGCGCGGGCGAAGGAGGGTAACTGCTTCAGGCCGTCGCGCTGGTAGTGCACTTCCAGAGCGCTCTGGTTGAGCGGCGTCAGGGTAACCTGGCTGTCGCTGGTCTCGATCACCAGTTTGTCGTCGAGCAGCTGGTGGCTCTGGTAGGCACGTGTTGTCTCGGCCAGCGTTGGCTGCATGGCGGTAGCCAGCAGTGCTGCCAGTCCGATTTTCTTGAACAGCCTTTTGGGCTGGATAATTTTTCTGTCTTTCATCGTCGCTTACTTCTGTTTTTAGAATGCTTTTTAGAAAATTTCGGCAACCAGTACATCGCCGGCAGCGATGACCAGTTCATTGAGCCTGTTGGACTGGCCGCTGGTGATGTCGGTTGCTGTGGACTTGTCGCTCAGCATTTCCGCCATATGCGCCATCGGTAATTCGCGCGGGCGGTCGCTCTTGTTGATGGCCACCATCACCGTGTCTTCTTCGTCGTAGCGAAAATACACATACAGGCCGTCGATCGGCGCAAAGTGCTTGAGCTTGCCACTGTGGATAACTTCCTTGTCCTTGCGCCAGTTGAACAGGGTGCGCACAAACTGCTGCGCCTGCTTCTGTTTTTTACTCACCCCTTTGCCGGTAAAGGCATTTATCTTGTCGCCGGCCCAGCCACCGGGGAAGTCGCTGCGCACCACACCGTCGTCCCGGTGCTTGGGGCTTTTCGCCAGAATCTCATCGCCGTAATAGAACTGCGGAATGCCGCGCATGGTGGCCAGGTAGGCCACCGCCATACGGTATTTGCCCAGGTCTTCATCCAGCTGGCTGTAAAGGCGGCTGGTATCGTGGTTGCCACCGAAGATCACCAGGTTGTTCGGGTCCGGGTAGAGGGCATCGTTGGCCAGAGACTCGTACAGGGTGATCAGGCCGCTGCTCCAGCTTTCCGGTTTTTCCAGCCCTTCGCGCAGGCCATAGTGCAGTGGGAAGTCCATCATGCTGGGCACATGGGAGACGTAGCCGTTGCGGTTTTTGTTGCCCGCCTGCCAGTAGGCCACCAGGGCCGCCTGCCGCGTCCACTCCTCACCGACGATATTGAAGTTGGGGTACTCGCGCATCATGCGCGCGGACCAGTCGGTGAGAAACGCCGCATCGGAATAGGCATAGGTGTCCACGCGGATACCGGAGAGATCCGCGTATTCCACCCACCAGATGGCGTTCTGGATCAGGTACTTGGCCACGCGCGGATTGCGCTGGTTGGGATCCGGCATGGAGTCCACAAACCAGCCGTCGGTGAACAGCTGGTGATCCTTGTGGCTGGCGTAGGGGTCCATGTGCACGGTGCGGGCGTGATTGGTGTATTCGTACTCGCCCTTGTTGATCCCTTTGCCGTTCAGCCAGTCATCACTCGGCAGATCGTCCAGCCACCAGTGCCCGTCGCCGATATGGTTTGGCACCATGTCCTGGATCACGCCGATGCCCTTCGCTTTTGCCGCCGCGACAAATGCGCGGAAGCTTTCGTTGCTGCCGTAGCGGGGGTCGATGCGGTAGTAATCGGTGGCGGAGTAGCCGTGGTAGGAGTAGGCGGGCTGGTTGTTCTCCAGCAGCGGGTTGGGCCAGATCTGGGTGAAGCCCATACCGGCGATATAGTCGAGGTGCGCCTGCATACCCGCGATATCACCACCGTGGCGGCCGCCGGCGTTGCTGCGGTCCGGACCCTCCAGCATGTCCGCGGTGCGGTCGTTGGTGAAATCGCCGTTGGCGAAGCGGTCCGGGGTGATCAGGTAAATGGTGTCGCTGCTGTCGAAGCCCTGGCGCTCGGCCGAGCCGGCGCGGCGGGGCTTCAGGGTGTAGTCCCGGCTCTGCTGCCAGTCGTCGCCGCGCAGGCGGAGGGTGAGGGTGCCGGGCTCAACGTCGGAGGCGATATTCAGGTTGATAAACAGGTAATTGGGATTCTGTTCGCGCTCGGTGCCGGTGACCGTCACCCCCGGGTAGTCCACCGATACTTTCGCATCCGCGAGATCCTTGCCGTAGACCATCAGCTGTAGGTTCGGTTCGGCCATGCGGGTCCACCAGAAGGGCGGCTCCACCCGTTCAATGGCGGGCGCTGCCGATGCGCTGCATACCGCGGACAGAGCCGTGAGCATGGGGAGCAGCAGTGCCAGCAGCACGGCGTGGGGGCGGTGTGTATCCATCATCATCGCGGTCACCTGTAGTTGGGGTCGGGCGAATAACCCTGGGCGAACGATTCGCACTTTTTTTCACCATTGTGCCCGCACATCCCTGCGCTGTTATCCCCCTCCCTGCGGGGGGAGTCGGCGCCGTTGCACCCGGATCTGGCCTGGCGCGCCTTTTCTCCACGCCCCGCGCGGGGAGGAGGCATAGACCGCTCAGTCCGCCAGTATGTGGCGGCGCCCGGAAAAGCGCGGACAGGCAGTAGAAAGTCCCCCCGGGCCAGCGACCGAAAAGAATAATCAACCGAGATGATGAACATGAAAAAGAGCTACCTGGCCCTGGCGGCACTGCTGCTGGGAGCGAGTTCTGTGGCGCAGGCGGAGTGGTTCCTGCGCGGAACCCACAACAACTGGGGCGCGGACCAGATGCAGGATGTCGGCAGCAACACCATGCTGGCGGATGACGTGACCTTCCAAGCTGCCGGTGAGATCAAATTCGACCGCTGGGGAGGCTGGAGCGAAAACTACGGCGCCAACGGTCAGCAAAACGGGAACAATATTGCGATTCCCGCGGGCACCTGGGATATCGAGTTCTACACCGACACCAAAGACTACGCCATCCTGCCCGCCGGGGAGCCCGAGGCCACCCTGCATCTGCGCGGCACCCACAACAGCTGGGCCGCCGGCGACCTGATGGCGCGTATTGGCGAGACCGACGAGTACCAAGCCTGCCGCAACTTCACCAGCGGTGACGGCAACGGCGGCCCGCGCTTCAAGATTGATCCCGATGGCGGTTGGGGCGGTGACCAATTCCCAGCAGAAGACGTAGCGGCCAGCGGCTGGACCAAAGTCGTCGTCGATGGTGACAGCAGTGCACTGGTGAGCGTGACTACCAACCTCGGAGAAAACTGTGGCGCGGCGCCGCAAGATA
>Ga0207814_100323_pt1 | contig 33726 bp, 28 predicted proteins | sample TtaePargueraPR_7_FD_187755 | JGI IMG/M metagenome (GOLD analysis project Ga0207814, IMG submission 187755) | Aerobic enrichment media microbial communities from Bioluminiscent Bay, La Parguera, Puerto Rico - Tt and P1 (2) (SPAdes) | ecosystem: Environmental > Aquatic > Marine > Unclassified ... | reverse complement strand
GCCAGGCAGTGGCCAGCAAGATCAATATTACCTACAAGATCCTGTTGAACGATGCGGTTGCCATGACCGGCGGCCAGCCGGCGGATGGCGAGGTAACCGTGCCCACGCTGTCGCGCCAGCTGCTGGCGGAGGGCGTCGGCGAGGTATGTCTGGTCAGCGAAAATCCGGATTACTGGCAATCCCATCGCAGTCTGCTGCCTGCGGATATCCAGATTTTTCACCGCGACGACCTGGACATCGTACAGCGCAAACTGCGCGATACCGCCGGCGTTACCGCCATCATCTACGAGCAGGTGTGCGCCGCGGAAAAACGCCGCCGCCGCAAGAAGGGCCAGATGGAAGATCCGGCGCGTCGCCTGCTGATCAATCATCGCGTGTGTGAAGGCTGCGGCGACTGCAGTGTGCAGTCCAGCTGCATCGCGGTGGAACCGCTGGAGACCGAGTTTGGCCGCAAGCGTCAGGTGAACCAGTCCAGCTGTAACAAAGACATGCGCTGCGCCGACGGTTTCTGTCCCAGCTTTGTCAGTGTGGAAGGCGGTGAGCTGAAAAAGCCTGCGCTGAAATCCCTCGCAGAATCGATCGACGAAGCGAGCCGCGGGCTGGTCGATGCTCCCAAACCGCAACTGGGCCAGCCCCTAAGTATTCTGGTGGCCGGCATTGGCGGCAGCGGTGTGCTCACCGTGGCGGCACTGTTGGGTATGGCGGCGCACCTGGAAGAGAAGGGTAGCACTACCCTCTACTTCACGGGACTGTCCCAGAAAAACGGCGCGGTGGTGGCCCACGTGAAAGTGGGTAACAAGCCGGAGGACATTACCACCGCGCGTATTCGCGATGGCGCTGCGGATCTGCTGCTGGGTTGCGATATGGTGACCGCCGCTGCGCAGCGCACCAAGTTTGCCGCGGGCAAGATGAAGGCGCTGGTCAATACCGCAGAGATTCCGGTAGCCGCGTTTGTGCGCAACAACGAGCTGGCATTTCCTGCCGATGAAACCGCCCAGAGCATCGAATCTGTAGCCGGTGACTATTTTGCCCTGGATGCCAACCGCTATGCGGAGGCGCTGTTTGGCGACACCGTTGCCGCCAACCTGATGATGATGGGCTACGCCTGCCAGCAGGGGTTGCTGCCGGTTTCCCAGGCGGCCATCGAGCGCGCGGTAGAACTGAATGGGGTGGCGGTGGAAAACAACCTGCGTGCATTCCGTGCCGGCCGCCTGTTGGTGGAAAACCCGCAGGCGATCAATCAGCTGCTGAGCCCCGCGCAGGTGGTCAAGCTGGTTGAGCCGCAGGAGACCACGGAACAGCTGGTTGCCCGTCTGGCGCGAGAGCTGACCGAGTATCAGAGTCCGGCCTATGCGCGACGTTTCACCAGCACCATCGAGCAGCTGATGGCCGCCGAGCGTCGTCAGCCAAAGGCCGATGGCGAGCTGTCGCGCACGGCCGCAAAGAGCCTGTTCAAGGCCATGGCCTACAAGGACGAGTATGAGGTGGCGCGCCTGTACAGTGGTGAAGCCTTCCAGCGACAGCTTCGCGATACCTTCAGTGGTGACTACAAACTCAAGTTCCTGATGGCACCACCGCTGTTCGCGCGCCCCGATGCCAGCGGCAAAATCCGCAAAATATCCCTGGGTCCCTGGTTGGCCAAGGTGCTCCCGCTGCTCGCGAGAGGCAAGGTGTTGCGCGGAACGCCCCTGGATATCTTCGGCTACACCGCGGAGCGCCGCCAGGAGCGCCAGTGGGCACACGAGGTGCGGCAGGCGGTGCTCGCGGTAGCGCGATCTCTGGGTGCCGGTAATCTGGACTCGGCGCTGGAAATGCTTGCTATTCCGCAGCAGGTCCGCGGCTACGGGCATGTACGGGCGGCGAAATTCGACGGTGTACGTGCCCGCTGGAATACACTGAAAGAACGTTTTGGCACCGGGGATAACGGTGATGGCGCGGCTGCAGGCAGTGTCGCGATGAGATAAGCCGCCAGAACAGGCAAAAAAATCCCGGATCGACAACGAAATCGATCCGGGATTTTTTTTGGCCGTTTAGTTTCGGCTACTGGGGTCTGAAGGACAGAAAAGGGTTGACCAGCTTGCCCATAAACCCTGTCAGGGCCACGGGCGCCTCCACCACGGAGAGGCACAGGCACTCCTGATCCTGCGTGGCGGTAGGGCGATGTATTTCGCCGGGCTCGCGCACCAGAAAATCTCCCGGTGTGTAAACGCCCTCCGCATCGGAGAAGCTGCCGTACAGCACCATGGTGATTTCTTTGCCGCGGTGATCGTGCTCCGCCACCTTGTTCCCCGGAGAAATCCGGTGGAAGGCGACCTCGTGCTGGTGCTGGTCGGTTTTCAGGCGCGCTTCCTTCAGGCCCTTCGAGAGCCGGCGCCATTTGAGCGCTGGATTGGTCTCCAGCAATTTACCCACCACCGGTGGTACCGAGGAAAATATCGGGTCTCTATGCGCCCTGGTCTTGTTCAACGGGGCATCACTGGGTTTCACCGCAGCGCTATCTGCCTTGCGCGAACCGGCTTCATCCTCGTCGATACGCTGCATCAGCTTGTCAAAAGCGTCTGCCTGCTGCGGGCCGCTGGTGGCCACCGGCTGACTGGCGGCCAGCAGGCTGCCGCCGATACCGTTCAGCAATTGCAACTGCGCGGCACACTTCGGGCACAGCTGCACATGCGCAGCAACCACCAGACTGTGCGCCCAGTTGAGGCTGCCACTGGCGTATTCCAGCAGCATGTTGTTGTCGGGATGGTGATGAATCATGGCTCCCTACCTGACAATGGTGCTTTGAAGTTTCTTCAGGGCCAGTCTTACGCGGGACTTCACAGTTCCCAGCGGCAGCCCGAGTTCTTCGGATATTTCACTGTGTGATTTGCCCTCCATATAGGCTTTTTCAATCACGTGGCTCTGTTCCGGGGGCAGCGCATCGATACCACTGGCTACCGCCATACGGCTGCGCGACTGTTGGAGGTAGACCAGGGGCTGGTCGTCCTGGCTGTCGTCCCAGATGTCCTCCACGTTCAGGCTGTCATCCGCTTCGGGCTGACGTCCCTTGCGCCGCATGGCATCGATCCGGCAGTTGCGCATGATGGTAAATATCCAGGTGCTGGCTGCCGCCTTGTCCGGGTTGAAGCTGGGGGCCTTGCGCCACACTTTGAACATAACTTCCTGAACCAGCTCATCGGCGGCTTCCGGTGCGGAACTCTGTCCTCCGCGACTGAACTGAAACCCCTTGATGAGCGGCGCGAAATGCCCGAACAGCCGCTCGAAGGCCTGCCGGTCGCGTTGCCGGCCCACCTTGAGCAACAGGGTGCTCCACTCGTCGTCTCTGGTTTTCTCAGAAGCCTGCACGATCGTTGACTCGCTGTATCCGTATTTCATTCCGTTCGGACCATTGTACGTACTTGGGGCGCCCCTACGCATGCGCTTTCTGCGTTCTGTGGCTGGATACGCCGTGTCCACGGCACTGGATCACCGCGGGTGGGTATTTTTTGCTCGTGCGTAATGACTCGTGCGTAATAAGAAGGTGAGCGAGGGCCCGGACTACCGGAAATGAAGCAGGCGAGATGGGCGGCGGCAGAGTAATCTGATTGCAGGCGGCAGGCGTATCCACAGACAACAACCAGTAACGGTGACTACCTGTTCAGGCCCGGAGGGGCAATATGGCTTCGCTTGTAAAGCGCATAAAACACCTTTATTCCGATTTTTTAGCCGCAGATGCCGAGGCTATCGCCGAAGTTTATGCGTCAGATATCGTCTTCTCAGACCCGGTCCACCGGCTGCAGGGCCTCGCCAACATGCAAGCCTACTTTGCCGGGGTGGCCCGTAACCTTGAGGCGTGCCGGTTCGAATTCGACCAGACCCTGGTGGATGGGAGCACGCTGAACCTGTGGTGGACCATGCACTATCGCCATCCTCGCCTGGCCGGTGGGGCGCCATTGAGCCTGCGGGGAGCCTCCTTACTGAGGCTCGATCTCGAGCAGGACCGGGTGCTCGAGCATGAGGATATCTACGATCTCGGCGCCATGGTGTACGAGCAGGTCCCGCTCCTGGGCAGTGTACTGCGCTATGTAAAGCGGCAGATGGCACAGAGTGGCGAGAGCCATGGTCAATAATTCGCGGCTTCGACAGCCCACCGCCTGGCGGCGGCAAGCCGGATTGAGGAGGGGTGACGTACATGACAGAGCACACTGATCTCTCACACAAGAAAACCATCTGGATTACCGGTGCCGGGTCCGGGATTGGGGAAGCGCTGGTGCGCCGGCTGGTGGCAGATGGTCACTTTGTCATCGTCAGTGGTCGCAATCGCGACGCGCTGCTGGCGGTGCAGAAACCGTCACCGAAGCTGGTGCGGGTACTGAGCTGTGACGTGGGGGATGACGAATCCATGAAGGCGGCCGCCGCTTCCCTGGGGGAAATTACCGATCAGCTGGATATGGTGATTGCCTGCGCCGGGGTATGCGAATATGACGACAATTTGTCCCTGGATATCGCCAGTTACCGCCGGGTGTTCGATGCGAACTTTTTCGGCGTGGTAAATACCCTGCGCGCGGCCTTGCCCTTGCTGGCCGGTGCGCGCGCGCCGGTATTTGCCGCGGTGGGTAGCCTTTCCTCGGTGGTCGGGTTTCCCCGGGCGGAGGCCTACGGGGCCTCCAAGGCTGCGCTGGAGTATTTTATCGACGCGGTGCGCGCGGATGCCTCTAACCTGCCGTTGCGTACCGTGCTGATCCGGCCCGGTTTTATCGAGACACCGCTGACCCGGGAAAATGACTTCAATATGCCGTTTCTGATGTCGGCGGATGATGCCGCGGACCGGATTCTCGCCGGCCTGAAAGGAAACCGGGCGGTGATCGACTTTCCGCGGCGGCTGAGCTGGCCACTGCGTCTTTTGGGCTTTTTGCGGCCGGTCTGGTTTCGCTGGTGTGCACCAAGAATGACAAGAATCAAGAAGTTAAGGAGTGCCGCATGAAAATTGCCATCGTCGGCAGTGGCATCTCGGGTTTGACCGCGGCCTACCAGCTGCATGAAAAGTACGATATTGCACTATTCGAAGCGGCTGATCGCCTCGGTGGGCACACCGCCACCATCGACGTCAACGAAGATGGTCGGATACTGCCGGTGGATACCGGGTTTATTGTGTTCAATGACTGGACCTACCCGAACTTTATCAAATTGATGGGAAAGCTGGGCGTCGCGTCGCAGCCCACGGATATGGGCTTCAGTGTGTCGGCGCCGGCTTTACACGGGGCCGGCTCCGGCGAGTTCGAGTACGCCGGCAATAATCTGAACTCTCTGTTCGCCCAGCGCCGCAACCTGCTCGATGGCGGGCACTGGCGGATGCTGAAGGATATTGTCCGCTTCAACCGGAGCGCTGTGGACGACTGGCGCAGGGGAGCGCTGGAGCCTTCGATGACGCTCGGTGCCTACCTGGATAGCAATGGCTATTCGGCCGAGTTCTGCTCCCGCTACCTGGTCCCCATGGGGTCGGCTATCTGGTCCGCCAGTATGTCGCGGATGCTGGATTTTTCCGTGGATTTCTTTATCCGGTTTTTCTACAACCACGGCTTGCTCAATATCTTCAATCGTCCACAGTGGCGGGTGATCAAGGGCGGCTCGCGCAGCTATATCTATCCGCTGGTGCGGCCCTTTGCGGACCGGGTGCATCTTTCCAGCCCGGTTGAACGGGTGGTGCGCCATGCAGACGGGGTTACCCTGCATCACCGGGATAGCGACGGCGTTGTGCACCAGAGAGAATTCGACCAGGTGATATTTGCCTGCCACTCCGATCAGGCGCTATCCCTGCTCGCCGATGCCAGCCCGGTCGAACGGGAAATTCTGGGACACATTCCCTACGAATTGAACTCGGTGGTACTGCACACGGATATCAGCCTGTTGCCGCGCCGCCGCAGTGCCTGGGCGAGCTGGAACTACCGCCTGCAGGGTGAGCACGATCGGCTGCCGATCCTGACTTACAACATGAACATGCTGCAGCGGCTCGAAGCGAAGAAGACTTACTGTGTGACCCTGAATGCCGACGACGCGATCGACCCGGCTCAGGTGGTAGGGCGATACGAGTACGCGCATCCGCAGTTTTCCGTCAACGGCAACCACGCGCAGTCACGCTGGGCGGAGATCAATGGGGTCAATCGCACCTGGTTCTGCGGTGCCTACTGGGCCAATGGTTTTCACGAAGACGGTGTGACCAGTGCGCTGCGCGTCACCAAGGGGCTCGGGGTCGACTTCTGATGCGCAGTGGTCTGTATACGGGCTGGATCCAGCACCGACGCCTCAAGCCGCGGGAGCACAGCTTCCGTTATCGGGGCTTTATGGTCTATGCGTTTCTGGATGAGTTGCCGCAGATACTCAGTCAGTCGCGTCTGTGGTCTGAGCGGCGCGGGGCGCCGGCGCGCTTCTGTCGTGAGGATTTCTACGGTGATCCCGCGGTTCCGCTGGAGCAGGCGGTGCGCGATCGGGTAGAGGCGGAGACCGGGCGCCGACCCGCTGGGCCCATCGCGCTGCTCGCCAACTGGCGCTATTTTGGCTACAACATGAACCCGATCAGCATCTACTACTGCTTCGACCAGTCCGGGCAGGTGGTCGAGTATTTGCTCGTGGATGTGCACAACACCCCCTGGAACGAGCGCCACGGTTACGTGCTGGATATCACTTCACAAGGGGCAGTGCAGGGTAATGTGCAGCGCGCGGCCTTCCGCAAATCACTGCATGTTTCACCGTTTATGCCGCTGGGGCAGGAGTATCTCTGGAAAAGTACATTACCCGGGAACACGCTGGCGGTAAGTATTCGGTCCGTCGAGGGCGGCGAACGGGTGTTTGACGCCAGTATGCATTTGCAGCGGGAAGAGATCAGTGCTTCCGCCCTGAGGATGAAGCTGATCCAGTTTCCGTTGCACACCGTAAAAATCATCACCTCAATATACTGGCAGGCACTGAAATTGCTGCTAAAGCGTGTTCCGGTACATACCCATCCGGGGAGCAAGCGTATTCCTTGAGATGGAGCGGTGATGGCACCGGTAACTGTGCTTTCGAGAATGGATATGGCCTGCCCGACAGGGCATTTTGAGTCGGAGAAGAATCGATATGAAACCTGGGTACAACACAAGCGCGGTTGCCGGACAGCAGATACTGACCGCTCCGGAGGATAACGACACCGCGGGTGTTATCGCTAGTGCACCGCAATCGGGATTAGCGCAAGAGGCGCGCTCGCAGAGTGCCCCTAAGAATGCACCTAGTTGGTTCGAGCGTCTGGCCAGAAAGCTGGTGCTGGACAAGTTGAAAGCGCTCAGCGCGGGTACGCTGTTCGTATATGAAGATTACTCTGTGGAAGATGGCCACAACTCCGCGGAACACAACTCTGCGGAGGTATTGGTGTTCGGTGAGCCCGAGGGCACGACCGAACTGCAAGCGCATATTCACGTATCAGATCCTTCTCTGTACACGCAGGTGTTTCTGAATGGCTCCATCGGCTCCGGTGAGGCCTATATGGATGGCACCTGGCACTCGCCAGACTTGGTGCAGGTGATCCGCATCATGGTCGCCAATATGGCGCTGTTGAACAGCCTCGATTCCAACTGGAATTTCCTCCACAAGCTGGTTCTGAAGGGCTTGCATCAGTTCAATGGCAATTCGCTGAAGGGTTCTCGCCGCAATATTTCCGCCCATTACGATCTGGGTAACGATTTCTTCGGGCTCTTTCTCGACCCCACCATGCTGTATTCATCGGCGGTTTTTCCCGATAAGGGCGCGAGCCTTGCGGAAGCCTCCGAGTTCAAGCTGGCTCGTATCTGCCGCAAGCTGCAGCTGAAGGAAAGCGACCACCTGCTGGAAATTGGTACGGGCTGGGGCGGCATGGCGGTGTACGCTGCCAAGAAAACGGGCTGCCGGGTAACCACGACCACCATCTCCAGGGAGCAGTACGAATATGCGAAGGCGTGGGTCGCCCGCGAGGGGCTGGAGGACCGGGTCACCCTGTTGCTGAAAGATTATCGCGAACTGGAAGGGCAATACGACAAGATCGTGTCCATCGAAATGATCGAAGCGGTGGGGCACGAGTACTATCAGGAATTTTTCTCCCGTTGCAGTAATCTGCTGAAGCCCCAAGGGCTGATGGTCATGCAGGCCATCACCATCCAGGACCAGCGCTTCGAGCAGTACAAGAACAGTGTGGATTTCATCCAGCGGTATATCTTCCCGGGTGGATGTCTGCCTTCCAATCAGGTGGTCGCTGACAATATTGCCCGCCACACGGATATGCAGATTGTCGGCCTCGACGATATCACCTTCGACTATGCGATGACGCTGCGCTCGTGGAGAGAGGCGTTTTTCGCGCGTATTGACGAGGTGCGTGCGCAGGGCTTCGACGATCGCTTTATTAATATGTGGGATTTCTATTTCTGCTATTGCGAGGGCGGTTTTCTGGAGCGAGTCATCAGTACCGCGCAGTTTACCTTCGCCAAGCCGCGCTGCAATACCTTGCCCCGGCTGCACTGAGTGTTGCGGGGCTCGATGGGCAATGTATCGCTACCGCGGTTCGGTATCCGCCGCCTGCTGATCAGTGCACTGGTGTTCGATGTGGTATGGCTGCTGTGTGTGCTCGCGCCCGGTTCAGCGCTGTTGGCGGGCATAACCCTTGGCAACATCGCGCTGCACCTGTGGCTGTTCCACGGCCGGCCACCAGACGCCGCTGGCGCACAGCGAACGCTGTGCTGGGTCGCCTGGGTGAGTGCGGCGGGCTGCTGGATGGACGCGGCCCTGTTCCGCGCGGGCGTGTTTAGCGCCAGTCACGACATCTTCCTGCTGCCGGCCTGGCTGGCCTTTCTATGGGTCAACTTTGCACTGGCATTGCGCTTTGCGTTTGTGTTCCTGCAACGGAACCTGCTTCTGGCAGCGGTGGTCGGCGCCCTCGCTGGCCCGTTCAGTTACTGGATCGGTGCCCGGATCAACGGTTCCGTGACCCTGGATGATCCGCTGTCTCTCACCCTTTTGTTGCTTGCGTGTGTGTGGAGCGCATTCCTGCCGCTTCTGCTGGTTTCCGCCCGCATACGTTTTTTTCGCCTGTAAAACCGCAAGTCAGCGGCAGATGTTCACAGGAGGTGTCATGTTCGGTTTGATTCTGGCGGCTTCAATGGCGGTGTCCGGGTGCGATGCGCCGGAGCCAGTGGTCAGTGCAGCAACGGTGATCGGGCGCGCCCGGGGCGTTGAAGAAACCGGCGTGCGCTACTGTGAATATTTTTTGCCCCAGGACACCGGGCAGGTGCGGGTGGTGTATTACGCACCCGGCAAGCCGGCCGGGCGGAAAATCGCAGAAAAATGGATCTCCGGCGAGGCCGACAACACCGGTATGTTGCGGGAGACGCGCCCGCAGATTTCCCAGGAGGATTTTCGCAGTGGCGAAATTCGGCAGGCGACCCGCGTGACCGACGGGTGGCAGCTGCGCTATCGTGCGGACCGTGATGCCACCTACCGCGATGCGGCTTTTTCCGATACCCAGGTGGATGTCATCGATGCCGGTTTCGACGCACTGGTGCGGCAGCACTGGTCTTCACTGAAAGCGGGGGAAACACTCCAGTTCCAGTTTGCATCCCCTGTGCACGGGCGGACCGTGGGGTTACGGGCGGCGGTCACGCCCTGCCAGAACCCCGGCGCTGCGCTGTGTATCCGCGTGGATCTGGCGCAGACGCTGTTGCGCTGGGTTGCCGGCGGCGATATTTATCTCGAGTATTCGCTGGGTACAAGAGCGGGGGCGGCCGAGGGGGTGGCAGAGATCGGCGGCAAGGGCAGTGATGCGCCCAGGTTGCTGCGTTTTATCGGTGTCACCAACCTGCTCGACGATAGCGGCGACCCCCAGCGGCTACAGCTGGATTACTTTTACCGCTGATGTCTCCCGGCTACCGGGTGGAGAGGGCGGAGAGGGCGATCCAAACTTTCCGTTACTAAACCTTTCCCTGTCATTTCGATTTTTCTTGGCGCGCCTCTCAACCATCATCTAAACCTAAGTAGACACAGGCGACAAATGAGGTGATGGGCGCCAATGAGATGCAGAGTTCTGGCCGCTGTGGGCCTAAGCGCAGCAACCCTGTTTGGATGTGCCTATCAACAGGAGCAGGTGTACGGCGCGGGCAACATCGTGATCGATACGCAGGGCGTGAATATGCGGCAGTACCAGCTCGACCTGGCGGACTGCAAAACCATGTCCATGGCCGCGCGCAATGACGCCGGTCGCAGAGGTGTCACCCGGGCTGCTGGTGGCGCACTGCTTGGCGGCGCGCTGGGTGCCATCATCGGTGATACCAGCAGCGCAGCGGCCGCCGGTGCTGGCGCCGGCGCTCTTCTCGGCGGAGTCAGCGGCATCGGCAGTGCCCATTCCGAACAGGATTACATCGCGCGCAATTGCCTGCGCGGACGCGGCTACCGGGTGCTGAACTGACCCGTGCAGTAGCAAATTATTCGGCAAACCACAGGATGTTGCGCCGGGCTTTCCGCCCGGCTTTTTTGCATCTGGCCTATCGCGGGCCACACGCCGCACCGCGCTCGTCATCAAATCGTCACGAAAAATTCATATCCCTGACCCCACCGGAAAAAATATGTCGTTAGAATCTCCGCAAAAATAGCAGGGGGTTTCATGCGCTTAGTTTCCAAGCTTTTTCTCACGGTTCTGCTTACCTGTGCCGCTACCTTTGTTTCGGCAGATGTTCAGGATAATGTCCATTCGGCACTCGAAAGCCGGGTGTCAGCGATTATTGACCGCATGTCTGCGGAGCTCACGCCCGCGGAGCGCATTGCTCTGACCCCGGACGCGGCGGCGACTTTCTTCACTGCCGAAGAGCGAGCCTACCTCGGTACCGCATTTTCCCGTTTCCGTGTGGATCGCCGGGCATTAATCCACGTCGCATTTGATTCGAGTTACGGCGAGACACCATTCTGGCTTGCTGATCAGGGCTTCAGCCGACGCGCCGACCTGGACTTTATTGTCGATGAGAAAGACCCCTATCACGTCTGGTCGAGAGCGGTCGATGCGGGCGAGGTGCGCCTCGGGGTGCCGAGCCTGTCCGGGGAGCTGAAGCCGTATCTGGTATTTGCGGCGCCGACTGCAGGGACACAGCCGGTGGCGATCACGCCGCTCACACCGGGGGCGGATGTACAGCGGGCAGAGGTGGGCGGCCGACCGTTTATCGACGATAACGATTATTTCAATACCCTGCCCAAAGCATTGATCGGCCTCCCGGTACTGCGCAGCTACGAGAGCTGGGAGCTGGTCTCCCGCTTTGTGGGCTATTTTCGCGAAACCCGCTACCCGTCCTCGCCGCGCCCCGACCACCTGCAGCTGACCTGGCAGGGGGACCCCGCCACCACGGCCACCGTGCAGTGGCGTACCGATGACAGTGTGAATCATGGGCTGTTGTGGTTTGCGCCCAAGTCCGACTTCCTGGCCCGCGGTAGAAAAGGTGCCCAGCGCAAGAAAGCCCGCCTTGTCGAGTTGCGCAGCCGCCAGGTGGTGAATGATCCGGTGGTGCACCTGCACCGGGTGGCGCTGGAGAACCTGAAGCCGGCTACCGATTACCTCTATGCCGTGAGTGCGGACAATGGCAAGAGCTGGTCCGACCCGCGGGGCTTCCGCACAGCGGCCGCCTCACCCAGCGAACCTTTTTCCTTTGTGTACCTGGGCGATCCGCAAAACGGCCTGGACCGCTGGGGCCAGCTGATCCGCCAGGCGGATTTCGAGTTCCCCCATGCGCGTTTCTATATGATCGCCGGCGATCTGATCGACCACGGCCAGGAGCAGGACAACTGGGACCAGTTCTTCCACGAGGGCAGCTCAGTGTTCGACCGCTCCATGGTGGTGCCGGCGCTCGGCAACCACGACAGTCACGGTGGTCATCCCACCCTGTACCTGAAGCAGTTTGCACTGCCGGACAACGGCAGTGACAAGCTGGATCCGGGCCGTACCTACCACGTGAACTACCAGGATCTGCTGGTGGTGGTGATGGATTCCAATTACCACCTGGTGGAGCCGGAGCTGCAGGTGGACTGGCTGGACCGGGTGCTGGGCGAGAGCGATGCGCGCTGGAAGGTGGTGATCTACCACCATCCGTTCTACGCGTCCCGGGAAGGGCGGGATAACAAGTCTATCCGCGATGCCTGGGGCCCGATCTTTGACAAGCACAATGTGGATATTGCCTTTCAGGGGCACGACCACGCCTATATGCGCACGGTGCCCATGCGCGGCAACGAACCGGTGGCGGAAGGGGAGCTCGGCACCATCTACCTCGTGGCGGTGTCCGGTACCAAGATGTACGAGCAGGCGCTGCCGGAATTTGCCGCCTTTGGTGCAGTGAACACACGGACCTTTCAGGTGATCGATGTGGATCCGCTGTCGGGGTCACTCAAGTATCGTGCGATTGACGACCGCGGCAATGTGGTGGACGAGTTTTCACTGCGGAAGCCTTTGCCGGGCACGCAGGCGAAACGATAGATTGCCGTTATCAGAAGGGAAGGGCACTTTGCCTCGAACACAAAAAAGCCCGGAAATCCGGGCTTTTTTGTGGCTGTTGCCGGGGCTTACTGCCCCAGGGTAAACAGTTCGGTATTGCCGCCGGTGGCAACGATGTTGACCGTCTTGGTCTTCTCGTTGGCGAAGCGGAACAGGTAGTGCGGGCCGCCGGCCTTGGGGCCGGTACCGGACAGGCCCATGCCGCCGAAGGGGTTAACCCCCACAACCGCGCCGACCATATCCCGGTTGACGTAGCAGTTACCCGCGTCCACGCGTTTGAAGATGGCACCAGCGCGGCCCTCGATGCGTGAGTGCAGACCGAAGGTTAGGCCGTAGCCGGTAGCGTTGATGCGGCGGATCACGTCTTCCAGCTCGTCTGCCTTGAAGCGCACTACGTGCAGGAAGGGACCGAACACCTCGCGTTTCAGCAGATTGAAGTCTTCAATCTCGACGACCTGTGGGCCAAAGAAGGTGCCGCGCTGTGGGCGCTTGCCTTCATCGAAAGCGAACAGCGGTTTGGCTTCCTGCTGCATGCGCTCGCGGTGCTTCTCCAGCAGACCCAGGGCTTTCTCGTCGATCACCGGGCCGATGTCGGTTTCCAGTTTTGACGGATCGCCCAGGGTCAGTTCATCGCAGGCGCCTTTCAGCATGCCCAGCAGGTTGTCCGCAATCACGTCCTGTACGCACAGAATACGCAGCGCGGAGCAGCGCTGGCCGGCGCTGAGGAAGGCGGACTGGATCACGTCGTCCACTACCTGTTCCGGCAGGGCGGTAGAGTCCACGATCATCACGTTCTGGCCACCGGTTTCGGCGATCAGCGGCACGATGGGGCCGTCTTTGGCCGCCAGCTGCATGTTGATGTGCTTGGCGGTCTCGGTAGAGCCGGTAAAGGCCACGCCGGCAACCCGCGGGTCGTCCAGCAGCGGTTTGCCGATGGCGGCACCGGTGCCGGTGATCAGGTGCAGGATTTTCTGCGGTACACCGGCTTCGTGCATCAGCTGCACCGCGCGGTGGGCAATGCACGGTGTCTGTTCCGCCGGTTTCGCCAGCACACCGTTACCCGCGGCGAGGGCCGCCACCACCTGGCCGGTAAAGATGGCCAGCGGGAAGTTCCACGGGCTGATACACACGAACACACCGCGCCCGTGTAGACTCAGTTCGTTGCTCTCGCCGGTGGGGCCGGGCAGAACGGTGGGTTCGCTGAAATGCTTGCGCGCACCGTTGGCGTAGTAGCGGCAGAAATCCACCGCTTCGCGCACTTCCGAGATGCCGTCGTTCAGGGTGCGGCCCGCTTCGCGGCAGATGATCGCCACCAGCTCGTTCATGTGTGCCTCGTAGAGGTCGGCGACCCTGTCGAGAATTTTTGCGCGGGCATCCCCACCGAGACGGTTCCAGGCGCGCTGGTGCTCCGCCGCGGAGGCGAAGGCCTTGTCGATCTGTGCCGCGTCGGTGTCCGCGGTATGGCCCACGGGTTCGCCGCTGGCCGGGTTCACCACGGCCTGGTCACCCTTGCTGGCCACGCCGTCGACGATGGGGCCGCCGGCCCAGGACGCGCCCGCCGAAGCGACTACCGCTTTCTGCATCGGTGCGACTGCGATGGGGTCGGTGAGCTCGATGCCGTGGGAGTTTTTGCGCGGCAGCGCCTCGTGACCGATATAAATGTCTGCCGGTACGGGGATCTCCGGGTGACGGTACGGGTTGCAGGATTCACTCTGTTTCAGGGTGTCCTGTACCAGCTCGTTCACCGGGGTTTTCTCGTCCATAAAGCGATTGACGAAAGAACTGTTGGCACCGTTCTCCAGCAGACGACGCACCAGGTAGGGCAGCAGATCCTTGTGGGCACCCACCGGGGCGTAGACGCGCACCGGCACACGCTTGCCGTGTACGGCTTCAATCTGGTCGTAGAGCAGGTGGCCCATACCGTGCAGGCGCTGGAATTCATAGTTGTTGGCGTCGCCCGCCAGTTCGAGAATCAGGCCCACGGTGTAGGCGTTGTGGGTGGCAAACTGCGGATAGATGGCATCGCGGGCATCCAGCAGTTTTTTCGCGCACACCTGATAGGAGAGGTCGGTGTGGCACTTGCGGGTGTACACCGGGTAGTCGCTCAGGCCCATCTGCTGGGCGTGTTTGATCTCGGTATCCCAGTAGGCGCCTTTCACCAGACGCACCATCAGCTTGCGGCCGGTATCGCGGCCCAGTGCAATCAGCCAGTCCGCCACATGCGGAGAACGCTTCTGGTAGGCCTGCAGCACAAAGCCGAGGCCCTGCCAGTCCTTCAGTTCCGGCGCGCGTGCCAGTGCCTCGAAGATATCCAGGGAGATATCCAGGCGCTCGGCTTCCTCGGCATCGATATTGAGGCCCATGTCGTACCTGGCGGCCGCCAGGCAGAGTTCTTTTACCCGCGGCAGCAGTTCATTCATCACGCGATCGCGCTGCAGTTCGCTGTAGCGGGGGTGCAGGGCGGAGAGTTTGATGGAGATGCCGTTCGCTTCCACCACGTTTCTCTGGCTTTCGCTTTTCTTCATGTTGTCGGCGCCGATCGCCTCGATCGCCATCATGTAGGCATCGAAGTAGCGCTTGGCATCGGCCATGGTGCGGGCACCTTCACCGAGCATGTCGAAGGAAAAACGGGTTCCCGGCTTGTTTTCTGCGGGGCCGCGCTTGAGGGCTTCCTTGATGGTGCGCCCCAGCACGTACTGGCCGCCCATGATCTTCATCGCCTGCATCATGGAGGTGCGTACCATGGGCTCGCCCATACGGCTGACCAGGCGCTTCATGAGGGTGGAGGGTTTCTCGGTGATATCCGGATCCAGCTCCACGATATTGCCGGTGAGCATCAGGCCCCAGGTGGAGGCATTCACGAACAGGGAGTCAGACTGGCCGCGGTGGCTGGCCCAGTTGCCGGAGTGGACTTTTTCCGCGATCAGCTTGTCTGCAGTATCGGCGTCCGGCACCCGCAGCAGGGATTCGGCCAGGCACATCAGGGCGACCCCTTCCTTGTTGGAGAGGCCGAACTGCTGCAGGAAGGCATCCAGGGTACCGCGCTTGCTGCGCTGTTCACGGGATTTGACTACCAGCTGGCTGGCGGTCGCGAGAATTTTCTCCCGCAGTGCCTCGCCCGGGCGCGGGGCAGCGAGCAGCTCGCTGACGCACTGGTTTTCGTCGGCGTGCAGGTACTCACGAGCCTTCTGGCGGGCGTTTTGCAACTCTTTGGTCGATTGGCCGGCGAACTGTGTAGTCATGTGTACTCCCAGACTAGAATTAGGGTGCAGGATAAAAACCCGGATTATGTGGTAAATGTCCCAGAATTAATCGCCATATTGGAAAATAGTGTGGTTAAATATAGGGCTTATCCGGTTAATCACCAGTAGGGTATTTTGCTATGTCTCGGAAGTTGGAAGATCTGGACCGCATTGATCGCCAGATTCTGCGCATTCTGCAGCGCGCTGGCCGCCTGCCAAACGTTGAGCTGGCCCGCCGGGTCAACCTGAGCCCCACCCCTTGCCTCGAGCGGGTAAAGCGCCTCGAGCGCGAGGGGTTTATCCAGGAGTATGTGGCGCTGCTGGACCCCCTCAAGGTCGACGCTGGCCTTGTGGTGTACATTCAGGTGTCCCTGTCGGATACCGCCACAGAAACCCTGGAAGCGTTCAACAAGCATGTTTCTGGTCTCGAAGAGGTTCAGGAGTGCCATATGGTGGCCGGTGGTTTCGATTACCTGGTGAAAATCCGTATCAAGGATATGCTGGGATACCGTCGATTCCTCGGCGAGAAGCTGGCATCGGTGCCCGGTGTGCGCGAAACCCACACCTATGTGGTGATGCAGGAAGTCAAAACCGATACCTCCGTCGCCGTGCCCGACCCGGAACCCAAGTCCGGCAAACGATAATCGCGCAACCCCAGAGCAGGTCCGAATGTTGTCCCACGGTTTCTCTCAGGATCGAGTCTAGTGGAGCGCGCGGGTTTGATGACCGACACCAGCGCCGCCAATCGCCGCGCCACCCTGCTGGCACTGGCGGCGGTGTTGTGCTGGTCGACGGTGGCCAGCGCCTTCAAGCTGTCGCTGCAGTACCTCACCCCACTGCAACTGGTGGGCATTGCGTCGCTGGTGTCTACGCTGTTCATGTTCGGTGCCATTGCATGGCAGGGGCAGCGCCGTGAGATTGGTGCAAGCTGGCGACGCAATTACCGCTGGTATATCGCGCTGGGCTTCTGCAATCCCTTTCTCTATTACCTGACGCTGTTTCACGCCTACGAGCTGCTGCCGGCGCAGCAGGCACAGCCCCTCAATTACACTTGGGGTGTTCTGCTGGCGCTCCTGTCTGTCCCGCTTCTCAAGCAACGATTGCGCCGGCAGGACCTGCTGGCCGGTATTGTCTGTTACAGCGGTGTGCTGGTGATCGCCACCGGTGGCAATCTGCTCGAGCTGCAATTTGACCAGCCCTGGGGGGTAGCGCTCGCGCTGCTGAGTACCCTGATCTGGTCCTGTTACTGGTTGCTGAATACCCGCATTGGCGGCAGTGCAGCGGTCAATCTATTTCTCACATTCTGCTGCGGGCTGCCCTGGCTTGCCGCAACCCTGCTGTGGCAGGGGCCGGGCGAGAGCTGGCAATGGCCGCCGCTGGCGGGCTGGGTGGGTGCCGTGTATGTGGGACTGTTTGAAATGGGCATTGCCTTCCTGTTGTGGCAGGCGGCGATGATGAGCTGTGACAATACCGCACGGATCAGTAACTTTATTTATCTCTCGCCACCGCTTTCCCTGTTGTTGATCGCGCTGCTGGTGGGCGAAAAAATCCAGGTTGCCACCATTGCCGGCCTTGCAATGATCTTGCTCGGCGTGGCGATACAACAGGGCGCCTTGAAACGTCTGTTTTTTCAGAGATCCTGACGAACCGATAAAACCAATAATGCGTCGCCACCCAAAAGGTCCGGACGACACCATGTATCAAGCGAGGTGAGAACCCGATGAATTTCGAGCTGACGGAAGAACAACAGATGATCCAGGAGGCCGCGCGCCAGTTTGCCGAGAGCGAGCTGAAGCCGATCGCGGCGGAACTGGACAAGACCGGTAATCGCGCACTGTTTCTGCAAAAGCTAAAGCAGCTGGCCGAACTCGGCTTTATGGGGATCAATATCGACCCGGATTTTGGCGGCACCGGCGCCGGTACCATTGCCTTCAGTCTCGCCATTGCGGAAATCGCCCGCGGCTGCGCCTCCACCGCTACCACCACTTCGGTGACCAACATGGTGGCAGAAGTGATCCAGGCCATGGGTACCGACGCGCAGAAAAATTACTTTCTGCCGAAAATCTGCAGCGGTGAATATCCCGCCGGCTCTTTCTGCCTGACCGAGCCGAGTTCCGGCTCTGACGCCGCCGCCATGCGCACCCGTGCGGTCAAGGACGGCGACGACTATGTACTGAATGGCAGCAAGCTGTTTATCAGTAGCGCCGAGTTCGCCGGTGTGTTCGTGGTGTGGGCGGTAACCGATTCTTCCGCACCCAAGGGCAAGGGCATTTCCTGCTTCCTGGTGGAGGCCGGCACCCCCGGGCTGGTGATCGGCAAGGCCGAAGAAAAAATGGGGCAGAAGGCGTCTGTGACCAACGAGGTTGCGTTTCAAGACTGTCGCATTCCCGCGGCGAACATGCTGGGTGAAGAGAACCGGGGATTCCGTATCGCAGCCGGTGAGCTGGCGGGTGGACGCATCGGTATCGGATCACTGGCGCTGGGAATCGGCCTGGAAGCGCTGGACTGCGCACGCACCTATCTGCAGGAGCGCCAGCAGTTCGGCAAGCCGCTGGCGCAATTCCAGGGGCTGCAATGGCAGCTCGCGGACAAGTACACCGAGATGGAAGCCGCGCGGCTGCTGCTGTTGCAGGCCGCCTGGCAGAAAGACGCCGGCCTGCCGTTTGGTCCGGCCGCGTCCATGGCAAAGCTCTATGCGTCGGAAAAGGCCAACGAGGCCTGCTATGTGGCCCTGCAGATGCACGGTGGTGTGGGCTATACCCGGGAATACCCGCTGGAGCGTATGGCGCGGGATGTGCGCATCACCACCATCTATGAGGGTACCAGTGAGATCCAGCGGTTGATCATTGCGCGTCACCTGTTCGAGGGTGTGCGTTAATTCCCGATCAAATCCTCGATCGCAAAAGCCCCAGCAATCTCATGTGGTTGCCGGGGCTTTGTTTTTCTGTTTCATATCGATTCGCTGTTCGGCGATAAAGGAAACGTTTTTTGAGTACGCAGACCAAGCCTGCAGGAAATCCTTCGTGGTTGATGGGGGCGCGTGAGGCGATCCCCTTGCTGGGCGGGTATATCCCGGTGGCGATCTCTTTTGGCGTTATTGCGATTCAGTCCGGCTTTTCTGCCTGGGAGACGGTGCTTATCTCCACACTGGTGTACGCCGGCGCCTCCCAGTTTCTGTTTGTGGCGATGGCCGCGGCCGGCGCGCCGCTGTGGTTTGTGGTGCTGATGACGCTGCTGATCAATGCGCGCCATGTGGTGTACGGGCCGAACATTGCCCCCTGGCTCAGCGGTAGTCGCTGGTGGCCCTGGCTGATGCACGGGCTTACCGATCAGACGTTTGCCTTGTCCCATGTGCGACTGCCGCAGCTTGCGGAGAGTCAGCGCATGGGGTGGTTTGTCGGGTTGTCGCTGGTGGCGTGGTTCAGCTGGATTGGCGGCACGGCGCTCGGCGCCGTGGCCGGCAAAGAACTGACGCAGCGCTGGCCACTACTCGCGGAGGTGATGCCGTTTGCGCTGCCGGCACTGTTTCTGGTGTTGTTGGCGCCCCGGTTTGCGTCCCGACTTTGGGCCATCACGCTCGGCGCGACCATCATTGTCGCGTTACTGTTGGCGGTGTTGGGCACAAAGAACGCGGCGATTCCGATAGCAGCCGCCTGCGGCGCTCTGTTGTATTACGGAATTAGCTCTCTGGCGAATGAAAAAGTGAAGCGGAGAGGAGATGCGCATAATGGATAGCCAACTCTGGATAGCACTGCTGGCAACGGCTATCGGAACCTTGCTGATGCGCGCACTGCCGTTGGTGTGGATGCGACGTCATCTGGTCCGCAAGCAGGCGAGTAATAGCCTGGATGCCATGCCGTCCTGGCTCACTGTATTGGGGCCGCTGATGATCGCGGCCATGTTCGGGGTATCGCTGGTACCTTCCTCCGTAACCGCCGCGGCCTGGCTGGCTACGGCTATTGGCGCGTTGGCGACTTATCTGGTGTGGAAGCGCACAAACTCACTGGGCTGGCCGGTATTTGTCGGTGTGGCCGTGTATGGCAGCGCCATATTGCTGGTGAATCTCTTTGGCACCTGATGTCAGAGATTTACATATTTTGACATCCATAGACTCGCAGGCGGCCATTTAGTGGCTAACTTCACACTATGATCAAAAATCCTCATATGAGTGATCACGCATCCATGTATGGGGCAATAAAGTCTATTGGTGTCACGAAGTGCGATCTTTCCCTGTTCTTATCGGTTCAATCATTGCCAGTGCCGGACTGGCAGTCTCGCCGTCCTATGCGCAAGTAAAAAATGACGAGGCAGGGCAGCTGCTCGAAGTCATTGAGGTGCAACAGCGCCGCCTGGACGAGCAGGAGCGTGAAATTGCCAGCCAAAAGCGCGCGCAGCAGCAACTGCGCCGGCAAGTGGAGGCCCTGCAGCAAAAGAGTGCACCAATTGCGACGTCAGCCAATACCGTAGTGTTGACCCCGGATGAGGGGTCCGAGCTGAAGGCACTGCTGGAGAGAGAGGCGAGAGAGCTGGAAGTCGATTGGCCCGGCTCATTTGACGTGTATGGCAGCAAAACGCGCTTCAAGATCAGCGGTTTTGCCGAGCTGGACGTCAGTCACGATAACCATGCCATTGGCTCACCGACAGCGTTTGTTACCGCGGCAATCGCGACAAGAGATGGCACGCCATCAGAAGGATCAGATGGCATCACCCATTTTTCGGTCCAGACCTCACGGTTGGCAGTGGAGACCCGGACTCCGGTGGGCAAGCATCAGCTGAGTACGTTCATTTCTCTGGACTTCTTCGGTCAATTCTTCAGCGCAAATGCGGATCCCCGCATACGCCAGGCTTACGGCGAAGTCAGCGATATTCTTTTCGGGGGCGACCTGTTGCTGGGGCAAGCCTGGTCGACCCTTACATATCTTCCCTCATTCCCCAATACACTGGATTTTGAAGGCCCTCCTGCCAGTGTGGCAACGCGGCGAGCGATGGTGCGCTGGACGAAGGAGTTAAGGCGGTGCCTCATCCTGAAACTGGCCCTGGAAGATCCGGTTGGCCGGGATTTTACGACTGCCCCTGTAGAGGACATCGTGGACAGCTTTGATGAGTTGAGCTCGGCTTCGGAGTGGCCAGATGTCGTGGCGGCTCTGGCATGGGAGACGGATCAGGTACGTATAGAAGGTGGAATTGTATCCCGCGATCTCCGGGCCAGTGTGAACGATGAAGGCACAATATCCGAGAGCGCCTGGGGCGCCAATTTCTCGGGAAGAATTAATATGCCGTGGTCAAACCAAGAGGATTTCCTCACGTTTGGTTACGTCCTTGGTGATGGGTTCGGCGGCTTATTAAATGACTCCCCACCGGATGCCGTTTATGACTTCGAGAGTAATACCCTGGATACGATTACTGCCCGGGGCGGTTGGCTTGGGTTTCAGCATTGGTGGAACCCAAATTTCTATTCGGTGGTAACACACGGACAACTCAGGGTGGACAACTATGAGTTTCAGCGCCCAGAGGCTTACCGGCGCGCAAAATACAACAGTGCCAACCTGGTCTGGACGCCTTTTCCCAAGTGGCTGTTTGGCTTCGAGGCGCTTTACGGATCCCGCCGTGACCTGGATGGCAGAAGGGGCTCTGTTACCCGATTTCAATTCACCAGCCGCCTGAGCTTCTAAGGTCACGATAATGCTGAATCACACACAAAATCGATCCTTGAAACGAAGCCGGGTATGGCGGCGGGGCTCGCTACGTTCTGGGATGCGAAGAATTCTGTTTCTTGCATGGGTACTGATCCTCGACGCGTGTGCCGGTACCGGGACTGAGGTCGAAAATGTATGGAGCGCCCCTGGCAGTGGCAGTTACTCGATGGGGCGCACCATGGTGATAGTCTTTACCCGGACCCCGGTCGTAAGCGATATGGTAGAGCGTGTTCTGGTGGAGCGGTTGCAAGACCAGAACGTGTCGGCAGACGCCTGGCACCTGGTGGTCCCGGGTGTGCACGGCCCCAGCCGGAGACAGGTCTTACCGGTTGTCACTTCCGGTGGCTATACATCGGTACTTGTGGTGAACGTGGTGGGCGTCAAGCAGGTTGAACGGGATTATCCCGCTGCCCAGGTCGCACGGACAGAAGTCAAACTGTTCAGTGTCGCCACGCAAGATCGTGTCTGGACCATGACCGCAGATACCTATGTTCACTTTGTGCCAGGGGCGGGCCTTCGTGTGCCGCAAGAGGCTGATCTTCAGGGATTTGCCGAGGCAGTAACGGATGAACTGATTCGTTCCGGAATCCTGTGAGCGAGCGGGATTTTTCCTTCGTTGCGTTCTATTTTTCTGACGATGCTTCCGGATAGTCAATCTCGCAGATGTAATAGGTCACCCACTGTTCCATCTGCTGTATTTCTATCTCGTCGTCGAGTCGCTTGCCGAGCAGGGCGCGGGCGACGGGGGAATCCATTGAAATCAAGCCTTCCTTCACGTTGAACTCGTCGGGACCGACGATGCGGTAGCGCACGCTTTTGCCGTCATCGTCTTCGAGGGTTACCCAGGCCCCGAAAAATACTTTTTCGCGGTCGTCCGGGATGCGGTCCACTACGGTGATTTCTTCCAGCCGCTTGGTCAGGAAGCGCACCCGGCTGTCGATCTCCCGCAACCGTTTTTTGCCGTAGATGTAATCCGCATTCTCGCTGCGGTCGCCGAGCTTGGCCGCATCACTGACGGCCTGGGTGACCCGCGGGCGCTCGACTTCCCACAGCTGTTTGACTTCGGCGCGCATACGCGCGGCGCCCTCGGGGGTGATGTAGCGCGATCCTCGCGGACGGGGTGGTCTCCAGCGGCCCATTAGTGATCCCCATCCAGATTATCGATCGGGATTCCGGGGCCGGCGACCGGCAGCGGAAAGCCGAAGATGCGGCTGTAAAACTCCAGCTCACCGTCCAGGGCCATCTTGATGCTGCTGGCGGCGCGGAAGCCGTGGCCTTCCTCTTCAAAGGTGATGTAGGAAACCGGAACGCCGCGCTCGCGCAGTGCGCGTACCATGGTCTCCGCCTGGTTGGGCGGCACGACCTTGTCTTCCATACCCTGAAAGAAAATCACCGGGCAATCGAGCTGCTCGATGTGATTGATCGGTGAGCGCGCACGGTACACAGATTCAGCCTGTGGCCAGGGGCCGACCAGTTTGTCCAGGTAGCGCGACTCGAATTTGTGGGTGTCCTGGGCGAGGGTGGTGAGATCACCGATGCCGTAGTGGCTGGCGCCCGCAGAAAAGGTGTCGTGGAAGGTGAGGGCGGCCAGCACCGTATAACCGCCGGCGCTGCCGCCCTTGATCAGCAGGCGATCCGGATCTGCGAGTCCCTGTTCCACCAGGTACTCGGCGCCGGCACAGACATCTTCCACATCCAGCACGCCCCAGGTGTCTTGCAGGCGGTCGCGGTACGCGCGGCCGTAACCGGTGCTGCCGGAGTAATTCACGTCGAGGATGGCGAAGCCGCGGCTGGTCCAGTACTGCACCTTGAGGTTCAGGCCCGCCGAGGTGGCGCCGGTCGGGCCGCCGTGACCGAATACGATCAGCGGCGGTTTTTCGCTGTCAGGCGCGGTGAACGCGGGGTTGCACGGCGGGTAATAGAAACCGTACACCTCGCGCCCGTGCGTTTGGAATGCGATGGACTCGGCGCGGGAAAACCAGCTCGGGTCAACCGGCGCGGCACTGCTGCTGGCGATCAGGGAGAAGGACTCGCTTTTGCCGTCGTAGAGGGAAACGCTGGGAAATTCTGCCGGGCCACTGGCAATAAATACGGCGCGGTTGTCGGCACAGCTGATGCTCTCGAAATCACAGCCCGGGTGCTGCAGGTTGGTTGCCTGTCCGGTGTGCAGGTCGATCCGTGCGAGTTTCCAGGTGCCGTGCTGGGTGTAGGTGCAGAACATGTTCTGCTCGTCGAGGAAGCCGTAGGTGGACATGCCAAACACCCACTGCGGCGTGGCAAACTCGGCGGCGATCTCCCACAGTGGCGTGTCGCTACCGGCGCGATAGATGTTCCACCAGTTGTTGCGATCGGAGACATAAAACAGTGCCCCGGCAGGTGACCACTGGGGCTGAAATATGGATTCGTTTCCGCCACCGGCAATCTGGCGGGCCTTGGCGATTGCTCCGTCTTCATCGAGCTCTGCGAGCATCAGCTCGGTCGCATCCCAGGGCATGTCCGGGTGGTGCCATTGCAGGTAGGCGAGCTGCAGGCCATCGGGGCTGAGTGCGGGGTTGGAATAGAAGTCCGCGCCCTCCGCCAGTACTGTGATCTCGCCATTGCCGCCGCTGGCAGTGAGATCGATGGCGATCAGGCGGGCAACCGCTTCGCGACCCTCGTCGCTTTCGTCTTCCTGGATACAGAGCAGTCGGTTGCGGCGGCGATCGAGCTGCAGGTCTGCGTAGTGGTAGGGCCCCTCCGGAGTGACGGGCTCGGGAACCGCTCCGTTCAGGGGCATGCGGTAGATGCGCTGGTCGGCCGCGAGTACAAAGTACACCTCGCCGTTGCCGATGGTATAGACACCACCGCCGTATTCGTGGGCCTTGGAGCGCACACTGAGGGGCGCTGGTAACAGGTCGCGTCGCCCCGACTCAGGATCATACTCCACCAGTACCGAACGCCCTTTTTCTGCGGGGCGGGATTCCAGCCAGTAGGTCTTGCCGTCAAACTGGCGGGCTTCGCTGAGGCGTACATTGCCAGCGGTGAGCAGATCGGCATTGATCTCCGATTGCCAGCTGCCGTAGGGCGCCTGATGTGGTGATGTGCCGGTTGTATGGTCACTCTTGGACAAACTGAATCTCCTATCACCCGTGATAACGCTTTCGCGAGGCATTGTACGCCGGCTTGCCAGCGCAGCAAGTGGCCGGTCCGCCGTGGACTCCCACCGCAGCGAGGGCCGCAGTGAGCATGGCAAATTTTGCGGTGGCCTTCCTGTTATCGGGAACGGGAATTGCCGCACCTGCTAGTCTTAATCTGATCGCGTCATTCGACGCCAACCGGGTAAGACACTTTCGGAATACTCCGGAGCCGGGTCATAGCGGTGGAGAGAGATATGCAGGGGTTCCTGGATGGTCTGGCGGCACTGGTGGGCTGGGGCAACAGTCTTACCTGGGGCGGCCTGGGCGGTATCTGGTGGTTGGGAATTCTGATTGCCGCGCTGCTGCCCGCGGGGCTGTATTTCACCGTGCGCACACGCTTTGTACAGTTCCGTGCCTTCGGCCATATGTTGCGGGTGATGGGGCACAGCTTCCGCAAAGAGCACGATGACTCGGTGTCCTCCTTTCAGGCCTTCGCCACCAGTGCGGCGGCCCGAGTGGGCACCGGCAATATCGCCGGGGTGGCGGTGGCGATCACTGCGGGTGGTCCGGGCGCCATCTTCTGGATGTGGGTGGTTGCCATGGTCGGGATGGCGACGAGTTTTATCGAGAACACCCTGGCGCAGCTCTTCAAAGAACAGGGTGAGACGCACGGGACCTTTCGCGGCGGCCCGGCGTACTACATCGACAAGGGGCTGGGCCGGCGCTGGAAGTGGCTCTCGATCGTATTTTCCGTGTTCCTGATTATCTGCTTTGGTTTCTTTTTCAATGCAGTGCAGGCCAATGCCATGTCCGAGGCCATACACGCGGCCTGGGGGATCAATCCACTGCTGGTGGGCGCGCTGATTGCGATTCTGGCCTCACTGATCGTCTTTGGCGGGATCAAATCCATCGGTAAATTTGCCGGTATTGTGGTGCCGATCATGGCGCTGATCTATATCGCCATCGCCATTGTGGTGATCCTGGCAAACTTCTCCCGTGTGCCCGAGGTATTCGGCCTGATATTCAGTAACGCCTTCGGTATGCAGGAAGCCGGTGCCGGTGCCTTCGGCGCGGTGGTCGCCAACGGTATCAAGCGCGGCCTGTTTTCCAATGAGGCGGGTATGGGGTCGTCCCCCAACGTGGGGGCAGCGGCGGATGTAAAACACCCGGTGGTGCAGGGCTATGTGCAGATGGCCTCTGTGTTTCTGGACACGATGATGATCTGCAGCGCCACCGCGTCCATTATCCTGCTGAGCAATGTGGACCTGGGGGGAATGGTGGAGGGGGTAACCCTGACGCAGTCGGCGCTCGCCAGCGAGGTCGGGGCCTGGGGCAACAGCTTTATTGCGGTGGCGCTGATCTTCTTTGCGTTTACCTCCATCATCGCCAACTACTACTACGCGGAAACCAATATCTTCTACCTCTGGCACACGCGGCTGTCCATTTTCTGTTACCGGTTCCTGTACATCGTGTTTATCCTGTTCGGCGCCTGGGTCGCCTGGAGCGGTAGTTCGGAAAACTTCCAGCTGCTTTGGAATATGGCCGACATGTCCATGGGCTTTATGGCGTCCGCCAACCTGCTGGCGATTGTGCTGTTGTCCGGTGTCGCGATCCGGGTGTTTGCGGATTACGAGGCCCAGCGCGATCGCGGTATTCGCGAGCCGGTATTCGATGCCCGCCAGCACAACATTCCGGGTGTGGAGATGGATGTATGGGGCGGTGGCCCGCATACGCCGGGCGAGCATCGCTGAATCGGCGGCTCACGGCGACCCGGGAAACCACTGCGGTGACGCCGCCTCGGCACCGCGGCCCATCAGTCAGAACACTGACACATCTGGAGTGAGACGCTGTTCCCCCGGCGGCTGTGATGCCGATTGGTAATCCCGCACGACGTTCACACCCTGCAGACTCCCTGAGAACCAGTGCGCAATCCGGCGCACGGGAATCTTTTACTCTCTGGTCGGATGGCTGCCACCGGTTGCCGTCACCCCTCGGGTCATCATTGGGGAAAGCCCGGGGGAGCTTGAACCTGTCGTTAAGATCAGGGGTTTTGAAAGGGCGCTTGTGGGGGGCGAAAGATGTCGGTACAGCAAAAGTTTCAGATCGTATCCGCGGGTAAGGTGCTGCGCTCCAGAAATCCGGAGGATGTTCTGGAGCAAATGGCCAGCGCCTTTTCCATCACCGCGCAACAGGCGCGGCGACTGTTTCTGAAAGGTTGGGTCATCAAGGACGAGCTGTCTTCCGGGCAGGTGGTGCAATACCGCACACAACTGCACCAGATGGGGCTGAAAATTGAAGTGCACCCCGCGGGTAAATTCGACAATCGCGCGATTCTCGCGCGCATGCAATTTGCCCAGAAGCGCAAAGCGCGAAAAGACGCCGTCAAGCCTGCCGACGCCAATGGGGCAGCCCCTGCTGTCGGAAATACCGGTAACCACCCCGGTAGCAGCCCCGGTACCAACCCCGGTACCAAATCATCAATTTCTCCCGCTGCGGTCAAACCCCACGAGCCAGTCGCGGCCCCGGCCGTTTCCGGGCAGGGGCAGCAGGCCGCAACGCAAAAGCGAAAGACCAGCGCCGCCGAATCGGCGGCATCCTCGGCCCGCAGGCAACTGGAAGACCTGTTTGCGCACACGGAAACTATGCGCTTCGAGTCCGCGCCCCAGCGCCTGGCGCTGATACCGCGGCTGCTCAGCGCCATGCTGGTGCCGGCGCTGTTCGTGGGCGTGCTGGGTCTATGCCTGGTAACTCTGGGGACGACACTCTGGTCGGTGCCGGCGTCGATTCTGGCGGGTAGCGCCAGTGCCACTGCTGCCGTAGCGGGTGCCGCGGTAAAAGTGTTGCTGCTGTTCCTGTTTGCGGCGCTGTTTCTGTATCCCTATTTTGCGGCGTCAAAAATCGCGGCAACCAGCCGCGCCGTCGGTATCCGGCTGCGCAAGGCGGACGCCCCGGGGCTGTTCCTGTTGCTCGATGTACTGGAAGCCAGAACCGGACTGGGCATTGCGGGGAAACTGGCTGGGCCCAGAAACCTGGCTGCCGCCACTCAGGCCAGAGGTACCCTGGTTGAGGTGACACCGGGAGCGGAAGTGCTGGTTTGCCGGTCCGGTGGGGGCCAGCTGACGCTATCGCTTGGGCTGGCGACGGTCGCGAGCCTGAAGGGCGGTGAGCTGCTTGCACTCGTGGCGCGTGCACTGTCCTACTATCAGGGAGCCCTGGTGCGCGCGGCGAGCTACTGCACGCTCTCCACTGCACAAAACCTGCAGACCATGCTGGATGCTCTGGAGAGCGAGCGAACCATCCTCGGCGCGGATGAGCCCGCGAATCCCGTGTTGAAACCGCTGCACAAGCTGCTGTCCGCCAGTGGCCTGGCGCTGGTTCCATTGGTCGAGCGGCTGCAGGCGCTGCATCGGGCGTCCAGTGGAGCCCTGGCCCGCCGGCTGGAAGCCCGTGCGGACGCGGCGGCGGCTGCGATCGTCGGCAGTGAGGCATTCGCGCAATTTGCTGAGCGCTGGAACCAGCTGGTACACGCCGACCTGGTCTGTGGTGAGATCAATCGGGAAGCCCAGTTGACCGGGCGTCGGCTTGCCAATGTGCCACAGGGGATCGGCTGGCTGTACCGGAATCTGGATGAGCCCACCCGCGCCAGTATCGAACTGGCCATGTCGGAAGATACCGATTGCTGGAGCCCCCAGGAGCCCGCCGGGCACGAGCGGGTGGCGGCGGTGGAGGATCTGTCGCTGTCGGCGGCGCTGCAGCGCAGTGATTTTTCCGTGCAGAAATTGTTCGTCGAATTTGAGGAGCTGTGCGTCAAAAGCAGCCGCATCGGGGTGGATGACAGCTGTCGTGCGGTGGAAAACCGGCAGTTGCTGACTGCCAGCAAAGAGACAGAGGAAGCGCAGCGGGTACTGTCGGAATACTTCAACCGTGTCATTCCCAGAGGCTTGCTGCCGTTGCAGGGACCGGTCAATACGGAGCTGGCGGAACTGGGATTGCAGGAGGCCATTGACTGGCTGCGCAGCCGGCTTGTCGACCTGCAGGAGCAGGAGCAGCGACTGGCGCAATTACAGCTGCGTGGTGCAGCCATCCAGCTGGGAGCGGCGCTGGTACGGGCCAATGTGCGGGTCGATCCACGCGAGTACCATCTCAGCGGCACCACGCCATCGGCCGCCGAGGCCTCACGCAAGGACAATCGTGCCCGCGTGCAGGAATGCATGCAGCAGCTCGAGCAACTCCACCGTATGTTCTTTCTGCGTATCCAGGGGGCGCTGACCTCCATGGCGGCCGCCGACCGCGGCGCAGCCGAGGATGCGCTCGCGCAGCTGCAGCGCTTTGAGACGTTGCGTGAACCGCTCAATGCCCTCGGCGGTTGCGGCGACGTGATGGGCGAACTGATCGAGCGGTTACCCACGGCGGAAGTGCCGTCTGCGCTGCTCCAGAAATACGCCCAGCTGGCCGTGCAACAGATTCGCGCGGTGCATGTCGCGGTAAAAGAGGGCACCGCCGGCCAGCCCGGCCTGCTGTCGCAGACCCTGATGGAAAAACTGCAGGCCTGTGCAGCCGCAGAGCCGGAGCTCCCGGCATCCTCCCGAACCGGGGATCTTGTCGGCGCGCTACAGGAACTGGAATTGCGTTGCAAAAATGCCTGCGCTTATGTGTATGAGGGGTACCAGAGCGCGCTGTCGCGGTTACTCGCCTTGTGCCTGGAGGAAGAGTCGCGCCGAAAAATTAAGCCACTGCGTCTGGTGGGGAGCCTGTAGCGGGGAAGGGGCCCGGTTACCGGCCGGGCTCAACGGCTAGCCCCCGGCGAGCTTTACCTTGTAGTCTTTCGCCTCGAGTACCGCCTTTATTTCCTCACGCTTGTCGCCCTGAATCTCGATCACACCGTCTTTCAGGGCGCCGCCGCATCCACAGCGTTTTTTCAGTTCAGCCAGCAGCAGCTTCAGCTCACTGTCCGTGCCCTCGACACCCCGTACACAGGTGACCCCTTTGCCCTTGCGGCCTTTGGTTTCCCGCTGGATACGGACAATCCCGTCACCCTGATGGCGCTTTTCCTGTGCGGGCGCTTCCTTGATACGGCCGCGGTCGGTGGAATATACAAGTCTGTTTTTGTCGCTCATGCTGGTCGTTTACTGCGTTGCTGGCTAGTGGAAGACGTGTGCGGCGCAAGGATAGCCGATGGCTGCGGGGCAATGCCACGGGGTTGAAGGAAATCACCGGTTGTCGGCTAGAATAACGGAGCCTTTCCATGGCATACCCGTCATCATCCAGTACAAGGAAAGAAGTGAATGCCCCTGACCGGCGCCCGCAAGTGGTTGAATGAAGTAATTTTTGGCACCGACACCCCGGCCGGCAAGTATTTTGACGTGTTCCTGATCTGGACCATTCTGTTCAGTGTGGGGCTGGTGCTGCTGGCGTCGGTGGAAAGCTGGTGGGTTCGCTACGGGGATATCTTCTTTGCCCTCGAGTGGTTCTTTACCGGGTTGTTTACCGTGGAGTATCTCACACGGATCTACTGTGCCAGGGACCGCCGGTCCTATATTTTCAGCTTTTACGGAATCGTCGATCTGCTGGCGATACTGCCCAGTTACCTGGCACTGATTTTCACCGGCGCCACTTATCTGATCGTGATCCGTCTGCTGCGGGTTTTGCGCATCTTCCGGATTCTCAAGCTGGTGCGTTACCTGAGCGATGCCAACCTGCTGGTGCGCTCCCTGTGGCAGGCCCGTCGGCGGATTCTGGTGTTCTACGCCAGCGTTCTGGTGATCTGTGTCATTTTCGGCAGCGTCATGTTTGTGGTGGAAGGGCCCAAACACGGCTTCACCAGCATCCCCAAGAGTATCTACTGGACCATTGTCACCATTACCACCGTGGGTTTCGGAGATATCACACCGCATACGCCGCTGGGGCAGACGATTGCCTCAATGACCATGCTGATCGGCTACTCGATCATTGCCGTCCCCACCGGTATCGTGACCGCGGAGCTGGCCCATGAGCTGGGCCGCGAGAAGACGCTGGCGCGCTGCCACAACTGCGGCCGTGCTGGGCACGATGCGGATTCCGAGTACTGCAAGCACTGCGGCTACAAACTGGAAGACTTCGAACCGGTGACCGACGACTGATCGGTTTGGCGCCTTAACAGCGCCCCGGCTTATCGGATATCCTTGCGCCCCAATTCCAGCCCCCACCCCGAGTGGGGGCGCTTCCGCACCACCACAAACACCGGTAGCCGACCCCCAATGGATATTCAGGGATATTGCGCCCCGGGCTTCGAAGCCCTCTACGATGCCTTTGCCACCAATTTTCGCGACCACGGTGACCAGGGTGCATCTTTTTGCGCGGTGTATCAGGGGGAGGAGATCGCCTCCCTGTGGGCGGGCAGCGCCGACCGTCACGGTGAGCGCGCGTTCGAAGAAGACACCCTCGCCAATGTATTTTCCTCCTCCAAGGGCGTACTTGCCCTGATCGCGCTGCAGCAGGTGGCCGCGGGCAAGCTCGACCTGGACCTGCCGGTGGCCCACTACTGGCCGGAGTTTGCCGCCGCCGGGAAGTCGTCGATTACCGGTCGCCAGTTGCTGTGCCATCGCTCCGGCGTCATTGCGTTTCGCGAGCGAGTGGTGGATGCGCTGATTTACGACTGGCACGGCGCCCTGGAGAAGGTGGCCGCGACCGAGCCCTGGTGGGAGCCCGGCACCCGCCAGGGATATTCGCCATTTCTCTATGGCTGGACCCTGGGTGGACTGATCGAGAAAGCCAGTGGGGAATCGCTGATGTCACTGTACCGGCGCAATGTTGCGGAGCCCCTGGAGCTGGATGGTGGCTTTGGAGCGGTAGGGCACCGCGCCTCTGCAATCGCGGATGTCGGTCCCCTGAATAAGCCGCTGCCGGAACTGCGCGACAACGCCATTGGCCGCTCCATCAAGGAGGACCGGCAGGGCCCGGTGGCCACGGCCTTTACCAATCCGGTGACCCTGATGATGGGAACCAATGGGGACCAGTGGCGTGAGGCGCTGATCCCCGCCGCCAATGGGCATTTCAGTGCGCGTGATCTCGCAGCCATCTACGGGGATCTCGCCAGTGACGACCCGCAGCTGCTGCCCGCATCCCTGCTGCGTGCGGCGACCGAAGAGCAGAGCCGTGGGCAGGACGCCATACTGCAGGCGGAGGTCGCGTTCGCTTGCGGGTTTCTGAAGTCCTCACCGGCAGAAGACCTCCATTTTGGCAGTGAGGCCGGATTCGGCCACCCCGGTGCTGGCGGCAGCGTGGGGTTTGCAGACCCCCGGTCTGAACTTGGCTTCGGCTATGTCACCTCCCGCATGGGGCAGAGCCTGTTTATGGATCAGCGCGCCGTTGGTCTGAAGAATTGTCTGTACAGCCTGTTGTGAGCTGGCGGAGGTAGAGAATGCGTGCAGAAGATCATCAGTTATTGGCGGCGCGGGTGGATGAGCTGGAGACCCGGCTGGCGTTTCAGGAAGACACCCTGACACAACTGAACGACGTGATTACCGCCCAAGACGCGCAGATTCGCGCGCTGGTCGCGCGGCTCAAGGAAATGTCGGAAAAATACCAGGATCTCTCTTTCGAGGTGCAGAAGGGGATCAAGCCCGGCGATGAAAAGCCGCCGCATTATTGATCAGTGACGTACAACCCCTCATTTTCTCCCCGGGTGGCTCTGCTCACCCAGGCCACTCGGGGCGCGTGAAGCATTTTCGGGTAACACCTTATTGTCATTTTTACCCCGTACACTGCCAGCCTTGCGCGTATTTCCACTCCAATTTCTTGAAATTTCCGGATTTTCGTTTTTTCGCCTTTCGTCAACCCTTGACAAGTTTTTTTCCACATGCGGTAGCCCAGCTTGTGGGTATCGGCGCTCGCCGCAACAGTTGGTACGCGAATGCTCGTAAACTACATAACCTATTGATTTTAAAGATTAAAATATCTTGGGCCAAAAAATGCCCAAATTGCTGGGGGCAAGGGTTTGCGCGGCTTGGCGTACACTTTTCTGGATTCATGCACAAAGTTATCCACAGATCTTGTGGAAGAGTGAATTACACGCGGGCACACCATCACTGACAAGCGCGGCGTAATTTGTGCTCGATCATACCGGTGAATAACACGTTGAAATTTTTGCTCCCGGAGCAGCGACCGGTCCTTGGATGGACGTCGGCCCGGGACTGAACAGAAAGTGGGCGAAGAATGTCTATTACGTCAATTTTGGGAAATCGGCGGTAGACCTCCGGAGACTTTGCGCATAGTCTTCGTGCCCATGGCGGGTACGGTTCAGCTTACAGTCAGCTACTGAAAGCCACACTGCACGCAATCGCCGATTTCCCCCGTGATTATGAAAAGCGTTAGGAGAAGCTTACATGAAAAAATGGGTAGCAATTCTTGCCCTTGGCTCGCTGGTGGGTTGTACCACTCTGGATCCCTACACTCAGGAAAGTAAAACCAGCAACGCCGCCAAAGGCGCCGGTGCCGGTGCGGTAGCCGGTGCCATTATCGGCGCGGCCACTGCCAGCAAGAGCGATCGCAAGAAAGGTGCCATCACCGGCGCACTGGGTGGCGCTGCCATCGGTGGCGGTATTGGCTACTACATGGACCGTCAGGAAATGGCTCTGCGCCAGCGCCTGGAAGGTACTGGTGTACGCGTTCAGCGTGAAGGCGACAACATTCGCCTGATCATGCCGGGCAACATCACCTTTGCCACCAACCGTTATGAGATCCGCAACGATTTCTATGACACGCTGGATTCCGTGGTACTGGTGCTCAACGAATTCGACAAAACCGCGATCCGTGTGAGTGGCCATACCGATAGCACCGGTTCCGACGTTACCAACCAGAACCTGAGTGAGCGTCGCGCCCAGTCCGTCGCCAACTTCTTCACCACCCGCGGTGTTGCCGCCGGTCGTGTGCAGGCGGTGGGATACGGTGAACGCTACCCCATTGCCAGCAATGATTCCGACGCCGGCCGCCAGGCCAACCGTCGTGTAGAGCTGGAATTGCTACCGCTTCAGTAGCAAGATAAGAGGGCGCTTCGGCGCCCTTTTTTATTGCCAGAATAATGACAGGGGTGGTTATGGCAGGGATGTCTGTTCACACACCGGCCGCGGGCCTGATCGGGGCGTCAGCGCACCGCTTTCTTCTTTTTATCCTTCTCTTTTTTCCGCTGGTAT